>JACCDP010491942.1_pt1 | contig 15901 bp, 13 predicted proteins | sample 7445841 | NCBI WGS metagenome assembly JACCDP01 (sample SAMN15323441, study PRJNA562643) | freshwater metagenome | isolation source: river surface water | place: USA:Blue River Watershed | collected 2017-08-17 | reverse complement strand
GGCAATCCAGAAGAGCCAAATCCAGTAATCGGACATGGCGTAAATGCTGGAGTCGTCTTTGTGGTTCCGTTCAACAACCTTCCGGCACTTGAGAAGGTTTTTGCTCGCGATCACGAATCAATTGCATGCTTTATCTTGGAGCCAGTGCTTGAAAACCTTGGCATTGTTCTTCCAGATGCTGGTTACCTTGCAGCAGTTCGCGATCTCTGCACCAAATACAACATCGTTCTTATTTTTGACGAAGTTAAAACTGGTCTAACCGCTGGCCCACAAGGAGCAGCGCATCGCATTGGTGTTCAACCAGATTTAATCTGTCTCGCTAAATCAATCGGCGGCGGACTTCCGCTTGCAGCTTTTGGTGGCAAGGCAGAAATCATGGACACAATCACAACTGGAGCAATGGCTCACTTCGGAACTTTCAACGGCAACCCACTTGCGATGGCTGGTCTTCGCGCAATGGATCGTCTCTGCACCGAAGAAGCACTTGCAAAAGCTGAGGCTTTAAACAAGCAAGCACTTGATCGAATTCAGTCAATCATCGAAGAGTTCCAACTTCCGGCACATACGGTCGGCTTCGGAGTTAAGGGCTGCGTGACTTGGTCGAAGGATCCAGTTCGCAATTACCGTGACTACAAGGCAACAGACTTTGCAATCGCCGAACTTTCATGGCTCTGGTCAATGAACCGCGGAATCATCACGCCTCCGGGACTTGATGAGCAGTGGTTAATTTCGCTGGCACATGGCCAGAAAGAAATTGATTTACTTGTTGAAGATTTCCGCGCATTTGCCGTGGCTCTTCGTTCTTAAAGCTCTTAAATAAGTAAGCCTGATTTATTCGAGGGCAATTAGTTCTAGATACTGATTGCCCCATAAATCTTCATCGCCATCTGGGAGCAATAAAACTCGCTCTGGCTTAAGGGCTTGAACTGCGCCCACATCGTGGCTCACAAGAACTACAGCGCCCTGATATTCACCAAGTGCAGCAAGGATTTCTTCGCGCGATGCAGGGTCCAAGTTGTTTGTTGGCTCATCTAGTAACAGCACGTTTGCAGAACCGACAACAAGAGTGGCAAGAGCAAGTCTGGTTCGCTCGCCACCACTTAAAACCTTTACTGGCTTTTGAACATCGTCACCAGAAAATAAGAATGAGCCAAGAGTTTGTCGTGCTTGTTGTTCGCTGATTTTGTCACCAGCAGAGAGCATGTTTTCAAGGACGGTTCGTTCGAAATCAAGAGATTCATGTTCCTGGGTGTAGTAACCAATTTTTAAACCATGGCCCGGCAAAATTTCTCCGGTATCTGATTCGTTTGTCCCACCTAAAATACTTAAAAGAGTTGTCTTACCTGCACCGTTTAATCCAAGGATTACCACGCGAGAAGAACGATCAATTGCCAGATCGACGTCGGTGAAGATTTCCAATGAACCATAAGACTTACTTAAGCCGGTTGCCATCAACGGGGTTTTGCCACAAGGTGCTGGGGTAGGGAAGCGCAGCTTTGCAACCTTGTCAGATTTACGAACGTCTTCAAGATTAGAGATAAGGGATTCAGCGCGACGCAACATGCCTTGCGCAGCAGTTGCTTTAGATGCTTTGGCACGCATTTTCTCGCCCTGCTTTTGCAAGATCTCGGCCTTCTTCTCAGCGTTAGCGCGCTCCTTTTTGCGACGGTGCTCATCGGCTTCACGCTGCAGTAAATACTTCTTCCAACCCATGTTGTAAACATCGATAACGTTTCGGTTGGCATCGATGTAAAAAACTTTGTTAACTACAGTTTCAATTAGGGCAACATCGTGAGAGATTACGACTAGGCCACCGGAATACTTTGTTAAGTAATCGCGCAACCAGTTAATGGATTCGGCATCCAAGTGGTTTGTTGGTTCGTCCAGTAAAAGTGTTTCGGCGCCACTAAATAAGAGTCGGGCAAGTTCAACGCGACGACGCTGACCACCAGATAAAACCTGAATTGGTTCTTCAAATAATCGTTCTGGTAATCCAAGGTTTGTTGCAATTGATTCTGCCTCAGCTGATGCGCCATATCCGCCAGCTGCATTAAATTCGCTATCGACTCGGGCATAACGTTCTAACGCGAGTTCTAATTCTTCGGGCGATGCGGTTGCCATTGCTTCTTCGGCTTTGCGCATTCGCACAACAATCTGGTCTAAGCCGCGCGCAGATAAAATTCGATTTATTACTGATTCATCTTGGTCGCCAGTTCGTGGATCCTGGGGGAGATAGCCGATAGTTCCGGTTCGGGTTATTTGGCCACCAGCAGGCAGGGTTTCACCGGCTAGGCATTTGGCAAGGGTGGATTTACCGGCGCCATTTCGGCCAACGAAGCCGATTCGGTCACCGCTGTTGATACGAACAGCCACATCTTTAACTAAGAGTCTTGCGCCAGCTCGGAGTTCAACGCTTTGAGTGGCAATCACTGAGCGATACTCCCACACCTACGCCTACATCTTTTCCAATTAGGCGAGTGATGCTTACATATGGCAGATGCAAATCATTTGCATTAGAATTGCTAGATGCATATTCCTGACGGATTCATCGATCTTCCGACTTCTGCACTCTTTGCTGGGGCTGCTGCGGTCTGCGTAGCTGTATCGCTAAGAGGCGCGAGGAAAGAGCTTGATGATAAGAGCGCACCTTTAGCCGGTTTAACAGCGGTATTCATCTTTGCAGTGCAGATGTTGAACTTTCCAGTAGGTGCGGGAACCAGCGGACATTTACTTGGTGGCGCTTTAGCCGCGGTGCTTGTGGGGCCGTGGGCCGCAACGCTGGCGCTTACGGTTGTTCTGATTATGCAGGGATTTTTATTCGCCGATGGTGGACTTAGCGCCATTGGTTTAAATGTTTTCAATATCGGCGTAATCGGAGTCTGGGTTGGTTATGGCACTTACCTAATCGTTAAGAAGCTCCTACCAAAGCGCAAAACATCAGTTGCGCTCGCCGGTGCAATTGGTGGACTCATTTCAGTCCCACTGGCAGCATTTGGATTTGTTGTCCAATATGCACTTGGTGGTAACGCAACATTCTCTCTGGCTTCAGTATTCACCGCAATGATTGGAACTCACATAATTATTGGAATCGGAGAAGCTCTAATAACCGGGCTAACGATAAGTGCAATCATGGCGAGCCGCTCAGATTTAGTTCACGGCTGGAAGAGCGATGAAACTAAGTTAGTTATTAAGGAGATCTAGATGTCAACAAAGCGCGATGTTAAATTCTATTTAATCTTCTTTTTATCCGCACTCGTTTTAGCAGCAGTAGTTTCTTTTTATGCATCATCTTCACCAGATGGACTTGAAAAAGTGGCTGGCGAAATTGGATTTTTAGACACCGCAAAGGATCATGCAAATTCTGATTTTGCTTTGGCAGATTATGGAGTCGCCGGAGTCGATAATGAACGTTTCTCGGTTGGCCTGGCAGGAACAATCGGAGTAGTAGCGACCGGCGCCGTTGCTGTCGTTTTATTCGTGGCTCTTGGCAGAAAAAAGAAACAGTAATTGCTAGGAAACGCTAGCTCTCAAGTTGTTGAACAGGGCCACAACCATGGGCATGATGTGGGAGAGCGCCTTTATATTCATCGCCACTCAATAGTCCATTCTTTGCCTGCCCACCTAAAAATTGTTGCAGGTCTACTTTTTCTTATTATTGGAGTCGCTACCTCGATATCAAACTGGCAGGCATTTATCGGATATTTCTTGGTGATTGGGATGGTGCTGGCAATTGCTCAACTTCCAGTTAAGAAGATACTTTCTCGAGCAACTGTTGAAATTCCCTTCGTTCTATTTGCATTTTTGATGCCTTTCTTTGGAACTGGTGAGAAATTCGAAATTTTAGGTTTAAGCCTTTATCGCGAGGGTCTACTTGCTGGTGCCGCAATTATTGCCAAAGGAACTCTTGGACTCCTTGTTGCAATCACGCTTTCCGGATCTACAAAGGCTAGAGAAATCATTGGGGGACTTGAAATATTGCGCCTGCCAGCTCTCATGATTCAAATCGCAACATTCATGCTTCGGTATGTGAATGTTGTTAGCGACGAGATGGAGCGGATGAAAGTTGCCCGTCAATCTCGTGGTTTTGAAGCTAAGGGGATTGCAGATTGGAAGATTTTGACTCAAGCAGCTGGTGCGCTTTTTATTCGCTCTTATGAACGAGGAGAGCGCGTGCATCTTGCGATGCTTTCTCGCGGTTATTCCGGAAATATGCCAGTGATGGAGCGTCCAGTGATTACAGCTACTCAGAAATTAACCGCATTTACTTTGCCTGCAGTTGCGCTGCTAATCCTTATTTTTACCAATCTGATTTGGAGTCGATAACCATGAGTGAACCAACACCAAGTTTGTTAATCGAGGGACTAGCCTTTGCATATCCTGATGGACACCAAGCGCTCTTTGGCGTTAACTTAAAAGTTTCGCAGGGTGAATGCGTCGCGATACTTGGACCCAATGGCGCTGGTAAAACCACGCTTGTGCTTCACTTAAATGGAATTCATCCAACAAGTGTTGGAAAGGTTTGGATTGCCGGAACCTTGGTTGATGCAAAAGATAAGGCGAGCCTAAGCAAGATTCGCGCAAAAGTAGGCATCGTGTTTCAAGACCCTGATGACCAACTCTTTATGCCTACTGTGGGCGAAGATGTTGCATTCGGGCCTTACAACATGGGATTTCGGGGAGCCGAACTCGATGACATAGTTGATACCGCGCTACAACAAGTTGGGATGCTCGAATTCAAAGAGCGCGCCCCACATCACCTCTCCTTTGGTCAGAGAAGAAGAGTTGCAGTTGCGACAGTCCTTGCAATGAAGCCAGAGATTTTGGTTTTAGATGAACCTTCTTCGAACCTTGATCCGGCAAGTCGAAGAGAGTTGGCAGATATCCTGCGATCGCTAAAAATCACAACCTTAATGGTCACTCACGATATTCCTTATGCCTACGAGCTTTGCGAGAGATCAATTATTTTATCTGGCGGAATTGTTGTTGCTGATGGGGATACGAAAACAATTCTTAGTGATTCAAAACTTCTAATAGATAATCGTCTAGAGCTTCCGGTTGGATTTTCACTTTAAATCTAAGCATCGTTTAATGAAAAAAGCCCCCCAATTTCTTGGAGGGCTTTTTAACGCTACTTTTTAGAGATCGAAGTAAAGCTCGAACTCTGCTGGATGTGGACGCAAGCGAACGTAATCCACTTCTTCCTTACGCTTCCAAGTAATCCAAGTATCGATTAGATCCTTTGTGAATACGCCACCCTTTAGCAGGAACTCGTGATCTGCTTCTAGGTTATCTAGAACTGCATCAAGTGATCCTGGAACTTGTTGAATAGCGGCTGCTTCATCGCCCTCTAGTTCATACAAATCTTTATCAACTGGCTTTGGTGGCTCGATCTTGTTTTGGATTCCATCTAGTCCAGCCATAAGCATTGCTGCGAATGCTAGGTATGGGTTTGATGATGGATCTGGGCAACGGAACTCGATGCGCTTTGCCTTTGGATTCGAACCAGTGATTGGGATACGAATACATGCAGAACGGTTACGAGCTGAGTAAACAAGATTTACTGGCGCTTCGTATCCTGGAACCAAACGTCGGTATGAGTTAACTGTTGGGTTGGTGAATGCAAGCAATGAAGGTGCATGCTTTAGAAGTCCACCGATATACCAACGAGCCATATCTGAAAGATCACCATATCCATCACCGAAGAACAATGGCTTGCCATCTTTCCAGAGTGATTGGTGAACGTGCATTCCTGAACCATTGTCACCGAATAGTGGCTTTGGCATGAAGGTTGCAGTCTTGCCAGCTTCCCATGCAGTGTTCTTAATGATGTATTTGAACTTCATTACATCATCGCCAGCAGACAAGATGTCTGAGAAGCGATAGTTAATTTCCATCTGCCCTGCAGTTCCTACTTCGTGGTGTGAACGTTCTACAAGAAGTCCGGCTTCGCCAAGTTTCATAACCATCTGGTCGCGAAGATCTGCAAATTGATCTGTTGGAGAAACTGGGAAATATCCACCCTTGATGCGTGTTCGGTATCCACGGTTTGGTGTTCCATCTGGATCATATTCAACGCCAGTATTCCATGCGCCTTCGTATGAATCGATGTGGTGGTAAGACTCGTTCATTCCAGTCTTAAAACGAATTGCATCGAATACATAGAATTCGGCTTCAGGTGCAAAGAATGCGGTATCTGCAATTCCGGTTCCCTTTAAGTATTCAACTGCTTTTGCAACAACACCGCGTGGGTCACGTGAATACGGCGAGTTATCAACTGGGTTGTGAACTGAGAATAGAATTACCAAAGTTTTTACATCACGGAATGGATCGATGAATGCTGATTCCGGAATAGGAAGTAACTTCATATCTGATTCATGAATTGCTTGGAAACCACGGATTGAAGAACCATCGAACATTAGACCGTCAGTGAAAACTGCTTCGTCAAAAGATTCAACTGGAACGTTGAAGTGGTGTTGGATACCTGGAAGATCGATAAAGCGAACATCAACAAGCTTTACATTCTCTTTCTTGATGTAAGCAAAAACTTCTGCAGAATTCTTAAACATTTCTCTCCCGATTTAGGATTAGTCGCACTTGGACAGGTGCTTCGCTGCGCCTGCCAATCTGGTTGGTGATGGGGAAAATATAGGCGGTTCACGTAAAAAACGGTTAACCGAATTGTTACATTTATGTTTCACTCTTCAGGCCACAAGGCGGCGGACTACGTTATAGCCTTGGCCAATGGGCAATTTAGAGAAAGCGGGCACCGGTCGTCGGTTCCTGGCCCTAATCATCGATTGGCTGATGTGTCTTCTTATCTCCGGCCTGGTGGGATTCGGATCTAGGTCGGTCAGCACGCTAGCTATTTTCTTTATCGAGGTCAGCATTTTGACTACCTTGCAGCAAGCTTCGGCAGGCCAGCGGATACTGAGAATGCGAGTAGTAGATTTTACAAATTACGGAGTTGTCCCGGCCCAGAAAGTTCTAATCAGAACGCTGCTTATCTGCCTAGTTTTGCCAGCAGTGTTCACTCGCGAAGGCAGGGGATTGCATGACTGGGTCGCAAATTCAGTTGTAGTTAGAAAACCTAAAGTAAAAGCTTAGTTAGCGTTTAGGAATTTTTGCATTTCGATTGATTGGCATTGGCCCCTTAGGAATTGGCATATTTAACCCACCAACGGCCTTCAACCGATTACGAAGCTCGCGAACCTGTATTTTATTTAGCTTCTTTGGCAACTTCTTCAAATGCTTCTGAAGTTTACGAAGTGGAACTTGACCGGCACCCTCGCCAACAATCACATCGGTAAGTGCAACACCTGGAATAAAACGCTCCATCTTGCGACGCTCATCTTGAATAAGTTGTCGAACCGCAGGACTGCCTTCTCCCACAAGAACTATGCCAGCACGGCCAACACTGCGATGAACCATATCTTGGTTTCGTGCAACGCTGACAGCAGTAGTTGTTGTAAATCCTTTACGGATCGCCATCAAAACTGAAGCTCCTGCACCGAGTTGATCTTTGATTGATAGAAATGCTGCGGTATTGGCTTGTCGAGTAAAGACGAAAAATGCGGCTAGAAATGCGATTGGAAATGCAATGATTGAGAAATAAATTGGGTGATCAAAACGTAAGCCAAGAATAAGTCCGACGCTCATCACCACAACGAAAGAAAGAACCATCCACAAAAATGCAATTGGTTGGTGTTTGCGAACTAGGGCAAAGGCATCTTTAAGGACCTTCATTTGTCCTTGCTTCTCGCCCTTAACTTTCTCGGCCTTCGCTTTTCTCTTAAATAGTGCCATTACGCCTTCTCCTCATTCTTTGCTTTCTCTCTTAAATGCTCGGCCCATTCTATTTCAACTTGTTCTGGGGTCGGCGCAGTTCCACCCAAACGAGCTGGCGCCCATCGCTGGCCCACATGTGAATCTGGATAAGAATCTTGCACCTGCGTTAAAAGATCCTTCATCTGCTGGCGCAATTGCGCCTCCGCTTCATCTACATCTTGACCCTTTTTAACAATAAATGGTTGGCCAAATGCGACCGTAATTGGAAACTTGTTCCGCTTCCAATTTGGCTTGACCTTCTTTGTAAAAATTCGCTGGCTTCCCCAGACAATAGTGGGGATTATTGGAGTATCAGATCCCATAGCTAATCGAACCGCTCCGGTCTTTAACTCTTTAATTTCAAAGCTTCGACTAATTGTTGCTTCAGGAAAAATTCCAACAATTTCACCGGCTCGCAAATAACGCAGGGCTGCTACAAAGGAGCTAGAACCACTTGAGCGATCAACCGAGATGTGATGCATTCCGCGCATAAGCGGCCCAGCAATCTTGTGATCAAAAATCTCTTTCTTCGCCATGAATCGGACATACCGCTTGCGTGGCAAAACTCCAGTTCCGGTAAGTGCGAAGTCCAAATACCCGATGTGGTTGATCGCAAGAATTGCGCCACCTGTTGCTGGAATGTTTTCCGTGCCTTTAAAATCAAATCTCAATCCCAAATATTTCCAGAGCGTTTTAATCGTTACAACAACTGGAGGATAGACAAAATCGCGCATCAGATATTTGCCCGTTTTTCTTGCGCCTGCTTATACAAACGGCCTGCGCGATAACTTGATCTGACAAGTGGACCGCTCATTACTCCAGCAAAACCGATTTCATTGGCTTCGGCACTAAGTTCAACGAATTCATTTGGTTTGACCCAGCGTTCGACTGGATGGTGTTTTGGGGTTGGTCGCAGATACTGAGTAATTGTTATTAAGTCACACCCGGCAGCGTGTAGGTCGACAAGTGCTTGCGTAACTTCTTCGCGAGTTTCGCCCATTCCAAGAATGAGATTTGACTTGGTGATTAAACCAAAGGCTCGTGCTTGCGAAATAACATCAAGTGAGCGCTCGTACCTAAAGGCTGGGCGAATTCGCTTAAAAATTCGGGGAACTGTTTCAAGATTATGCGCAAAGACTTCTGGGCGGGTTTCAAATACCTCGTTTAACAGATGTGATTTGCCGCTGAAATCTGGAGCCAACATTTCTACACCGGTGCCTGGATTTAGTTCATGAACTTTGCGAATTGTTTCGGCATACAACCAAGCGCCTTCATCTTCTAAATCATCTCTAGTAACTCCAGTGATAGTGGCGTATTTAAGTTGCATAGTTTGCACGGATTCTGCAACGCGACGAGGCTCGTCTCGGTCTAGGGGATCCGGCTTTCCGGTATCAATATTGCAGAAGTCACAACGACGTGTGCATTTTTCGCCGCCGATTAAGAAAGTTGCTTCGCGATCTTCCCAACATTCAAAAATATTTGGACATGCAGCTTCTTGGCAGACCGTATGCAAGCCCTCCTTTGAAACTAGCGAGCGAAGAGCTGTGTATTCCGGCCCCATGATTGCGCGAGTTTTAATCCATTCAGGTTTGCGTTCAATCGGCACCGCCGCATTACGAGCTTCAATTCGAAGCAATGGTCGACCTTCGGGTGCAAGCGTCATTCAGCAATCCGATCTAGTGCGAGGAGAATGTGTCGTTCTACAACCGGCAAAACCTCTGAAATCTTTATATCCCTACCCAACTCTTTTGCTAAAGAGGTTACTCCGGTATCAGTGAAGCCGCATGGTGAAATGTGATCGTATGCGGACATGTCCGGATTTATATTCAATGCGAAACCATGCATTGTTACGCCCTTTGCGACCCGGATACCAATTGCTGCAATTTTTCGGTCGGACTTTGAATCGCGAATCCAGACTCCACTTCGTTCACAATATCTCTCAGTTTTCACATCAAATTCTGCACACGCATCAATTAATGCATTTTCTATTTCACGAACAAATCCGACGACATCATTTCGATTGCGCAATTTAACGATGGGATAGCCAACAATTTGGCCTTCACCATGCCAAGTAATTTTTCCGCCGCGATCAACATCAATAACGGGTGTTCCGTCTATAGGTCGTTCAGCTATTTGCGTACGTCGACCTGCTGTGTAAACCGAAGGATGCTCAACCAATATCAAGGTATTAGGGATTCGACCTTCGATAACTCCGGTTTGAATTTCACGTTGGTATTCCCAGGCTTTTCTATACTCAACAAGTCCTAAATGTTCTACCGATATCTGGCCAGAATTCACTCCAAGGCTTGAAGTCTTCGCATACATAGGACTGAGCCTAAGGTAACCTACGGTTCTTAACCAATTATTAGGGCTTTAAATCGGAAGGCTAGGCATGTTCTCAGACGCTAAATCAAAAACCTCAAAAATTAAGGGTCGCAAACCACTTTGGCTGGCCATCGTCGTAGTCATCGTTTGGATGTCAATCTCAAGTTTTACGGGGCCACTATTTGGCAAGCTTTCTACAGTTCAAGAGAACAACAATTCATCTTTCTTGCCTGAAGATTCGGTAGCTACAAGAGCGGCAAATGCGATCGCCAAGTTTTCGGATAGCGCGAATGATCAAATTCCAGCACTTGTTCTCTTTAAGGGCGAAGTTACTCCGGAAAAAATTGCCTCAGCTCAAGCTTTTGCGCAAACTCTAGGAACAAAAGCGTTGGTCCACAGTGATGGCAAACTTCTAAAAGATGCCAAGGGAAATGAAGTTTCAATCCCAATTTCGGATTACTTTATTAAAGGCGCCCCAATAACAGCTTTTCCTTCCGAAGATGGAAAAGTTATTCTCGCAAACTTTCCAATTAGCGTTCAAATAGCAACCGAACTTTTACCAGATAACAAAGAGCCTGCACTCATAGGCGTCATTGATGCAATCCGTTATTACGCAACTGAATATGCAGAAAGCAACAGTTTTGTAACTCATACAACTGGATTTGCTGGAATTTTGGCAGATCTATTTGGTGCCTTTGGCAGCATCGACTCGGCGCTTCTACTTACAACTGCTGGTGTGGTCGCAATTATTTTGATTTTTGTTTATAGGTCTCCAATTCTTTGGATCCTTCCTTTATTGTCAGCCGGTCTAGCTTTAACTTTGGCTGGTGGCGTCGTCTATCTCTTAGCTAAAAACGATGTAATTACTCTCGATGGCCAATCACAGGGAATCCTCTCGGTTCTGGTGTTGGGCGCTGCAACAGATTATGCGCTGCTTTTGATCGCTCGCTACCGAGAAGAGCTTCACCTTCATGAATCCCGCTTCGATGCGATGAAAGTTGCTTGGCGCGGAGTAGTTGAACCAATCCTTGCTTCCGGAACCACAGTTGTAATTGGTCTGATGGTTCTACTTCTAAGTCAATTAAATAATAACCGTGGACTTGGTCCTGTTGGCGCAATCGGAATTATCTGTTCGATGATTACGATTTTGACACTGCTTCCTGCGCTATTGGTTATTTTTGGTCGCTGGATATTCTGGCCAAAAGTTGCTCGCTATGGCGATGCTGATGAAAAGTTAACTGGAGCCTGGGCAAAAGTCGGAGCAGCTACCGAACGCAAACCACGTAAGTATTGGATCGGTGCAACAGCGTTGCTAATTGTTTTAGCTGGTTTTTCTACAACGCTAAATGCAACAGGCCTTTCAACAATTGATTCATTTACTAAGCGAACTGATTCGGTAGTTGGCCAAGATGAATTGTTAAAGCATTTTCCTGGTGGACAGGGACAACCGACACAAGTTGTCGTTAAAGAAACAGTTGCACCAGCTGCGATCGCCAAGCTGAAATCAAATCCTGGTGTTGATTCTGTCGAGGCCATGATTATGGGCTTTGCAGTTCCGGGGCAACCTCTTCCTCCAACAAAAGTTGTCGATGGAAATATGCTGCTGAATGTAACTTTGAAGTATGCGCCTGATTCCGAAGAGGCCATTGCAATGATTCCAAGACTTCGCGCGGATATGGAGAGCGTGGATCCCACAATCCTTGTCGGTGGTTCTACCTCAGTCAGTTACGACATCAATCAAGCTTCAAAGCATGATCGAAATCTAATTATTCCAATAGTCCTATTCCTGATAGCAATAATCTTGGGATTACTACTGCGTTCGATTTATGCAGCGGTTCTGCTATTGGGAACGGTGGTTATTTCATTCTTTGCAACGCTGGGAGTATGCGCAATCGTCTTCAACCATATCTTTGGTTTTGCCGGAGCTGATCCCGCTTTCCCATTGTTCGCATTCATCTTCTTGGTCGCGCTTGGAATTGATTACAACATCTTCCTAATGACTCGAGTCCGTGAAGAATCATTGAGATTAGGAACTCGCGCTGGAATGACCAAGGCATTAACTGTTACTGGTGGCGTGATTACGTCAGCAGGAATTGTTCTTGCAGCAACATTCGCAGTTCTTGGAATCCTGCCATTGGTATTTCTTGCTCAATTAGGTTTCGCGGTTGCCTTCGGAGTTCTGCTAGACACCATGATTGTTCGATCAATTTTGGTTCCAGCCCTTGTGCACGAAATTGGACCAAAAGTTTGGTGGCCTTCCAAGCTTCAATTCAGCGGCAAGTAAAGTTTAAGTAAGGTTAGTGAGTAAGTCAGTTGTAGTAGTTGGCGCAGGCCTAGCCGGTCTAACCTGCGCTATCTACTTGCAACGCTCAGGTCTAAATGTCACAGTGCTTGAAAGTGGCGATCGTGTTGGGGGCAGAGTTAAAACTGATTCTGTTAATGGTTTTCTCTTTGATCATGGATTCCAGGTTATAAACCCCAGCTACTCCGAAATCAAAAGGCTGGATTCCCTAGCAGGATTGGAATTCTGCGAAGTATTTAGCAATCTACGCATCTTGCAAGATTCAGGTGAAATCAAAATTGGCTTGAGCCATATAGCAAAAACCTTAAGTATCGGAAATGTGTCTGAGAAAATCGGATTCACTAAATTCTTAGCCAGTAACAGCAGAGATAAAAAGCTTGGAGATTCTGCGCTGAAATTTCAGAGCATCTATCAAGCAGCCCTATCGCCATTTTTGCGCGGAGTGTTTTTAACTAATCCAGATCTGATTCGAGCCGATATTGCGAGAGAAATTATCTGTTCATTTGTTTTAGGACGGCCCGGAATCCCAGAATTTGGAGTCGGAAAATTCAGCGAGACTCTTGCACTTGAGGTCACGGATATCAGGTTTAATTCACAGGTAGATGAAATCAAAGAGGGAAGTGTTCGCGGGAGTTTCGGGCGAATTGATTGCGATGAAATTGTAGTTGCCACAGACTTAACTACCGCTGCCCAGATGCTTGATCTAGGCGAAATTCCAAAGACGCTAAGTTCAACAACCTGGTATCACGCAACTAGCGATGAATTGGTGGACGACAATTACTTAGCACTAGATCCCAAGAGCCCAATCGTTAACTCACTCGTGATTTCAAAGGTTTCAAAAAGCTATGCGCCGGATGGAATGAATCTGATTTCTAGCACCACGATTGCCCTAATCTCTGAAAGTGAGGTGCGCAAAGAACTTTCAAAGATGTGGAAATGCGACACCCGGAATTGGGATTTGGCTGCCCGTTATGAAATCAAACAATCATTGCCATTTAGAACTGATTTAGAAGATTTGAATCGCAGTCCAAAGATTAGTGACGGAATTCTTATTGCGGGAGACCACAGGAGCGTGCCTTCGCAGAATGGTGCTATGAGATCGGGAAGGCAAGCTGCGCTAGCAATTATTTAATGTGGGGCAACTAAAGTTTCTAGTGCATTTGTTAGGTGCGGATAATCAAATACAAAGTTATCGTTTAACAGAGCTTCTGGGAGAATTCGCTTCGATCCAAGAATTTCAGTAGAAAAACCACCCAAGGCTAGCTTTAGCGCAAAACTAGGTGCCGGGAACAGTGCTGGTCGGTGCATTGCGCGCGCAAGGGCTGCCGTGAATTCTTGATTGGTAGATGGATTTGGTGCTGTTAAATTCACTGGACCAGATATTTTTGATTCCATTAAATGACAAATTGCACGGACTTGGTCATGCAAGGTAATCCAAGACCACCATTGCTTTCCATTTCCGAGTTTTCCACCAAGACCAAAGCGGAAAAGTGGAATCATTCTTCCAAGAGCGCCACCGGTTGGATCTAAAACTAAACCAGTTCTGATTTTTACGGTGCGAACATCTCCGGCCAGATCAGCTGCGCCTTCCCATTCGCGACAGACTGCAGCGAGAAAATCATCGCCGCCACGGTCAGACTCAGTGACTGCGCGGTTTCCGGTCTCGCCATACCAGCCAATTGCACTTGCTGAGATAAACACTGATGGTTTAACAGTTGCTACTGCATTTGCAATGGCGGTTGTTCCGAGCAAACGAGAATTTAAGATTGTGGATTTATATTTCTTGGTCCAACGCTTATCGCCAACACCCGCACCAGCTAAGTGAATAACGGCGTCGACACCCTCGAGTGCTGTTAGATCAACAGTTCCGGCTTTGGGATCCCAACTTATTTCATCGCGAGCAATTGCTGGACGACGAACAAATCTTTGAACAGTATGTCCTTCATTTCGAAGGTGACCTACTAACGCGGTTCCGATTAACCCGGATGCGCCAGTAACCGCTACGCGTTGTGGCGGAAGGCGAGTGGCCATACTTAGGAAAGACCCAAATCAGATTCGAAGCGTCCGCCTTCTAGGCGATCCTTGAGTGTTACCAAGAATCGAGCAGCATCTGCGCCATCAACAATTCTGTGGTCATATGAAAGTCCAAGATAAACCATTGATCGGATCGCAATTGTTTCTCCACCATCTTCACCGCGAACAACCATAGGGCGCTTAACGATTGCTCCTAATCCAAGGATTGCAACTTGTGGTTGATTGATAATTGGAGTGTCAAACAAAGCACCGCGGCTACCGGTATTTGTCAGTGTGAATGTGCCTCCACCTAATTCATCTGGAGTCACCTTGTTATCGCGTGTGCGAGCTGCAAGATCTGCAATCTTTCGTGCCACACCACCCATATTCAAATCACCCGCATTAGCAATAACTGGAACAAGCAATCCACGTTCAGTATCAACAGCGATTCCGAGATGTTCAGCGCCATGATACGTAATCTGATCGCCCTCAACTGAAGAGTTCAAAACTGGATGCTGCTTGAGAGCTTCGCATACTGCTACGGCAAAGAAAGGAAGGAAGGAAAGTTTCACACCTTCGCGCGCTTCAAAACTTTCCTTTGATCGATCACGTAGGCGAGCAATCTTTGTAACATCAACTTCAATGACAGTTGTCAGTTGTGCGCTCACTTGTAATGACTCAACCATTCGAGATGCAATAACTTTACGAAGACGAGACATAGTCACAGTTGTGCCACGAAGTGGAGAGACTGCAACTACAGGTGCCTTTGCAGTTGTTGGCGCAGATGCAACAGGTGCTGCTGCAACAGGTGCTGTTGGGCGAGAAAGAGCTTCAACATCTTCTCTTCGAATTCTTCCGCCGATTCCGGTTCCCTTAACTTGTGCAAGATTGACACCAAGTTCAGATGCAAGTTTGCGAACTAGGGGAGTGACATAGGCATCTGCAGGCTGAGCGACTGGTGCGGCTGCAACTGGGGTAGGAGCTGGAACAACTGGTGCAGGCGCTGCAACAACAGGAGCCGGAGTCGGAGCAACAGGCGCTGCAACAACAGGCGCTGGAGCAGACGCGGCACCATTTGCGCTACCAATTAAGCCAAGACGTGCGCCAACAGGAACAGTTGTATCAACTGCTACATCGATTGCAAGAAGAGTTCCTGCAACTGGTGAAGGAATTTCTGTGTCTACTTTGTCGGTTGAAACTTCAAGCAACGCTTCATCTACTGCAACTGAGTCGCCAACATTTTTCAACCAGCGGGTAACAGTTCCTTCAGAAACACTCTCTCCAAGTGCTGGCATGGTAATTACTGTTCCTGCACCTGTTGGAGCAGGTGTGGTTGGTGCGACAGGTGCAGGTGTAATCGCTACTGGAGCGGCAGCAACTGGCTCTGGTTGCGGAACTACTGGCGCTGCAACTGGGGCAGCAGGTGCGGGTGCAGAT
>JACCDP010752673.1_pt1 | contig 15905 bp, 8 predicted proteins | sample 7445841 | NCBI WGS metagenome assembly JACCDP01 (sample SAMN15323441, study PRJNA562643) | freshwater metagenome | isolation source: river surface water | place: USA:Blue River Watershed | collected 2017-08-17 | reverse complement strand
CGAACGAACTCCGCAAGGGTCAAGCGATCCAGTACAACTCCGACGTCTGCGTCGTCCTTGAGGTGACCCACCGGACCCCCGGCAACCTGCGCGCCTTCGTGCAGGCCATCCTCCGCAGCATCCGCACCGGCAAGAGCATGGACGTGCGCTTCAGCTCGGCGGAGAAGATCGAGACGGTCCCGCTGATGACCTACAAGATGGAGTTCAGCTACAAGTCCGGTGACGACTTCGTCTTCGTGAATCCCGAGACTTACGAAGAGGTCACCGTGACCCCTGAGTTCGTGGGCGATGCCAAGAATTTCCTGACCGAGAACAGCCTCGTGACCATGACCTTCGTCGAGGAGAAGGCCGTCATCATCGAGTTGCCCCCGAGCGTCATCCTCACGGTGGCCAATGCCCCGGAAGGCCTGAAAGGCGACAGCGCCAACAACGTTCAGAAGACCGTCACGCTCGAGACGGGTGTCGACATCAATGTACCGCTCTTCATCAAGACCGGCGAAAAGATCAAGATCGATACCCGCACCGGCAAGTACATGGAACGCGCCTGAGGCGCGTTGCGGACGGATGTGGACCCGTGTCAATCAAGACGGGTCCGTATTGCGCCCTTTTCAGCCGAACGCCCGTTTCGCTTTTCCGCGGAACGGGCGTTTGCGTTTTGGGCTGAAAGCCAGACCGATCGGGTCCGCTCAGGTCACCCGGATGGGTTGGGCCGCGGAAGGTGTCAGACCCAGTCGCACAATGCCGACACCGCAGCGGCGGAACCGTCGCGCAACCAGCCGTCGAGCTGCGCGGGGTCCTTGAGCTGCTGCCCGCGCATGCGGGGCACCACCACGAAGCGGGTGTCGATTTCGCTCAACGCACTCAGGTCACTCCAAAGCTTTTCGAACTGGGCGACGGGAAAAACATCTTCCTGACCGTGTCCCCAGCGTTTCTTCACGTCCTTGAGGGTGACATAAGTGGGTAGACGGCTGGCCATTGCCCGGATGGCCGAAGTGATCTTCACCTCGTTCTGGGTCAGGATGTCCTCCCGGGTCAGACCGAAGGCCTCGAGCAATCGGTCGAGGTGGATCCAAGTGGTCATGGAGTTGTAGAAGCGGAGTCGGAACTCGTCCTCTTCCCTGGGCATGGCCAAGCCCTCGACCAACCGGGGACGTCCGTACACGCGCGCCAATCCGCCGCCGCGGTCCTCCAACCGACGGCCAATGACCTCGAAGGTCAGACAGGCGCCGCTGAGGACATGTTGACCGAGCAAGGCCGGATCCACCGATGCGCCGAGGGTGTCGATGTTGTGGAGCAGCAGGTATTTGAGCTGGGGGCGCTCACCGAGCAAACCCGCCAGGACACCATTGCGGAACAAGTTGGGAACCTCAAAGAAATGGCCAACCGGGTGCAGGCATTGCAGCGGGACGTTGTCGGTGTAGTCGCCGGTTTCACCGGCGGCACGGGCCCATCCGATGAGAGCCGCACGGAGGCTGTCCCGAACCTTTTGCTGCTGCACGTCGAGGACTTGTTGGGGCATTTCTTCCCAGGCGAATCGCAGGTCCCTCTCGGTGGGGATGAGCCTCAGGCCCACGCTGCGACCGGGAGACAGGATCAGGGGTCCGGGATAACCGTAGCCATCGACCTCCCGGAGCAAACGCTGTGTCGGTTCGTGCGTGAGGTAACTGGTGGAAAAGAGGTGGGGCAGCGCATGGCCGGCCAAGCGCCCGGACCGACGGGATTTCGCCAAATGGGTTTCGATGAAGGTCCGGTGGCGGCCCTCGAGTTTGGCGAAGGGATGCAGCGCCTTGCAGGTTCCAGCGCCGCCGGTCCAGCGAGAGCCCGCTCCCGCCGCCAGCGTCACCACCGCAACCTCACCGGCCCGCAAAGCCGCCTCGCCCGCCGCGCGCACCTCCGGGGCCACCCGAACTGATGGCGAGTCCCATCGCAACACATCGCCCGGTTCGACGTCGTCGATTTGGCTATCGGCTCGGAGCCGATTTTGGGCCAACCCGATGCGGCCTTCTTGCAGATCGGATCGGATTTGCTCGTGTTGGGCCGGATCGAAGCCATTGGCCGTCAGCAGGCCCTGCAAACCGCTGCGCTCGTTGGAGCCACCTCGGGAACGTGGCAGGAGGGCATCGAAGAGCGTCTGAATCAAACCGCCCAATTCTGGCCGGGAACGGGCAGCCATGCCCACGCGGTCGAGTTCAGCACGGCGGGCCGGGGCCAATGAACGGCGGTCGGCACGAATCATGGCCGGGACGGTGAGCGCGTAGTAGTGGGGCGGCATCAGCGCATCGTCACCCGACAACAAGTCGGCCACGGTGCCGTGTTCATTGATGGCGTAGTCGAAGACCACCGGATCCATGGCGAAGGGCAAGGCCGCCGAGAGGCTGCGCTTGGTTTCCAGCATCAGGATTTGAAGCCGCTCCTGGGCCTCTGCCTTCCGCTCCGGTGCAAAGATGAAACCCATGCCGCCGCCGGACATGCCCCCGAGCATCCAAAAGCCCCAGAAATCGGCACCAAATTCGGTTTCGCACTGCTGGATGAGCCGCTCGGTGAAGTGATTGGAGGCCCAAGGGATGATGGCCTGCAGGGGCTGCCGGAAATTGCGCGTGGTGGCCTGGCCGACGCCGCGGATATCCCCTCGTCGAAGTGCATCGATGATTTCATCCAGGACTCCGAGCGCCTCCTGGCGACCCGACCATTCGGCGGCCGATCGCAGGAGGTACTTCTCGGTCACCATTTCCAGGATGGGGCCGACGTTCTGGGCCATGCCTCCATGGACCACCACCAGCGAATCCATGAGCGCGCGGCGTGAGGATTCCGGGATTTCCTGTCGGCTGAAGACATGATGGGTCGGCATCAGGCAGCCGCGGGAAATGCCCCATTCGGGATCCTCCTCAGTGGCCGCCACGCCGGTGATGAGCTTGATGCCCGGCCAGACACCGCCCGAGTCTTGCCAACCACCGCCTGAACCGCCCAACCATTCGCCCAATAGGGCCCGGGCGAGCACGAGCCGACGCTCCGACTCCTCGAGTGGCCCGGTCAACGACGCGGCTTGACCGGTGGCCCGCATGAGGACGCTGATGAGCGACCCGAGCAAGTTGGTGCTCACCGCCAGTCGCGATCCCTTGGGGATGTCGTTGACGCTGGAACACAGCTCGAGGCCGCGTCCCGGACCCACGATGCGCGAGAGCAAGTCGGCGAGCGACTGGCCGGAGCCCTCGATGCCCGGCGGCACCACCCCGGCTGCGATGACGGCCGCCTTGAGCAGGCCGAGGTAATCCTTCGCGAAATCAAAGACCTCTCCCAAGGCGGTGATATCCGCGGTCGCGCCAAGGTCCACCGAGGTGAGGCGGAGCACCGGTTCATCGAGCACGCGCAACCAGGCGCTCACCGGCGGGCGGGGCGCTGCATCGCGTCCGTGGACACCGAGGTCAACGGAGATGTTCAGCACCTTGGCCCCCTCGGGATAGTCCATACCCAGGAAGAAGATGTCGGACCAGGCCGAATGGGTGAGGTCCATCCGCACCGGTGTCTGCTCGCGAAGAATCGGATAGCTGCCGTCGGGAGAGCGCTCCAAAAGCTCTGACCTGAGCCGAAGCGGTTGATCGGCCGGATGGCCCATGCGGAACATCCATTGGTTTCCCTTCACGGTCCGCACGCTGCGGCGGACTTGATCAGCCAGGGTTTGGAAGGCCAGACGGTGGTAGGCCGCGGCCAAGGCCGAAGCGATGCCGTCCGAGGGACCCTGCGTTTGGAGTTCTCCAAGAAAGCAATCGATCGCCTCTTCGAAGCGACGGTTGAGGAGGTGTTCAAACCCGGCAAAGGGGATCAGGCCTGCGTTCCCGGAGGATCCCAATTTGGGCGGAAGGTGGAACCGATGCAGTGCCGACAAGAAGAACAGCGCCCGAACCCGCTCGTACAAATTCTGGGCATTGCGGCGGAACTGGTCGAGGGCGGTGCAAGCTTCAAGCAAATCGACCAAACTTGCAGGTCCGGCCCAGGCCTCCAGCGGACGGTTCCGCACGGAAGGCTCGGGCGACGTGATGAGGTCGATGAGCGGATGGGCGGGCACGATGGCCAGACTATCTCCAAAGGCCTTCCGGTCCGTCAACGCCACGAACCATTTGCAGCCCATCCGGAAACCGCTGGGATCATTCGGTTCATCAGCAGGCCTCGGCGGAGGCCGAGTCAATGGCGACGGCCCAGGCCTCCGAGGTAACGCAGCAGGTCGCGGAAGTCGGCCTCGCTGAGGCGGTCGACCAAACCGGCAGGCATGATGGAGCCGGCTTGGGTTTGTGATTGGATTTCCGAGCGGGCCAAACGCAGCGGTCTGCGGGTGGCGGCATCGAGCAGCACGATTTCCTGGGGTGAGCTGCTTTCAATGCGACCTTGGACTTCCTCGCCGTTGCGAAGGGTGAGGTTCCAGGACATGAAACCCTCCTTCACCTCGACCTGCGGTTCCAGAATGGCGCGCAGGATGAATTCCGGGGTTTGTGCGGTGCCCAGTGCTCCTAGGTCGGGGCCGAGGCCTGGTTGCGATGCACCGACTCCATGGCATGCGGTGCAACCCAGTTCGGCCCGTGCGAAAATTTTGGCCCCCTGCTGGGCATTGCCCAGAGCCGAGACGGTCTTCAGGAATTCCTGCCGGGCCTTTCCGGAGGCCAGTCGCTCAGTGAGGGTTTGGCCGCCGATTGATCCGCCCAAAACCGGGTCCAAAACCGCCGCCAATTCCGGCACATGTCGACCGGCCTGGGCCAAGAACCCAGCCAGCGCACGGGCCGATTCCGGTTGAGGCGGTGTCCCTTGGAGGGCCTTGGCCAAAGCGACGGCTCCACCGCTTTGACGGAGGATGGGTGCCACGGTCGCCTCCAGGGAGGCGGGGTTTGATTCATGGGCCAGAACTTCTGCCGCGATCCGTGAGGCGTCGTCGAGATCCCGGGCTGCGAGAGCGGCTGCCGCCGCCGATTTCAGCAAGGGGGATTTTCCGTGGCCGACCGCCTGGACGATTCGAACGGTGTGTTCTGCAGAGGGGAACAAGGCGAGGCCCACGATGGCGCCGGCCCGCACGGGATCGGTGGTCTCGGAGGATTCCACGAGGCGGACCAACTCCGACTCCAAGGCGCTGACTTGCCAGCGGCCGATCAATCGAGCAGTTGCCGAGCGGACAGACGGGTCGGAGGATGTCAGAAGCGGACCCAGGGCCGAGCGGATGTCTTGTGCGGGCTTGAGTCCGAGGTCGCGGCCGAGTGTGTCCAACTTGCCGAGGGCACGTGCGTGGGCTCCGGCGTCGTAGGCGGTTCCGACGGTGAAGGTCCGGGGTGCCAGCAGCAGAGGAATGTCTTGGGGACGTGCTGCGGCCAGCACGGACTCGACCAGCGATGCCTGGGTGTCGGCCGGCAGAGCCACCTCTTGGACGCGTCGCAATCGGGTCGCGGCTTCGTCCACGGTGTCGGCGCTGCGATCGGCCCGGCCGAACGCTTCGCGTCGGCGCTGGTTGTTTCCGAAGCTCAGGGCACCTTTTGAGTAGGGGCCTTTCCACAGGGGTTTGAGAGCGTGGACGCATTGGGTGAATGCGTACGCTACGGGGGCTTCTTCCGGCTGACCCGTGGCGTTCTCCAGGGCCATGGACGCGACTTCGACGGCCCGGGCATCGGGTACATAGGAGCAGCCAACCACGGCTTCGAGACGGACCTTGGCTTCAGGATCCGCGGCCAGGCGTGTGAGCACATCCAGAGGAGCCTTCAAGCGACTGGCCCAGTGACCGGTGATTCGGGCGGCGCGGGCGCGGTGGTCGGGGTTGCCGGAGCGGGATAGGAGTTCGACGAATTCCGCATTTGGAACTTCGTGCGAGGCGAAGACACCGATGCCTTCGAAGATCCGTTCCAAACGCGCCTCGGCAGACGGGGCGGCTTGCACCCAATTCTGGAGGCTGGCGACCACGGGTTCGGTGGATCGATCCTTGAGGATGCGGGCGGCGAGTTGCCGGTTCCAGCGCTCGGGAGAGAGCAGTGTGTCGAAAAGTGCGGGCAGTGGAGCCTTTTCGAGTGCGGGTGTGCGCAGGGCAGGACGCCCCTTGGCGGACACGCGCCAAATCCTTCCGCGGGTCTTGTCGCGATCGGGATGCCGGAAGCTCGTCTGGTAGTGGCCGATGAGGGAATTGAACCAGTCGCAGAGGTACAGGGCGCCGTCGGGACCGAAGCGTACATCGACCACCCGGAAGGCGGTGTTGGTGGATTCCACCAGGGGTGGCAATCGGTCCACCTGGAAGGTCGCTCCACGCGGGGTGAGGCGGAAGCGCTCCACGCTGTTGTGCAGATACCCGCCGGCCACGAACTCTCCGCGGTTCTCCGGGAGCCAGTGGCTGTTGTCGGCAATGTCGGCTCCGCCGAACTTGCGACCCTGGTTCCACAGCGGCGGATGCGCCTCGAAGTGCTCGGTGCGGATCATGGCCTGCGTGAGGTGGGCGATGCCGTGGCCATTGCCGGCGAAGACGAAGGGTTGGCCGGCGCGGTCGAAGGTGGTGCCGAAGGGGTTGTGCGCGCCCATGGCTCCGTCCCAAAAGGCGTCGAGCCGCATGCGGCGGGGCCAGAAACGCCAGACGCCGGCCTGGTGGAGAGTCTCGTTGCCCCATGGGGTTTCGATGCGGCTGATGGCGTGAAGACCCTGGCTCATCAGGAGTTCACCGGCGGGGCCCCAGGTGAAGGAGTTGAGGGTCTGGTGGGTGTCGCCCGTTCCGAACCCGCTGAAGATCACGCGCCGCATGTCGGCCTTGCCGTCGCCGTCGGTGTCCTTGAGGAAGAGCAATTGGTCGGCGGCTCCCACATAGACGCCGCCGTCGCCGAGTTCGAGCCCGAGGGGCATGTGGAGTTGGTCGTCGAACACGGTGGACCGATCGGCCTGGCCGTCATGGTCGGTGTCTTCGAGGACGACGATGCGATCGCGGGGTGTTTCGCCCGGGCGGATCTGGGGATAGCTGGTGGTGGTGGTGACCCAGAGTCGACCGTCGCCGTCGAAGCGGATCTGGGTGGGCTTGACCACGCCGTCGGCTTCGCTGGCGAAGAGGCTGATGGAGTAGCCCTCGGCCGCTTTCAAGGAGGCCAGTTCTTCGGCGGGAGTTTGGGTGGCCAGCAGGGTGCCGGGCAGGCACAGGGCAGCGAATACTGCGGCCTGGATGAGTGCTCGGTGGGAGACGGGGTTCATGCGGTGAGCAGTCATGGCGGATCAACGGGCGGTCTCGAGCGGGGTGACGCGGGTCAGGCGCGCGGCGAGGGTGTCGGTCTTTTGGTCGGCTGCTTGAAGGAGCGGGACGAATTGTTCCATTTCCGCAGGGAACCAGCGGATCTTGGGGTCGCGGTGGTCACGGCTGCTGAGTTGCTCGGTGCGGTCGCCTGCCAGAAAAGCCCAATTGGTGGGCCGGCTGTAACCTTTCCACAAATTGTTGCGTTCGATGACGGCCTGTCGCAGGGCTTCCCACGAGGGTTCGGGGAATCGGCCGGCCGGATCGCTCTGAGGGACGACCAGTCCGTGAAGCCAGGGTTTGAGGGCGCTGGCGGCCACGCGGGCTTGTCCGGATTCGGTGAGTTTGCGTCCGTCGATGGACAGGTTCTTCTGGGATCGTGCGGCTTCGAAGACATCGATGACGGGCAGGTTTTGGCGCCGGGCGATGTCTCGGATGCATTGGGCGTAGGCCTCGATGGGTGGCGGATCGTTGCGGGTGACCGGAATGGGGGTGACGAGGATGACGCGGGTTCCGAGGGCTTGGCAGTCGAGGATCCATTGATGGAGGCGTTCCGCGAAACGGTCGAGGTGTTGGAGTCCGTCGTAGGCTTCGCCTTGTCCGAAATCGAGGACACAGACCGTGGCCTTGGCGGTGACCACTTGTTGAAGGGGGCTGGGATAATTGACCTCGCGGAGTTGGCTGAAGACGGTGTCGCCTTCGCGGGCCAGGTTGAGGATTCGCAGGTGGTGAGCAGGATGGGCTGCTATCAGGAGTGCTTCCCAGTGGGCGCTTCGGGCCTGGGCTTCGGCGGAGCCGCCGCCGATGACGGCGATGATGTCGTTGGTTCGCAGGGATGGAGCGGTGGGTGGGTTTTCCGCGCCGAGGCTCCATCGGGCCCAGAGGGCTCCGTAGGCCAGGATCCACAGGAACGGTTTCATGCGCATTGAGGAGAGATGCCCCAATCAAACAGTCCGGCGCGGGCTTGGGAAGTCTCAACACGGTGATGTGTCTTGGGGGGTGGTTCTGCGGGACAGGTTGATTGGGGATGGGAGTCGGGATGGTGTGCTGCTGGGGGTGGCTCCGCGGGACCGGTCCTGCACTCGCAGGGATCGCACGGGAGGAGGGGCTATCGCGCTGACGCGCTGGAAGGAAAGGTTGCTACGATCCAGTGCTCGTTCCGGCCCTGTCCCGCTGCTGCTCGGGTGTTCGGGTGTTGGTGGGGTGTGAGGCAAAGAGGTTTCGCAGACTGAGGAATGGGAAGGATTGGATTGGGGACAGGCTGTTTGGGGATGGGGAATCGGGATGGCGTGCTGCTGGGGGTGGCTCCGCGGGACCGGTCCTGCACTCGCAGGGATCGCACGGGAGGAGGGGCTATCGCGCTGACGCGCTGGAAGGAATGGGTTGCTACGATCCAGTGGTCGTTCCGGCTCTGTCCCGCTGCTGCACCATTTTATCTGAGGCGTTGGGCAAAGAGCTTTTGCTGGAAGGGGATTGGGTGGTATACGGTGCCCTTGGAAACCCTTCCACCATGACCTTCTCCCATTGGCTTCCTTGTATCGGTGTCTTGTCTTTGATGACTGCGGCAGGAGCCGCCGATTCGACGGTTCAGGTTCCGGATGCAGCTCTGCAAGAATCTGTGGGGGCGGCGTTGAAGGCGAACGGAGAACGTCAGCGGAGCGCTGCGGCGGCATGGAAGGTGTTCCATGGGTTCCAGTTCAAAGATCGGGTGGCGGAGAGCGGGATTATGTTCCGACAGGTGCCGGTGGATGACGGGGCCCGGAATTATAAGGCGGTTCACTATGATCACGGAACGGCCATTGCGTCGGCGGATGTGGACGGGGACGGTCGTCCGGATTTGTTTTTTGCGAATCAGCGGGGGGGCAACCAGCTGTGGCGCAATGTCGGCGGGGGTCGGTTTGAGGACATCACCGCGCGGGCTGGGGTGGCGATGGGGGGCAAGGTGAGCGTGGGGGCTTCGTTTGCGGACATGGACAACGACGGTCGTCCGGACTTGCTGGTGACGACGGTACGCCAAGGTCTGGCGCTCTTTCGTAATGAGGGCGGGGGTCGGTTCCGCGACATCACGGCCGAGGCGGGCGTTTCGGCGGGCAAGCCGGGGCACGGATCGGGTGCGGTGTTTTTCGACTATGACCGGGATGGGAAGCTCGATCTCTTTGTGTGCCATGTGGGGGTGTACACGCGGAATGAGAAGGGGCGCTCGGGGGAGTACGTGGGTCGTTCGGACGCCTTTCAGGGCTGGCAGTATCCGGAGCGCAGCGAGGCGAGCCCGCTCTTCCACAATCGGGGTGATGGACGTTTCGAGAATGCCTCGGAGGCGATGGGGTTGGTCCATCGGGGCTGGAGCGGCGATGCGACCTTTTGCGATCTCGATGCCGATGGATTTCCCGAACTGTACGTGCTGAGCATGTCGGGCGAAGACCGCTATTATGTGAACCGTCAGGGCAGCCGCTTTGAGGACCGGACGGCGGCGTTCTTTCCGAAGACGCCCTGGGGTTCGATGGGTGGGAAGTTCTTCGACCACAACCGCGACGGGCTGATGGATTTGATCCTCACCGACATGCACTCCGACATGACGACGGCGCAAATCAATGCGGGTGATACGAATCTCACGGTGGCCTTCGACAAGTCCAAGAGCGATGCGTGGTGCGCGGCGGAGTGGAAGCCGGAGTTGTTCCGTCGGGCCACCAACAGTGTGTTCGGCAATGCGTTCTTCCAGAATCAGGGTTCTGGCCAGGCGTTCGCGGAGGTGTCTGCGATGGTGGGCACCGAAACCTACTGGCCGTGGGGCGTGACGGTGGCCGACTTCAATGCCGACGGCGACGAGGACGTGTTCGTGACGGCCGGCATGGGCTATCCGTTGCGCTATGTGGCCAATTCGTTGCTGCTCAACGATGGGGGCAAGCGCTTCGTGGATGCGGAGTCGGTGCTGGGGCTCGAGCCGCGGCGGGGTGATCCGATGCTGCGGGAGGCCTTCGTTCTCGATACGGCGCTGCCCGAGGATCGGCGTCATCCGCTGGCCCGGGGCCGCACGGGCAAAGTTCAGGTGATGGGAACGGCCAGCTCACGTTCTTCAGTGGCTCTCGACGTCGACGGCGATGGGGACCTCGACTTGGTGACCAATGAGTGGAATGACGCGCCGCAGGTGCTCTTGAGCGATCTTTCCGAGCGCACGACGGTGCGCTTCCTGCAGGTGCGGCTGGTGGGCACGGTGTCCAATCGAGATGGGCTGGGAGCGACCGTTCGGGTCCACTGCGGCTCGCGGGTCCAGACGCGCTTCCAGGACGGCAAGTCGGGGTATCTGGCCCAGAGCAGCCTGCCGCTTTATTTCGGGCTGGGATCGGAGACGGCCGTGGATCGCATCGAGGTGGTCTGGCCCTCAGGCCGTCGGCAAACTCGTACCGGACCGATTTCCCTCAACGGGACGCTGGAACTGGTGGAGCCGAAATGACCGGTGCTCCCGGAGAGACCAAGGCCGGAGGTTTCGATGATTTCATGGGCCGATAGCCGATGCCCGAATACTCGGCAGCCTGCGGCACCCAGTCGGTGTCGAAGCGGGGGTCGGGTCCTTCGAGCCGGTTTTGGCGGGGGTCGATCACCATCTTCGCATCGAACACCCGGCCCAGGATCGCGCAGTTCTCCACGCGGGCTCCGGCATTGATGGCCAGCTCGTAGCGGGGATGGCCGGGCAATCCGCCCTCGGAGCGATTGGCGTGGAAGAGGTTGGCGACGTAAACGCTGTCGCCGCCCATGTCGTCCACGCCGTTGCGGTTGCCGGTGAAGGTGCAGTTCTGGACGAGCGCCAGGGACTCCCAAAAAATGGTGATCGCCCCGTTGTTGGCAAAGGGCCTTTCGCCGGAGGCCTTGGCCACCAGGTCTTCGCCGGTGTTGGAGATGTTCCCGACGAAGAGGCAATTGAGGATCTTGGCCGAGCTGCCGGCGAGCAAGTCAATCGCGGGACCGGTACCTTGGGCCTTGTTGTTCAGAAACCGGCAACTGGCGATGAGCACTGGGGTTTCACGGAATCCTTGTTGTTGCACGGAAATGCCCGCTCCGCACGGGCGCGTGAAATTGTCCTCGATGGTGAGTTCAATGAGCCGCGGGGACGAACGCCCGAAGACCTTCACCGCCCCGCCGTCGGAGTAGAAGAAGTGGTTCTTCAATACGGTCCGGTTGGGTTCCAGCGCCGCGGTCCCTTCCTGGGTCAGGAAGGCGTTGGCTCCGGTGAGCCGGAAACCGCGCAGGAGCGTGTTGGTCGAGACTCCGTCGCCAAAATAGACCACGTGATTCACCACGGCGGGATGTGAGGGCTCGTTGGTGGCTGAGAGCGTGGGATTGGCCGCAGTGAGCGTTACCTCGCCGAGAGCCACCAGACGGATTCCGTCATGTCGCCGGTTGAAGCCGATGAGCGCCTGGCGTCTGGATTCCGGTCGGTACAATCCGGCATGTACCCAGACCGTTTTCTGCACCGTGTTGGTCGCGGCCTGATCCAGCGCCTCTTGGATTCGGTCGCCGGGCCGAACGTGAAAACCATCTGGCTCCAGCGTGATGCCACCCCAGACCAAAGCCGCGGATGCGGCCCAAATCGCCACGGATAGCACGGATCGGGTCATGGTCCGCTGATCTCAACAGGCCAGGCTGTGGCGACAAGGCGATTTGCAGCCCCACGGCGGGACCCTATCCTCGTCCGTGAGTGGAAAGGGTGCCTGAATCGGTCGGGACCCAGCGATGTCTTCCAACAGTCCTCGAACAGGCTTGGACGCCGGCGGCGCTTGGCGGCACTCTCAACCTCACGATGTCCGAGTCTGTGCCCAAGCCTGTCACGGCCTCCACGCGCTTGGCCGCGGTGTGGGGCGCACCCATCCGGCATTCCGCGTCGCCAGCCATGCACAATGCCGCGTTGGCGGCGCTGGGTTTGGATTGGCGGTACGTGGCCTGTGAAGTCGTGCCCGAGCAATTGGCCGTGGCTCTCGAAGGGGCGCGGGTGATGGGCTTCTGCGGCGTGAACCTCACGGTGCCCCACAAGCGCCTGGCCCTGGGCATGATGGATGATTTGGACGTCTCGGCTGAATCTTGGGGAGCGGTGAACACGGTGGTCTTCGAGGCGGAGAACCCGGAAGGCATTTGGACTCCCGTGGGACTTCTGAACAGTTTTTCAGGTCCGGTGCGCCTTCGCGGATACAACACCGACGCCGACGCCATCATCCGGTCGCTCCGCGAAGACTTGCTCATGGAACCCCGCGGGGCCCGCGTCTTGTTGTTGGGTGCGGGCGGTGCCGGTCGGGCGGCGGCGCTGCGGTTGGCCGATGAAGGGGTGGAGACCTTGTGGTTGCAGAACCGCACCGAGTCGAAGGCGGCCGAATTGGCCACCGAGATCGCCGACCGGTTTCCGGCGGTGGATGTCCGTACAGGTCTGCCCGACTCCGATGTGGAGTTCATCCTCAACGCCACATCTTCCGGCCTGAAGCCGGAGGATCCGTTGCCCCTGGATGTTCAGGCCTATCCCTTGAGCCGCGCCGATGCCGTGTACGACATGATCTACCGTCCGTCTGAAACCCCGTTGCTTCAGGCTGCTCGGGACGCTGGTTGTCGGACGGCCAATGGACTCGGGATGTTGCTGTATCAGGGAGCTGCCGCCTTCGAGCTTTGGACACACCTTCCGGCTCCCATCGAGGTGATGCGGGCGGCGTTGGTCCATGAAGTCTACGGGACCGGGGAGTCACGATGAACTGGGAAGACGAACTCTACCGCCACCACGGTCCGTTGGGCCTGCCCTTCCATTTCTGGACGGTGTTCGTCGCGATCTTCGGTGCGATGACCGGCAGCTTCCTCAACGTGGTGATTCACCGGATGCCGCGCGGTGAAAGCATCGTCCACCCGCCGTCCCATTGCCCTTCCTGCAACCATCGCATCCCGATGTGGCAGAACCTGCCCATCCTCTCGTGGCTGATGCTGCGGGGACGATGCGCGTCGTGCCGCAGCCCCATCTCGGCGCGCTACATCGGCGTCGAGGCCCTGACCGGCGTGCTCTTCGTCGCGGCCTGGCTGCGCTACGGCGAATCGGCCCCGTGGGCCGCGGCGGCGGCCGCCGTGCTGCTGGCGGGATTCGTCGCGGCGACCTTCATCGACTTCGAGCACTTCATCATCCCCGATGAAATCACCCTGGGCGGCATCGGCGTGGGTTTCCTGTTGTCGCTGGTGGCACCGGAGCTCCATCACGAGACGTCCATCCTGGCCGCCCTTCGGAGCAGCGCCCTGGGCATCGGGGTCGGTGGAGGCGTCGTGTATCTGGTGCTCCGGTTGGGCAAGTTTCTCTTTGGCCGGGAACGCATCGCCATCGAACCGGGAAGCCGTGTGGTGTTTCATGATGCAGGCATTCGTCTGCCGGATCGCGATATCCCTTTCGAGGATGTGTTCTACCGCGAGTCGGACACCGTGGTGATGGAAGGCCGGCGTCTGGAGTTGGCCGACCGCTGCTATCCCCAGGGCGAGGTCCGCCTTTCGCCCAAGGCCTTGCGGATTGGTGACGAGGTTCTGGACCCCGAATCGGAGCCCTACCTCGCGGCTGAAGCCGAATCGCTGACGCTGCCGCGCGAAGCCATGGGATTGGGCGATGTCAAATTCATGGCTGCCATCGGAGCGTTTCTCGGATGGAAGGCCACGCTCTTCAGTTTGATGTTCAGTTCGGTGCTGGGTGCGGTGGTCGGACTGGGATTGATCGCTCTGGGCCGTCAGCATTGGTCAGGACGGCTGCCCTATGGGCCCTATATCGCCGTCGCGGCCATGGGGTGGGTTTTTGGAGGATCGGCCCTATGGGAACGCCTCTTTGGGGCGCGTTGAGTCGGGCCCTGCGCGTCGCGCAGCCCAGGATCTCCCGCCGATCACCAACCACCATCGAGACCTTTGCCGCTGCAGCTACCGTCGAAATGAGGCCGCGAAATCCGATGCGTCACTGGCCACCGTTTTCTTCACGAAGCGCGATCCGGTGACGAGTTCCTGAAGTTTCAGCGCATAGGCTTCGGCATCGAGGGGCAGCGTCACCGTTTGGCTCGTCAGGCCTGAATACAGCATGGCATTGGCCAGTTCCACGGAGGCCAGTCCGTCGGGCCCGGGGGCGATGAGGGGTTTTCCATCGAGAATCGCCTCGGTGAAATGAGTCATCAGCTGCGCATGTGGCTGGTCGGCATTCTCAAAAGGAATTTCCACGTTCCACGACTCCGGCTTGGCGAAGCCGGATTGGGACGTACGGCTGAACTCCGTCATGTCGCTGAGATTGCGGATGAAGCGCAGTTTGCCGTCTTCCATCACGGCCCGTCCGCGGGTACCGGTGAGTTCGAGCCGATTGGTTCCTGGTGACTCACCGGTGCTGGCCACGAACACGCCGGTGGCTCCGGAGGGATACTCGAGGTAGGCCGTGACATTGTCTTCCACCTCGATGGCGTGGTCGCGTCCGAGGGTGACATGCGCCCGCAACGATGAGGGCAATCCCAGCAGCCACGCGAGGATGTCGAGGTTGTGAAGGCATTGGTTGAGGAGCACGCCTCCGCCTTCGCCCGCCCAGGTGGCCCGCCAGCCGCCGCTCGCGTAGTAAGCGTCGGTCCGGTACCAGTCGGTGTTGATCCAGTTCACCCGGACGATCCGTCCCAGTTCGCCTGAGTCGATGAGGAACCGCAGCTTCTGGTAGCGGGGTTCCACGCGCAGTTGGAACATGCCGCTGAACACCGTCTTCGGGTTCCGTTCATGGGCGGCGATGAGTTTCAGGGCGTCGGCCTTGTGGGCGGAAATGGGCTTCTCAACCATCAGGTGTACGCCGGCGTCGAGGGCGGCGATGCCCAGGTCGGTGTGCTGATAGTGCGGCGTGGCCACCAAGACGGCATCGACCGTGCCTGAGGCGATGAGCGCACGGGCGTCGGTCCAGGCGGCCAGCGGACGGTAGGCTTCCATCTTGGACGGCGTTGTCGAACACACCGCCACCAGTTCGCAGCGCGGCACCTTGCCGGCCTGCAAGTAGGCGGCGTGGTGGCGGCCGATGTTGCCGAGGCCGATCAGGCCGAGACGGACGGTCTTCATGGGGCGTGGTGTCAGGGGTGGACTTGTGCGCCGTGGATTTGCGCGGGCTTTAGTTGTTCTCGGGCAGACCTTCGACATGCCCGATGTTGTGGACCGGCCGGAAAATCGCCCGGACCTCGTCCAGCAACCCGGTGTCGATGGGCTCTTCAATCCAGCGCGCCCAGTTGCGGATGTTCTCCGGGTTGGCGCTGCCGGCGATGGTGGTGGCGATGTCGGGATGCGCGCAGGAGAACTGCAGGGCCAGCTTGGCGATGTCGGATCCGCGTTGGGCGCAGAGCGCGGCTGCGGCACGGGCGGCAGCCTTCACCGCCTCAGGCTCCTTGAGCCAGACAGGCAAGGGTGCGTTGGTGAGCAGGCGCGCGCTGAAGGGTCCGGCATTCATGGCGCCAATACCGCGGGCCTTCAGGTAGGGCACCGTTTCCTCGGCGAAGCGGGTGTTCTGGAGCGTGTACTGGTTGTAGCTGAGCACGCAGTCCACCGGGGCCTGATCGGCAATGAAGCGAAAGATCTTCTGCGGGTAGCCGCTGAAGCCCACCAAGCGCACCTTGCCGGCGGCCACGGCTTTCCGGATGGCTGGCAGCGTCTCGTCAACGATCTGCTGCATGGG
>JACCDP010250958.1_pt1 | contig 15907 bp, 16 predicted proteins | sample 7445841 | NCBI WGS metagenome assembly JACCDP01 (sample SAMN15323441, study PRJNA562643) | freshwater metagenome | isolation source: river surface water | place: USA:Blue River Watershed | collected 2017-08-17 | reverse complement strand
ATGGGGGTGCAAAAGGTATTATTTCACCTAATGTTCCTAACCCTGAGTTCTGGCCAAGCCCTGATCAGCGCGCGAAGATGGATGAGCGGATTGATGAGAGGATAAACGGTAACAAGAACATTAATAAGATTGTAGCATCTTCTATTCCGTTGCGATACGATGCGATTGGCTTGTCTCCAGTGGCAATGGATATTATTAACTCTCAGAATATGGACTTGCAGACGCTTTGCGGTTTGTGGGGAGTTAACCCTGTTTTGTTTAGCTCTAACGCTACTTACGCGAACTTAGAACACGCTCAGAAGTCTTTGGTTACTGACGTGATCATGCCACAGCTTCAAATGATTGAGGAGAAGTTCACGCAGTGGTTGGGTAAGTCTTACGGAATGGATTATGTCATTGACTTCGATATTTCCAGCTTCTCTGAGCTTCAGCCTGACGTTCAGGTTATTCTAGACACATACGGTAAATCACCGTACTTTACTGGCAATGAAGTTAGAAGCTTGTTGAACTGGCACGCGAGCGAAGACCCAGCAATGGACGTGCATTGGATTCCTAGTAACGTGATCCCTAGCGAGGAGGCGTTGGGAACTGCTGCAACGGACTTTGTGGATTTCCAAGCCTAAGAAATGAGAAAGATAAATTACGCCAAGGTTAGAAGGTCGGCACAAGCTGACTTGAAGAGATACGAGCGCCTTGGTGTAAAAATATTCACTGAAGCTTTGAGATTGCAGGCAAAGGAAACTGTTCCCCTGTTGCCGATGCAGGAAGCTTACATTAAGTTTTATCAAGAGGTGTTTGTTGATTCTGCGACTAAAGAGTTTAATAGGATTAGACAAGATAATCGTGAGAAAGGGTTTCTGCCTGATAATTTCTTTCTTGCAACTTGGCTTGAGTTCATAAAGAACTGGGTAATACAGAATCTAGGTCAACTAATATTTGATGTTACGGATACTACTCAGAAAAGAGTAAATGAAATTGTAGCTCAGGGTCTTCAGGAAGGTTTGAACCCTAGACAGATTGAGCAGAGGTTACTTGAGCAGATTCCTGACATTAAGCGAGCTAGAGCGATTGCTAGAACGGAATCGACTAGAGCTTATAACGAAGGGAAGATGAAATCTGCTATTGATTGGGCAAATCAGACGGGAACTCAGTTATGGAAGATTTGGATTCACGGAGGAGCTAAGGAGCCAAGGATTCAGCACATTTTAGCTCAGAATAAGCCGATTCGGTTTGATCAGCCGTTTGTGTTTAATAGCAATGGTGTTCAGGTACTAATGGATAAGCCAGGAGATTTAAATGGAGGGCCAGCTCAGACCATAAACTGCTCTTGTGTAGTTATTTACGTTTCAGAAAGATATGCGAGAAGAAATTTCCCTGATGCTTTTAAATTCTAAGCATTTTGTTTGTTAATTTTTTTTATTTGTATATTTGCTTAAACGAATAAGCTAGATGGCTGAAGAAAACGCAAAGAGTTATTCCGATTATCCAGAGGCGGTAAAGAACAACGCTAGACGCGTTTTGAAATACGTTGAGGAAAATGGATGGGGGCCTTGCGGAACGCCTGTGGGGAAGCAGAGGGCCAATCAGCTCGCAAACGGTGAAGCAATTAGCTTGGATACTGTTAAAAGAATGTATTCGTATTTGAGTAGACATGAAGTAGATTTGGAGACCTCCACTTCTTATTCTGAAGGATGCGGGTTATTGATGTACGATGCTTGGGGCGGTAAAGCTGCTTTAGCTTGGAGTAAAAGAAAGCTTAGAGAGCTAGGCGAAATAAAGGAAAACGACACTAGAATGATATTAAAAGGACTTAATCAAGGTTTTCAAGATAGCGATATGAAGCAAGGGATTGTTTCAGGCTATTTTGCAGTTTTTGGTAACAAGGATTTGGATGGGGATGTGATTGAGCCAGGAGCGTTTAGCAAGACTGTAATGGAGCGTGGCCCACAAGGAAAGCAGTTGATTAAGTATCTTTTGGATCACGACAAAAACAAAGTTGTCGCAAAAATTACCAATCTTTACGAAGACCAGAAGGGTTTGAGATACGAGGCGAAAATTGGTAGCCACGCTGCTGGTCAGGACTTCCAGAAAATGATTGAATCTGAATTGATTAACCAACATTCTTTTGGATTCCGTACAATTAAGGAAATGTACGACGATCAAGCTAAGGCTAATTTAATTAAGGAAGTAATGATGTACGAAGGTAGTGCTGTGCAGTTTCTAGGAGCTAATCCCGAGACTACATTTATCGACCTTAAAAGCGAGGCGGATGCATTCGAGTATTTAACAAGACTTGAGAAGTTTGTAAAGACTTCAGATGCAACTGACGAAACACTTGAGAAATTAGAGAATCAACTTAAATCACTTTTGGAAATGTTAAAGCCAGCTGAAGCTACTTTGGTAGAGAAGAAAGCCGTGGAGGTTGAAACGCTAACTATAAACGAACTTAAAAAACAATTTGAATCATGGAAAATCTAACTTTGGATGCCGTTAAAGCGGTAATCGCAGAAGCTGGTGAAGCTCTAAAGGCTAAAGCTAGCAACGCCGAAGTAAAAGCCAATGAGGCTTTCGAAAAGGCAGAGAATTTGTTGAAATCATTCGACAACGTAGTAAGCAAGGAAGAGGCAGCAGAAATGCAAAAGCAACTTGACAAGCTTGACATCGCTCTTCAGAAGAGTGCAGTAGAGAAAGAAGTAAATGCTGAAGATTTCAAGAGCGCATTTATGAAGGCTTACGCTCCAGTAAAAGCAGAAATCGAAAGATTGAAGTCTGAGCCTAACGCTCGTTTGAAGGCGCCTCTAGTATTCGAAATCAGCGAGAAAGCAGTAGGAACAATCACTTTGGCTTCTACTATCGCTAACGAAGCTTCTTCTGGACAAGTAACAATCTCCGAGTTCACTGGTGTTGTTTCTCCGATCCGTCAGCGTTTGTTGACTTACCTTTCTAACGTATCTGTTGGAGCTATCGGGACTCAGTACGCAGTATGGGTTGAAGAATACGATCAGGAGGGAACTCCAGTAATGATTGGCGAAGGTGTTGAGAAAACTCAAATCGACGTTCAGTACAAAGAGCAGAGAGCTAAAGTTGAGAAGATTGGTGTACACATGAAAGTTTCTATGGAAATGTTGGAAGATGCCGCTTACTTGGCTTCTTACATCCAATCTAATGGCGTTAAGCGTGTTGAGACTGTAATCGAAAACCAACTATTTACTGGTAACGGTTCTTCTCCTCAGCTTGCTGGTTTGCTTTCTAAGTCTACTACTTTCACAGGAGCTACTATGGCTGGTAAAGTAGAAAGCGCTACTAACTGGGATGTTATCCACGGAATCATCGCTCAGGTTAAAGCTGCTAACGGAACCGCTAATGGCGTATTCGTTGAGACTGGAGCTTACCACGTTATGCTTTCTGAGAAGGATGCTGACAAGCAGTATATCCTACCAGCTGGCGTTACTTTCAACGCAAATGGTGGTATCAACGCTTGGGGAGTTCAGATTATCCCAACCAACGCTTTGACTGGAACTGCTGCTGATTTCGTAGGTGGTGATCTTTCAGTTATCAACGTACGTTTGAGAAGCGGCTTGCAAGTAGCAATCGGAGAGTCTGGCGATGACTTCATCGACAACTTGAAGACTGTAAGAATCGAGCAGCGTTTGGTTCAGTTCATCTCTGCTAACGATACTCCAGTATTGGTTAAAGGAACTTTCGCAGCTGCGAAGGCACTTCTTGAGACTACTTAATATTTTGTTAGTGTTTTGTGTTTAGGGTAAAAGGGCGGGAATTTTTCCCGCCTTTTTTTGTATAACACATTGTAAATGATTTACTTTAAGAATAAAACAATAAACATGGCTGATTTTACACTTTGTAAGCCGCAAAGATGCAAGCTAAAAATGTCTTGCGAGCGGTATTTGACTAAACCGGGGGGGCTACCTATTTATTTCGATAAAGAGCCTTGCAACCAAGAAGGCACACAATGTCCAATGCATTATAAAAAGAATTGTAAAACTTGCGGAGAAATATGAATTTAACAGAGAATGAATTTTTGCAAGCTGAAATAAATGACTTTCAGCTAACGATCAATAATCCAGATTTTGTAGCTCTTGCTAAAGAGGTCGCAGATTATTGCAAGAAGTTTAACCCAGAAAGCGTTTTGGACTTTGGTTGCGGAACTGGAGTTTATTCCGAGGTTTTAAGACAAGAAGGTTTTAATATTATTGGCCAAGACATATTTAAATCGCATCGAGATTATTGCAAGGAGAATTACCCATTATTAAAGGTCTACCAGAAGCCAAAAGAAGCCGATTTAATGCTTTGGATTGAGGTGGCTGAACATATGACCGACCAAGAGATTTCGAAGGCTCTGCAAGCCGTAAAACCACGCGTTATTTTATTTTCGTCAACTGCTAACAAAACAGATTTTGACGAGGCTTGGGGACACATTAATATTAAAAGCGAAAAAGAATGGATTGATATGTTTAAAGGCTTTGGATTTAAGCTAATCGAGAAACCTAAAACTCCAACTCTATGGGCGTTAACGTTCCAAAAAATCTAATCTACTTCATTTATTACGGAGGGAAAATAACCCATTACCATAAACTTAATTTAAGCCTATTAAATAAGTATTGGAGCCTTTTTGATGGTAAAAAGGTAGTAAAGGTTGCCGTTGATGGAAGAGCGTTCCTAGAGCCTTTAAAAAAGCTCCTGCCGAGCGATTGTCAAATTGAAATAGTTGAAAATAATCCAGTTCTAGGTGAATCTGTACATTTTATAGATTCAATTAATCGCGTAAAGGATGGGATTACGTTTTACGCACATTGTAAGGGAGTTTCTAGACCTATTTGGAGAGGCTTAGACCTTTGGATAAATGAATTGTATAAAGGCAACTTAAATATGATTCCAGATTTAAATACTAAGCTATTTTCTGGGACTTGTGGTAAGCTTTTACCTTGCCCTCCATACGTTCCACAAGACTTTCATTATTCGGGATCATTCTATTGGTTTAATACCGAAAAGGTAAAGGCTCGAATAAAAGATTATCAAATGGACAGATATTTAACAGAACGCTTCCCTGGTATAATAGCTAAGGCAAGTGAATGTAATTTCGTTTATCCTTATTCAACAAAGAATTTGAACTTTTATGACGAAAAGACGTGGCTGAATCTTTAAGAATATTTTACTCGAATCCATTCGACTTAAATAAAAATATTGGCAAAGCCTATAATGAGTATTTGAGTACCTTAAACGCTCAAGATGACGATTGGATAGTAATGCAAGATGGAGACATTCTGTATCTAACTGGAGACTGGGGTAAGCGAGTACACGATGCTTTGGCTTTAGATGGTGATAAGTTTGGCTTGGTTGGATGTTATACCAATCGGATAAGGTCAAAGCATCAGTTGCATAAAAACGAGTTTAGCTACGATCTAAACGTGCGAAATCATTACGAAATCGCAATGTCTTACCAAGTTGAAGGCATCCAAGAGATTAGCCAGTATATTGCAGGTTTCTTTATGGCATTTCAGTACAAGACTTGGAAAAAAATTAAGTTTGTCGAAAATAGCTTAGCGTTTGATTCTCTGTTTTCGATGCGAGTAAAGGAGTTAGGTTTAAAAGTAGGTTTAATTCGGTCGTTGTACGTTTTTCACGGCTATAGGTTATGGTCAGACTTTGAACCTTGGAATGATAAAAAACATTTGACAAAATAAATAGTATCTTTATGATAAAATTACTCGTGGACTTAGTACCTTTTCAGAAAGGCGAAATTTTAAGCGTAGGAAAAACCTACGATACTTATTTGGTCGATCAGGGACTAGCTGTATGGGTTAAGGTTGATAAAAAAGAATATAAAACAAAATGAGCAAGCCTTTAAATATTAGTTACGCATCTCAAGTGGCAACTGAGCCAATTACCTTGGCTGAGGCTAAGGCTTGGATGCAAATAGATTTTAGCGATTGGGATACGTTGATACAAAACGAATTAATCCCAGCGGCAAGAATAGAATCGGAAAAAGCTTCCGGAATGCTTTATGTTCAAAGAAATGTGGTTATTACGAATAATAAGAAAGGCGAGAGAATTTATCCAATTGGTCCTTGGGTGGCGGATGTAACTACAGACGAAACTGAAGTTGAGAATTACACTTATAGTGCTGGATTTAACAACTCTAACCCATTGCCGCAGGATTTGCAAATCGCAATGCTAAAGCGTATTGCAACTGATTTCGCATTTAGACAAAACATTATTAGCGTTCAGGAGCAAGTAGCTCAAAAGGCAAGTATTACAACTGAAACTAGATACAGAGCAGACTATTTCGTATGATAAACTTTGGAAAATACGACCAGAAAGTTGCATTTGTTAGCTTTCAGAATGTTAGCGACGGCGCTGGTGGAACAACTCCAACAGCTACGACTGCGCTTACAACTTTTGCTTCTGTTACTCAGACAAGAGGAGTCAGCGCTATTGAGTCCAGTGATATGGTTTTACCAAACACTTATCGCGTAGGTATTCAGTACCGGACAAGCTTTACGCCGACTGAGGCTTATCAAATCCTTTATCGGTCAAAGTATTACAAAATTACAGGCGTTCAATTATTAGACGAACGCCAACACAAGGAATATATAATTCAAATGGTAGGTGTATAATGGCGGTAAAAATAGATGGCTTACAAAATGCTGTTCAGTACATAGAAACAAAAGGAAACGATATAATTGAATCTGTAAAGATTACGCTTTCTGAAACTGCGACTAACATGGAGATACAAGCTAGTGCATCGGCTCCTTCTATTTACAGAATTGGAGATAATGTTATTGATTTAAAGTTTATAAGACAAAAAATAAATAAAAAAGTAATTGAAAATGGCTTGGGTTATAATGTTGGTTTAGACGTTCCTAGTCAAGGAGATCAATGGGAGGCTTGGATGGAATTTGGTACTGGATTAAGCGCAGAACAAATTCTTGGAGGGGCTGAATATACTGGAGAGATTAAGACACAAGCAAGATTGTTTTACAGAAATGGAGAAGGTAGAATTGTTGGTCAGCCTTACCTATATCCAGCATTCTTTAGAAATACAGCTAATTTGGTGGTTGAAATGGAGAAAGAAATTAATAATAAACTTAAATGAGAGAAATAGCTACAAACATACGAACCGCAATTTTAGCAGAAATTTCGCCTTTGGTAGTGAGTGGAGTAACTATTCCAGTTTACGATACATTTTTACCGCCAACGGTTGCTCCAGCTACTTTTATGGGTGGCCAAGCTTACGTTTTAATTACCGACCAAAACGAAGCGGAAACAACCAATAACGATTGCTCTATTAGACAAACGGCAACTGTATCAATTAATATTATAACAAAATTTCCACAAGGTTCTGGTGGCAAAAAAGCAAGTGAGACAATTAGCAACGTAATTCAACTTGCAATAACAAAAGAAAATTTAACCTTGCCTGCTGATTTACAATTAATAAATATAAGCAAGTCGTTTTCACGAGTACAAATTGAACAAGGAAGTAGTCAAATCGGTTATCAAAAAATTATCGGTTATACTTTGGATATTTTCCAAGTATCTTGATAAATAAAAATTTATGTATATTTGTTAAAACGAATAAGCTATGGCAACTTACCAATTAGGAAATTTCTTCACATTTGAGTGGAACTCACTTCCAGTCGTGTGTAAAACATCCGCCTCAGTTTCTATTTCCAATGAATCCGTAACCGTTCGAAACGATTGCACCGGTGACTACGGAGTAAGACTTGAAGGCGGTGACAAATCTGGCTCCTTTTCTTTTTCTGGAGACCTTGATTTTGCTTCAACTGGAGCTTCTAACCTTTCAGCTTTTGACTTGATGGAAGACATCGGAAAAGTATTTGAATTGGTTTTTGGAGGTACTGAATCAGGCGACAAAATCATTACTGTTGATGCGCAATTAAATTCAATCGAAATTACTGCGGAAAGAAACTCTCAGGTTTCATTCTCTGGAACTTTTGATTTTGCTGGCGCTCCAGTTATTAGTGTAATACCAACCTAAACAAAATATATGGCTAAGTACCATTCAGCTCCCTTTAAAGAAGGGGAAATTTTCTTTTACCCAAATTTGGGCGCTTTAGCGAACTTTGAGGATTTTACAGGGCAAGGCATTGCGGACGCATTTAGTAGTCAAGCAATACCTAAAATTGAAACGATTTATGCACTTTTAATTGAATGCCATAAAGTTGCTTGCGTTCGAAAAGGAACTACTCCAGTAACATTGGATGAGTTGAAAATTTGGATTGAAGGCAAAGACGTAATGAAGTTATTTAACGAAGTTCTAGCTGATTTATTGCTTGAGCTTGGTATTGGTGAAAGTCAAGAAAAAAAAATTTAACTGACAACCAAGAATACGAGGAGGAAGATTATTCAGCTCGTGAAAACTTAATGCTCATTGTAGGAAGGACAAAAATCCCCTATAATGAGCTTTTTGCTTTATCTAGGAAGGAATTAAAGGCCTTAATTAAAGGTCACGAGATAGATCAAAAGGACTTTATTGAATCGATGCGAGTTCACGCGGTAATTGGGTTACAACCGCATTTAAAGAAAGGAGCTAATATTTCCCCAGAGAAAATTTGGCCTTTGCCTTGGGATAAAAAAATAAAGCCTTTGGAGTCTACTCCTCAAGACTTTGCTAAAGCAAAGAAATTATTGGAAATTGCAAGTAAACTAGAAAGAAATGTCAAATCCAAGAATAGAAGTTGAAATAGTTGCAAAGGTTGAAGGTTTAGCTGCTGGAATAAATACAGCAACCGGAAAACTTGATCAGCTTGGAAAATCTGCGGAAGGGGCTGCGCCAAAAATTGGTAAGCTTTCTCAAGCTACAGGTAATTACAATGCAGTTGGAGTTAACTTTGCTAGACTTATTCAAGATGCTCCTTTTGGTATAATTGGAGTTGGTAACAACATTACTGCTTTAGCTGAATCTTTTGATCAAGCAAGAAATCAAGGTCAATCATTTACTCAAATTTTAGGAGGTATATTTAGTGCTGGAAATTTATTAACTCTTGGAGTTTCTGCCGCAGTTACCGCTTGGACCTTGTACTCACAAAATACTGAGAAAGTTGTTGACATCAATGAAAAGGTTACAGAATCATATAAAGAATTAGAAGAACAGATTGATCAAACTGTCAATGTATTATCTACTTTAAAGTTTGTTAACGATATTATTAGGGCTCAAGAGGACGAGGTAAGAAAATTAACTGGAGAATTTAATATTTTTAGTGTAACTGCTGAGGATGCTGCCAAAATAACAACAGATGCATTTGCAAAATTAAATAAAACACAATTAACCCAAATTAAATCTACATTATCTGAATTAGCAGATGACAAATTAAAAGTTCTTGGTAATTCTTTAAATTTAACAAGAAAAGAGGCTATTAAGTTTGCTGAAAGTTTTAAAGGTAATGTTGTCCTATTTGAAGCATTAACACCAAACATTAGAGATGCGGTATCTGGTTATAATAGTTTTGCAAATAAGGTAAAAATTGCAGCTGAGCAATTAGAATTTTACGATGATAAAGAGGAAAAAATAGATTTTAGAAAAGAGGCGTTGGACAGATACTCCAAGGCTTGGGATGAGTATAATTTAAGATTGGAGACATCCACAATTTTAACAGATAGCTTAAAAGAAGAGAATGAACAGCTTTCTAAAAAATTAGAAAAAGTTAATAAAGCTTTCTTTGATTTACCTACAAAGCCAATTGAAGTTAAAATTAAAACTGAAGGGGTAGACTTAGAACAAGACATTCCAGACCAATTGCCTTTTGCCGATCAATTGATACAAGCTTTAAATCCAAAAAGATTTACAGAATTTGAAGAAAGAACTGCGGAATTTGCGACTAACATTCGTGACCTTTTACAAAATAATATAACAGCTTCATTTATTGATTTGGGCTATACAATTGGAGAAACTTTAGCTTCTGGAGGAAATATATTTAAAGCCGTTGGACAATCAGTTTTAAAATCATTTGCAAGGTTTTTAGGGCAATTTGGAGAGCAATTAATCGCTTATGGTGTAGCGGCAACCGCATTTGGTAAAGTAAGTTTAGCGTTAGCAACCCCAGGAGGTGCGCTTATTGCTGCGCCTTTAGCAATTGCGGCTGGAATTGCTTTAACTGCTATAGCAGGGGCAATTGGAGGTTTAGGTAAAAAAGGACCTGGTGGGGGTGGGGGTGGAGGCTCCGTAGGCTCTAGCGGTGTTGGGGGAGGTTCTAGTTTTGTAGGCGGTGGCGCACAAGGAGGAATGTTTGCAGCTAATCGAGATTTGAACGGCGAATTAGTAGTTAGAGGTCAAGACTTGGTTTACGTTTTTGGACAAGCAAATAACAGGATAAATAAAGGATAATGAACGATTATAGGCTTTTGTTTTCAGTTCGTGAAGGACTTGGCACAATCACAGTTAACGGAGTAGCTCCAGCTGAATTTTATACAGAGGGTTCGGTTCTAACGATTGCGGTTGCACCAAATGCTGGATTTCACACTGCAATGTGGTATACATCTCCGGGTAATACTTTCTTATCCTCAGCGCTTTCGTTTAGCTACACGATGCCAAGTCAAGACGTTAAAATCTACACGGTTTTAACTGGTCAAAACGTACCTATTAACGATTACGGACTGAAATATCAGGGGGGGTATGCTACAAACTACGGCGGTAACGTTTGGGACTTGCAAATATTACGAACTGGCTATTCTGGAGCCGTTACACCGCTTCAAATTAACGACATAACTTACAACTGGGGCAACACAGGAAACGACCCTATTGAGACAATTATAGGCTCCTCCGTTGACTTTACAATTGCTGGCGAAACTGGAGCTTTTAATGAGTTTCTAGTTGGCGGTAACCGAACTTGGAAAGTAGTTTTATCTGAGGTTGGAGCTAACAATGATATAACGGATTGGCAAGCGGCTTCACCAAGCGCTGGATTTAGGAGTTTAACGTTTGGCAATAATTTATTTGTTGGCGCGTTTTCTCTAATCTATTATTCTAGTGATGGAATTACTTGGAATACTGTTCCAGTTGGTTTAAGCATTGAATATGTAACTTTTGGCAATGGCTTATTTGTTGGAGTTGGTTTTGCAAATGTTTCTGGCGTTCCAACTGCGTTTGCGGCAAGTTCCCCAGATGGTATAAACTGGACTGCTAGAACACCAGCTGCAAATAATTGGTGGCAAGCAGTTTCATATGGCAATGGTCTATTTGTTGCTGTTGCTAGAAGTGGGGCAAGCAATAGAATTATGACCTCGCCAGATGGCATAACTTGGACGGCAAGAAATAGCGGAATTAATCCAGACTTTAGCGGTGTTGCTTATGGTGCTGGTATTTGGGTTGCGGTTGCAAATGGTTCGACCGGTGGAACAACTTTTACCTCTTATGATGGTATTACTTGGGATGAACAAGCAACCTCATTTGCGGCAAATACAATTATTTATGCAGATGGTAAATTTACTGTTGGCAATTATTATTCTGAGGATGGTATTAATTGGAATAGCAATTCAATACCATTTAATCCTCAAGCAATAACTTACGGAAACGGATATTTCGTTGCAGTTACTGACTTTGGAACTAATCGAATAGCATACTCAACAAACGCTATTAACTGGGTTGCAATACCAGCGGCTTCAATCGCAACATTCGAAAGTATTACATTTGGAAAGGATATTTTTGTAGCTGGGGCAACTAGTGGAACAAATAAAATTAACTACCTTTTATTTGAAGGTGTAAAGCCGTTCTTTACTGGCTTTATTGCTCCGGACTTTATTACTAGCCAATTTAAGAGTGGGCCTAAATTATTCGAGTTTACCGCAATTGACGGACTTAAAGGTTTGGATTCAATACGCTCAAATTTTCCTAGTTGGCCAGACCCAAGAACGCAAGCTCTTTCCGCGGTTGTTGGCGCATTAAATCAAAGTTTTATAGACAAGCGAGACGTATTTGTAGGCGTTAATATTCACGAAACTAGAATGGACGATACTATTACGCCATTCAGACAATTTAACGTTCCTTTAAATGCTATTTATACCGATGGAGAGACCGCTAAGTTTACTAATGGTGTAAGAATAGAGAACGAGCAATTGTATTTGAAAGATACCATTGAGCGAATGGTAAATCCTTTCTTGGCTCGTGTATTTCTTTGGAGAAATAAGTTTTATGTTATCCGATTAAATGAATACAAAGAGCTAACCTATAAAGCTTATACTTTTGATCCTTTCCAATCGCTTTTGGCTACTGAAACGATAATAAACGGAGACGATATTAACGCGGATATTAACCGACCGGAGGAAACGGCAAGAAGAGTATTTACCGAGTTTAACGCGTTTCTAAATTTGGGAGTTTTGGACAAAGATTCCCAAGGCGGTGTTTTCGATGCTAAGTTTTTATCAGCTGAATGGAATTTAAATGGCGTTGCTTCGCCTTATCCAAATACCTATCAATTAAAGCTTTGGCAATATGTTAACGCGATACCAAGCTTGCAGCCAAGTAGCGTTCCAAGCGGTGCAACGGCTTTGGTGCAATACGTTGCGGATTCTAGCGGTGAATATTGCCAGATTTGGACAACAACAACAACGGCTGGAGTTGCAGACCCAAATATTAGCTACATATCCGCAAATACAAATACAACAGGCGGCGCAATTACAATCGCTCAAGAAAATGCCAATACTATTTCTTTGACCTTTGAATATATGGTTGAAAGAGTTAGTACGTCTTATACAATTACGCCAGCTGGCGGAACACATTCCGTAGGTTTAATGGTTAAAATTGGTAATCAGTATTTGTACAGAGATACGACAACGACTTTTGATTGGACGGCAACAGAAACGGTTATGCAATTCGCGGTTACCGCTGGCTCTGTTTGGAATAGCATTGCAATTAATAACGTACTTGTCCCAGTTGATGGCGAGGTTGAGATTAGGCTTTACCAATTGATTTGCAACGGTGGGACTGCCAACAGATACGTTATCCGATACGACAACCTATCGCTAAAGATTGAAAAGACTGATGGCCTTTCTCTTTCTAAGTTAGGAGTTAAGGCAATTACTGGCTCGCCTTATGCAAACGTGCATCCAGAGTATAATACATACATTGGAGATGCGATTACTAGCAATTCAGCTTCGGCTATTCAGTTGCTAATTGCTGGCAATCCTGTATCTGAGGAATGGAGCAGAGATGGAGTAGAAACGTTACCTTTGTTAGATATAATCGTGCAAGAATTGGCTAACTTGAAAGGGCGAACCAATTACAGAATCTTGGCAACCTTGGAACGTAGACCAATTGATCCTTGGCGCTCGTTTTTGTATAACGGACGTTATTGGGCGCTAATGAGTTACCAACTAGATTGCCGAACTGGAACGGCACAAATTGAACTTTACGATTTAGGAATTGAACCGACTACATAATGGCAGACGTAAATATTAGCAAATTTAGAGCAAGCGTTGTAAGGGATGGAAGTAAACCAGCTTCTCCAGGTTTTGTGGTTTCTGAGGGACAAAGTCCAACTGACCCAGCTGGTAGCGGACAAAACCATTTACCGGTAACAATTGCGGCTGCGGCTACTGGTTTAGCAATTACAGAAAGCCAAATTTTAGGAGGTGCTGGAACTGTTTCGCAATACATTCGAGGCGATGGCTCTTTGGCGGATTTCCCGTCAATTACTGGCGGCGGTTCGTCTGTTAGCTATTATTTGAATGGTTCGGTAAGCCAAGGCACAATCGGCGGAGTTGCTTATAAAGAACTTAACAGAACTCCAGTTTTTGGCACGGGAACAAATATAAGCATAAGCGCAGACGGATATATTGCCTCGTTTATTACCGATGCTGGCGACCCAAATAAGTTAGAAATTCCAGCTGGAAACTGGAACTTTGAAACGTATTTTTCAGCGTCAAGTAGCGGTGGCTCGCCGTCCTTTTATGTCGAGCTTTACAAGTACGATGGTACAACCTTTACATTAATTGCATCTAGCAGTTCCTCGCCTGAGTTGATTGCATTTGGAACTAACCTAAACCCATATTTCAGCACGTTAGCGGTGCCACAAACGGCGTTGGCTTTAACAGATAGATTAGCGGTTAGATTTTACGTTACACATTCGGGACGTACAATTACCTTGCATACTGAGGATAATCATTTGTGTCAAATTATCACAAGCTTTACCACGGGTTTAACTGCTTTAAATAATTTAACAACGCAAGTGCAATTCTTTGCAGTTGGGACAAGTGGAAGCGATTTTAATATCGCGAGTTCAGTTGACACGCATACGTTTAACTTGCCTACTGCTACTGCAACAATTAGAGGCGCTTTAAGCTCGTCCGATTGGAGTACCTTTAACAACAAGCAAAACGCTTTAACTAATCCTGTAACTGGAACTGGAACGACTAATTTTGTCCCTAAATATACATCGGGCGGATTGGCCATTATTGGAAACTCAACAATTCAAGACGATGGTTCAGCAATTACACTTGGAAACCCAACCTTAGTTGTTGGCTCATTGACCGCAACAAGTATTATTAAAAGCGGAGGAACAAGCAGTCAATATTTAATGGCAGACGGGTCTGTTTCTACTTTAACAAACCCAGTAACTGGAACTGGAACGACTAACTACTTGCCTAAGTTTACAGGTAGTACAACGATTGGGAATAGTACAATTACCGACAATGGAACAATTGTTAGTGTTTTAAACAGTGCTTATACAGACGTTTTACGGGTTGGTTCAACATCTAACTCGCTTTATTTCTACCCTGACGGAGGTTCGGTAAATATAATGACTGGTGCAGGATTTAGCGGCTCAGGGATAACCTTTGCTGGTTCTTCTAATTACCTTGACTTTAACACCAACTCGCTTACTAGGATGCGTCTTAGTACTGCTGGTAATTTACTTGTCGGCACGACAACGGACTCAGGCTTTAAGCTAGACGTTAACGGAACTGGGCGGTTTTCAAGTAGCGTGACGGCTAGAAATTACGGAATATCTGAGGCTTCTGCTTTTAGAGGTGGAATGTACACTTTTAATCAAGTTGCTGGTTCAGGAACAGATTACTCTGTTGGTTTATTTTCCGAAGCAGAAATTTATCTTGCTCCAGGCGGAAGTGCAACAAAAAGAGTAGTTCTTACAAATAGCGGCAACGTTGGGATTGGGACAAGTTCGCCGACTTATGTATTAGATGTTTACAACGATAGTGCAAGTAATGCACGAATAAGAATTTTAGGAACTACTAATTTTGTTCTTAATCAAATTCAGAATACTAGCGGAACTTTATTTATGGGAATAGATAGTTCAACCGCGTCAGGCTTTGGACTTGGTAACTATTCAAGAATAATTTATAGTAGTAATGCTTATCCTTTGGTTTTTGCTGTTAATGATGCCGAGAGATTACGTATATCCTCAACTGGCTTTGTCTCAGCTGGAGCAACTACCAACGGACGTCTTGGCGTTCGAGGATTTACAAACGATTCAAGCGGTTACTCTTTCGAAGCGGCAAACTCAAGCGGAAACACCTTGTTTATTGTCAGAAACGATGGAGTAAGCACGTTTACTGGTAATGTTGGGATTGGGACTTATTCGCCAACAACAAAGTTGGACGTTCGTGGAATAGTTGCAGCAATTGCTGGCTCAGGTTCAAATGGTTTATTATTTGGAGATTACGGAACGGATGCTGGGACATTTTCAATTTCTGCAATAAGCGGAAGAAATATTGTAATAAGAGACGAATACGCTGGAGCCGAACGAATGCGCATCACATCAGGCGGCAACGTTGGGATTGGGACGACGGCGCCTCAAGTTGCTGGTGGTGGATATACTGGTTTGCATATTAATGGAAGCGGTTCCTCACTTGTGTTATCAACAAGCGGAGCGAATTTAACTTACTTATACACACTTGGAACAGGAGGAGTAGACTT
>JACCDP010083274.1_pt1 | contig 15907 bp, 14 predicted proteins | sample 7445841 | NCBI WGS metagenome assembly JACCDP01 (sample SAMN15323441, study PRJNA562643) | freshwater metagenome | isolation source: river surface water | place: USA:Blue River Watershed | collected 2017-08-17 | reverse complement strand
GCGGTGGAATTTATGTCGTGCCTTTGTTTGCCCTGATTCAAACCAAAGCTGATCGCGCATATTTATCACGCATCATAGGCGGTATGAATATACTCAATGCACTCTTTATGGTGGTGGCCGCCTTGTTAGCCATGCTGCTCTTGCAAGCGGGGCTGAGTGTGCCAGAACTATTTTTAGTGACGGCGCTGATGAATGCCGCTTTACTGGTGCTCTTGTTTCTACAGCAGCCGATTTATTTCAGCGCATTGCTAAACTGGCTTAAGCCGCAATAGAACTTGATGCGACTGGTAGAATGCTGTTTTCTGTCTTAGCGTATCTTCCAAATCATGTCTGGCAATACTCTCGGTAAATTATTTTGTGTCACGACCTTTGGTGAGTCACATGGCCCAGCCATTGGTTGTGTGATTGATGGTTGTCCACCTGGACTGACCTTATCTGAAGCGGATATTCAACCTGAACTTGACCGCCGCAAGCCTGGCACCTCGCGCCATGTCACGCAGCGTAAAGAATCCGATACGGTGCAGATTTTGTCTGGTGTGTATGAAGGCAAAACAACCGGCACACCGATTGCGCTCTTAATTCACAACGAAGATCAACGCAGCCAAGACTACGGCAATATTGTTGATCGTTTTCGTCCTGGTCATGCTGATTACACCTACTGGCATAAATACGGCATCCGTGATCCACGTGGTGGCGGTCGTTCCTCTGCACGTCTGACTGCGCCTGTAGTTGGTGCTGCAGCTGTCGCGCGTAAGTGGTTGTTTGAGCAATATGGCACCACCTTTAAAGGATGCATGAGTCAGTTGGGTGAGATCGCGATTCCGTTTGAGTCGTGGGAACATGTCGCTGCCAATCCTTTCTTTGCTGCGAATGCCAGTATCGTGCCTGAGTTAGAAAGCTATATGGATAGCTTGCGTAAAGCGGGCGATTCTTGTGGCGCACGCATTGATGTCGTGGCACAGCATGTACCAGTGGGTTTAGGTGAACCATTGTTTGATAAATTAGATGCCGATATCGCGTTTGCCATGATGGGCATTAATGCAGTCAAAGGTGTGGAGATCGGTGCGGGTTTTGATTCAGTTGCGCATAAAGGCTCTATGCATGGTGATGAAATTACACCAGATGGATTCGTTGGTAACAATGCAGGTGGTGTGCTTGGTGGTATCTCATCAGGTCAAGACATCACGGTATCAATCGCTATTAAACCGACTTCCAGCATACGTACGCCACGTCGTTCAATTGACCGTGATGGTAATCCCGTTTCAGTAGAAACCTTAGGACGTCATGATCCTTGTGTAGGAATACGCGCAACACCAATTGCAGAAGCGATGTTGGCGCTGGTATTAATGGATCATGCATTACGTCACCGCGCACAGTGTGGTGAGCATCCTCACCCACAGAAGAGCTGAATGAATCAACGTCACACACTGCAAAACCAATATCTTGGTTTTGCAGCAGTATCTCCCTATCTTTCTCTATCTAATCCGTGAACCGCGTAGCCAAACCAGAACAGTCGCTTAACTTTGCGTTGTTCTTTTTTGCTTATTACGGCTACGTAGGAATTTTTTCGCCTTACGCAAGTTTGTTTTTTGAAGAACGTGGATTGAGTGCAGCACAAATTGGTGTGCTGATGTCCTTGCTACAGGTGATGCGTATTTTTGGTCCTAATGTGTGGGGTTGGGTGGCTGATCATCGTAGTCAACGGGTTGCGGTTTTAAGAGTCACTTCTCTGGCTGCAGTGATTAGTTTTTGTGGCATGTTTTTTGGCCAGACCTTTGCGTATTTTTTTGCAGTGATGGTGATTGTGAATTTATTCACCAGTGCACAAGGGCCACTTTCAGAAGCGTTAATGTTATCCGCCATGCGTGGTGATCTCACTCACTATGGACGACTACGTTTATGGGGTTCCGTAGGATTTATTGTTTCTGTGATGGCAGCAGGACAATTATTAGATTGGTATAGCGTAGAGCTAATGCCATGGCTAGCACTCATGCTGTTAGCGATGGTGTCTGTGGTGACATTCAGAATGCGCGAAGAAGTACCTATCGTGCATCGTAGTGAATCACCCTCGGTCATGAGTGTGCTGCGTAAGCGTGAAGTATGGAGTTTTTTTACTTCTACTTTTTTAATGGTGGCAGCGCATGCGTCTTTGTATGTGTATTACTCACTGTATTTATCGCAAATCGGCTATAGCAAAACAGTGATTGGTTTAATGTGGTCTCTCGGTGTGATTGCAGAGATTATTTTTTTCTTTTACCAAGAACCTTTGTTTAAACGATTTGGTGTCAAAAACTTGATGTTAATGAGTTTAGCGATAGGTGTGATACGGTTTTTAATGATAGCGTTTGGTGCGCAATCTTTAGTGTTGTTATTGGTAGCACAGGTCTTGCATGCAGCTACATTTGGCGTGCATCATTCTTCTTCAGTTGCTACCTTACAGCGTTGGTTTGCTGGTCCATTGCAAGCGCGAGGCCAAGCTTTATATATTAGTATTTCCTATGGACTGGGTGGCACACTAGGCGGTTTGCTGCTCTCTGCTTGCTGGGATACATTTGGTGCCCGTGTGGTGTATGTGATCGCAGCACTCATGTCTGGCTGTGGTTTAGTGGCAGCAGTGCTTTCATATCGCTGGCAAATTCATGATGGAGAAAAGTAATGCATTTAATGCGTAAGAAAATGTTAATAGTGAGTATGCTAATCATGAGCGTACTGGGTTGCGAAACCGTGCGCACTACGCAAGGCGGTGCAGTTGGTGTCGATCGTGAACAACGTATGTCGGTTTCTGCGCAAGCCATAGAGCAAAGCGCGAGCAAGCAATATGCAACGCTGATGAATGACGCTAGAAAAAAAGGCAAACTGAATCCAGATCCAGTGGAATATGATCGCGTCAAAAAGATTTCAGACAAGCTGATTAAACAAGTACCCACATTTCGTCCAGATGCATTGAACTGGCGTTGGGAAGTGAATGTGCTGAGTTCGGATGAAGTCAACGCTTGGTGTATGCCAGGTGGGAAAATCGCGGTCTATACCGGTCTGATAAATAAACTCAAAATCACCGATGATGAATTAGCCGCAGTGATGGGGCATGAAATTGCCCATGCTTTGCGTGAGCATTCGCGTGAACGCGCTTCAGAACAAGCGGTGGCGAGTATAGGCATTACGATAGTCTCCGCAGTGGTGGGCTTAGGTCAGATAGGACAACAAGGGATGGAGTATGCCTATCAGGGCTTGCTTGGTTTGCCGAATTCCCGAGCGCATGAAACTGAAGCGGATCGTATGGGCGTTGAGTTGGCAGCGAGAGCTGGCTACGATCCACGTGCAGCCATCACACTGTGGAAAAAAATGGGTAGCGTGAGTGGGAATGAGCAGCCCAAGTTTATGTCTACCCATCCACCGCGAGCTGAGCGCGTGCAGGATTTAACGGTGTATTCAGCGCGAGTCTTGCCACTTTACCAAGAAGCGACAGGTAAACGACCCTAATTGCACGCAGTTTAAGCAGGCTTATCCCTAGCAAATACAGGGTTTTGGGGTCTACGTATGGCATAATTCGAGGTTATTTTTCACTCGACAAGCGCGTATTTCGCGTTGTTTCGCAATGTCCCACACACTCTACGACAAACTCTGGCAATCCCATGTGGTCCATACATCTGATGATGGCACCACGTTACTCTATATCGACCGTCACTTAGTGCATGAAGTCACTAGTCCGCAAGCCTTTGAAGGATTGAAAATCGCTGGACGCAAACCTTGGCGTAATGCGGCTAATCTGGTGGTGGCGGATCACAATGTTCCGACTACAGATAGAGCTAACGGTATAGCTGATCCTATCTCACGTCTGCAAGTTGAAACCTTAGACGCGAATGCAAAAGAACATAACCTGACTTATTTCAACATGAGTGATAAGCGTCAGGGCATTGTGCATGTGATTGGACCTGAACAAGGCGCAACCTTACCAGGCATGACTGTGGTGTGTGGTGACTCCCATACTTCTACCCATGGCGCGTTTGGATGTTTGGCACATGGCATAGGCACGTCAGAAGTTGAGCATGTGTTAGCTACACAAACGCTGCTCGCAAAAAAATCCAAAGCCATGCTGATTCAAATTGAAGGCGCCTTAGGTGTAGGCGTGACAGCAAAAGATATAGTGCTTGCTGTGATAGGCAAGATAGGCACTGCAGGTGGTACAGGTTATGCGATTGAATTTGCCGGTTCTGCAATCCGTGCGCTGTCTATGGAAGGGCGTATGACAGTGTGCAATATGGCGATTGAAGCCGGTGCACGTGCAGGCATGATTGCAGTTGATGACACTACGATTGATTACGTAAAAGGTCGTCCATTTTCTCCGGTTGGTCCGCATTGGGATCGTGCAGTGGAATATTGGCGCACGCTGCACTCGGATGCGGGTGCAAAATTTGATGCTGTTGTGCCGATTAATGCTGCTGAGATTAAACCGCAAGTCACATGGGGTACCTCACCTGAAATGGTGGTGCCAGTAGATGATCGTGTACCAGATCCGGATAAAGAAAAAGACAGCGTGAAACGCGATGCGATGGAGAAGGCTCTGATTTATATGGGCTTAAAACCAAATACACCGATACAAGATATACGCATTGATAAAGTCTTTATAGGTTCATGCACCAACTCTCGCATCGAAGATTTACGTGCTGCTGCTGCAGTCGTGCGCGGTAAATTCCGTGCTTCGAATGTGAAGCTAGCGATGGTGGTGCCAGGTTCTGGTTTGGTCAAAGCACAAGCTGAAAAAGAAGGCCTAGATAAAATTTTCCGTGATGCAGGCTTTGAATGGCGTGAACCAGGTTGCTCTATGTGTTTAGCGATGAATGCAGATCGTCTAGAGCCGGGTGAGCGTTGTGCTTCCACCTCGAATCGTAATTTTGAAGGTCGTCAGGGTGCAGGTGGTCGTACCCATTTAGTGAGTCCAGCTATGGCTGCTGCTGCCGGTGTGATGGGTCACTTTGTTGATGTCCGTTCAATCTAAGAATTTAACTAAAAAATTAGTATGAAAAAATTTACTCTTTTGGATGGATTGGTAGCGCCACTAGATCGCGCCAATGTGGATACCGATGCCATCATTCCTAAACAATTTTTAAAATCCATCAAGCGTACTGGTTTTGGTCCTAACTTGTTTGATGAATGGCGTTATCTCGATCATGGTGAACCAGGTGTGGACAATAGCAAGCGTCCACTCAATCCGGATTTCATATTGAATCAAGCACGCTATCAAGGCGCATCGATTTTATTAGCGCGTAAAAATTTTGGATGTGGTTCATCACGTGAGCATGCACCTTGGGCGCTAGAGCAATATGGATTTCGTGCTGTGATTGCACCTAGCTTTGCAGACATCTTTTTTAACAACTGCTATAAAAATGGTTTATTGCCAGTTGTATTGTCTGAGACTGATATCGACAAACTATTTGATGAAGTGAAAGCTTTTCCTGGTTTTAAACTAGTGATTGATTTACAAGCGCAAACAGTCGCTACTTCAAACGGTAGCAAAATTTATTCATTTGAGATTGATGCGTTTCGCAAGCATTGCATGATTAATGGTCTGGATGATATTGGACTGACCTTGCAACAAGCGGATGCAATTCATCATTTCGAAGAACGTCACATTGCCCGCTTTCCTTGGCTGGCTAACACAATTTAAAACACTCACATTAATTCAACATGAAAATCGCAATTTTGCCTGGCGATGGCATAGGTCCTGAAATCGTCGATCAAGCTGTGAAGGTATTGCATACCTTAGGTCAGCCATTTGAAATGGAAACCGCACCAGTTGGTGGTGCAGGTTATGCAGCGTATGGTCATCCTTTGCCTGATGCGACTTTAAAGTTAGCCAAAGAATCGGATGCTATTTTATTTGGCGCTGTAGGTGACTGGCAGTATGACAACTTAGAACGTGCATTACGACCTGAGCAAGCGATTTTGGGATTGCGTAAACATCTCACCTTGTTTGCAAATTTCCGTCCTGCGATTTTATATCCTGAGTTAGTCGGCGCATCAACACTCAAACCTGAAGTTGTTTCTGGTTTGGATATTTTGATAGTGCGTGAATTAAATGGTGATATTTATTTTGGTCAACCACGTGGTGTACGTGAAGCACCGGATGGTCCTTTCAAAGGCGCGCGTGAAGGTTTTGACACCATGCGTTATTCCGAACCTGAGATACGTCGTATTGCGCATGTTGCATTTCAAGCTGCACGTAAACGTGGCAAGCGTTTGACGAGTGTAGATAAAGCAAACGTACTCGAGACTTTCCAGTTTTGGAAAGACATCATGATTGATGTGCACAAAGAATATGCAGATGTAGAACTCGATCACATGTATGTTGACAATGCTGCTATGCAGTTAGTGCGTGCACCGAAAAAATTTGATGTCATTGTCACTGGCAATATGTTTGGCGACATTTTGTCCGATGCGGCAGCAATGTTAACTGGCTCGATTGGTATGTTGCCTTCTGCTTCACTCGATGCAAACAACAAAGGTTTATATGAACCTTCCCATGGTTCTGCACCCGATATCGCAGGTAAAGGTATTGCAAATCCATTGGCGACGATTTTATCCGCTGCCATGATGTTGCGTTTCTCTTTGAACTTGCCTGCTGAAGCAGATCGCATTGAAGCAGCAGTTAAGAAAGTATTGTCACAAGGTTTACGCACTGCAGATATTTATGAAGCAGGCACAACCAAAGTGGGCACAGCTGAAATGGGTGATGCAGTTGTAAAAGCCTTGGCTTAAATAAAATATTAAACATCTATAAGCAGATAACAAGCTGCTTACAATTTTGTACGGTGAGATAAAAAATGAAATTAGTAGGCTTAGTTGGTTGGCGTGGCATGGTGGGTTCAGTGCTGATGCAACGTATGCAGCAAGAAGATGATTTTGCCCACATAGAGCCGGTGTTTTTTTCAACGTCGAATTCAGGCGGTAAAGCGCCTGCTGTGGCGAAGAATGAAAGCACACTTCAAGATGCGCATGATATTGAAGCACTAAAGCGTTGTGATGTGATTTTGACTTGCCAAGGTGGCGACTATACCAACGATATTTTCCCTAAGTTGCGAGCAGCAGGATGGAATGGTTATTGGATAGATGCAGCGTCTAGCCTGCGTATGAAAGACGATGCCATCATCGTGCTTGATCCAGTTAATCTGAATGTGATTAAACATGCTTTGACATCCGGCGTAAAAAATTATGTGGGTGGTAATTGCACAGTCTCTTGCATGTTGATGGGTTTAGGTGGTTTGTTTGCACATGATTTAGTCGACTGGATGACCTCCATGACTTATCAAGCTGCTTCAGGTGGTGGTGCACAACATATGCGTGAATTACTGACGCAGTTTGGTAGCCTACATGCTGAGGTGCGTGATCTGTTACATGATCCAGCATCTGCGATTTTAGAAATCGATCGTAAGATACTCGCTAAACAACATGCGCTGACAGCCGATGAAACACAGCATTTTGGTGTGCCATTGGGTGGCAATTTGATTCCTTGGATAGATAAAGATCTGGGCAATGGTCAGTCACGTGAAGAATGGAAGGGCGGCGCTGAGACGAATAAAATTTTAGGGCGCGGCAAAGAATTTGGTGCACAAGCAAAAGCTGCCATTCCAGTTGACGGCTTATGTGTGCGGATTGGTGCTATGCGTTGTCATTCACAAGCACTGACCATCAAACTCAAAAAAGATGTGCCTTTAGATGAAATCAACGACATCATTGCTAGTAATAATCAATGGGTTAAGTTCGTGCCGAACACACGTGAAGCATCAATGCAGCATCTGACACCTGCAGCAACAACAGGCAGTTTGACCATTCCAGTAGGCCGTGTACGTAAGATGCAAATGGGTGGTGAATATATTTCTGCTTTCACAGTGGGTGACCAATTATTGTGGGGCGCAGCTGAGCCTTTACGTCGTATGTTGCGCATTGTGTTGGAAGCATAATCAGCTCGATGGTATTCAGTGGCTTCGTGGTGGATGTGCAACGGTGGATAAGGGGTGGTGCATTCAGCAGTTGAGCCTGCTGGGACTGGTTCTGGCATGGGTTGCAAGGCGCACAGGCCAGTGTTAAGGTCTTGTAAGTTCAGCAATCTTCCCCTTCAAAACCAATGGTGGCGATTGAAATTAGCAGTCATTATTTCCGATGTGATTTATGTTTTCTTATAAAAAAACTTTGTTGAGTGCTGTTTTACTGAGTACGCTGCTATTGCAGCCCTCGGTAATGCTAGCGGCCGCGCTGGGTGAAATCAGCGTGCAGTCTGCTATTGGCCAAAGACTGAGTGCGGAAATAGAAATCGTTGGTTTATCAAAAAATGATGCAGATACTATCTCTCTGCGACTTGCTCCGCCTGAGGCGTATAAAGAAGCAGGACTAGATTACAGCTCACTCTTACGTTCACTGCGCTTCAATATAGAAAAAAAATCTGAGCGATATATAGTGCGCCTGAGTTCAGAGGAAGTGGTGAATGATCCTTTCATCACGATTCTGTTTCAAATTGATACCGATGGTAATCGCACCATACGTCAATACGCCTTATTACTTGATCCTCCTGCAGTTGATCAACAAGTCGCAGTGACAGAACCGCAAACTGCAATTGTTCCCGATCTAGAAGCGGCTGTTGTACCTGCAAATACGGCAACTGACGTAACCACCTCAACGACACCGACACAAGCTGCGCCATCTGCCGAAGTTGCAGCGACTCATACTGTGAGTAAGGGCGAAACACTGCATGGCATAGCTACGCAGTTAAAGCCTGCAGATACTAAGCTCGAACAAGTATTGATTGCCTTGCAAAGATTAAATCCCAATGCACTTAATGGTGGCAATATCAATCGTATGAAAGCAGGATCTGTGTTGACACTGCCAGATGCCGATACGATTAAAGCCATCGATGCAAATGATGCGCGCAAGTTAGTCAATGCGCAGACAGCAGATTTTCGTCGTTATCGTGAACAGTTAGCAAACTATGCACGTAAGCCAAATGTGGCAGCAGAACCGAGATCTGATGAAACTAATAATCGACAATCACAAGGTCGAATTGGTGTGCAAGTCACTGAGCCCACAGGTAATGTGACACAAGACAAACTGCGCTTGAGTAAAGCTGGAGCAGTTGGTAATACACAATCAGCCGCGAATGATGCTGCGAATATGGATAAGATCGCTGCAGATAAAGCCTTAGCGGAAGCAAATGATAGAGTTGCAGCGTTAGAAAAAAATGTGCGTGATATGTCTAGCTTGCTAGATATGAAAAATCAGACCTTAGCTGCCATGCAAAGTCAGAACAAGTCTGCAGCTGTTGCAACGCCAACAGAGCCAACTTCAACTACAGCTCCAGTAACTGAGACGCAAACTGTAGAAAAAACAGAAGTAAAAGCTGAAGTAAAAACAGAAGCAGAGCCTGCATCTCAAACCGTAGTGCAGTTGGTTGAAGAAAAAATAAAAGCAGATCCACTCGTCGCTAAATTAAAAACATGGAATAGTGATCAGTTTTTTAATCAAGACACGGCTGCTTATGCAAGTGCAGCGGCGGTTGTGTTGCTATCACTAGCATTTATCTCTTCTGTGGTGCGTCGTCGTCGCTATCCCACCAATGTCTATGATGCGAATCCATTTTTAAATGAACGTAAGACTAAGGCGCAATCTGAGCTTGAAATAAAATCCGCTGCGACTACTGGCAACATGGAATCAAAGAACAGCGTATTCCATTCTAATTTTGTGCCGTCCGTTAGCCAGTTAGACACGAATGAAGTAGATCCCGTTGCAGAAGCAGATGCTTACATTGCCTATGGTCGCGACAAACAAGCGGAAGAAATTTTGCTAGATGCTTTACGATCACATCCGCAGCGTCATATCTTGCGTGTTAAGTTACTTGAAATTCATGCTGGAAGACAGGATAAAAAGAAATTCGCAACCTTAGCGACAGAATTACAGTCTATGACTAAAGCCAAGGGTGCGGAGTGGGAACAAGCCATGCGTATAGGTCGCATACTCGATCCAGATAATCCTTTGTATAGCGCCGCTAAACCTACTGTGCGGGCTACACAAACCGCTATCGCACGCAGTGGTCAAGAAACTCTCATTCGTAACGAGCCTTCTTTGAAATTAGTGGTGTCTGACACTACCGTATCAAAATCTTCCTCCGTGATGGAATTTGATTCGCGTTTAGAAGGCATGCTAGCAGCGCATAGAAAACGTGAAATCGCAGATGGCATTCCTCCCATCATAGATGCAGAAACCCATATAGGATTAGATTTTCCTAGTGAGGCTAATCACACAAAAATTCGTACTGAGATCGTCATTAACGATGATCGTGCTCTCACTGCGCTACGTACAAAATTAGATTTGGCGTTAGCTTGTCAGGAAATCGGAGATCGCGACGGAGCCAGAGAATTATTAAGTGAAGTGGCGAGTGCAGAAAATCCTGAGTTGGCTAAGCGAGCAAAATCCTTACTTGCTCAGCTTGCATAAAATCTGTGTAGGTAAATTCACAGCGCTGTATCTTTTTATTTTATCTAGTCATGGTGGTTGAATTACTATGGCTACCGTTAAATAAATTCCCCCTGTGTTGAGTGATTTTTTTCAAATGATCTTTGCTGAAGCCTTCTAACAGCAAAGATAGAGCTGATTAACTGAGACGTTTTTTATCATGCTAGGTGATGCATAGTGAAACATGATGTAAAAAGAATCGTACTCGGTATTCAATATGATGGTAGCTCTTGGCAGGGTTGGCAGCGTCAACCGCATGGCATTACTTTGCAAGACAAACTAGAAGCAGCATTAACTGAGTTCACACAAAAACCCGTTGAGGTAGTGTGCGCAGGTCGTACGGATTCTGGAGTGCATGCCATTGAACAAATTGTGCACTTCGATACCGATGTAAAGCGTGAGCTATTTTCATGGGTAAGAGGCACGAATGCTTTAATGCCATCTTCAATTGCTGTGCGTTGGGCAACTGAAGTGCCTACAGGTGAAGAGGCTTTTCATGCACGCTTTTCTGCCACTGCACGAACTTATCACTACCTAATCTATAACAACGCGGTTCGTTCTCCTTTGTGGAAGGGGCGGGCAGGTTGGGTATTTCGCCCCTTACAAATTGATTTAATGCGTGAAGCTGTCCAGGCTTTAATTGGATCGCATGATTTTTCTGCATTTCGTGCAGCTGAATGTCAAGCGCATTCACCAGTACGCACTATGCACAGCATAGAAATCTCTCAGCAAAACGATTTAATCTTACTGACCTTTCGTGCCAATGCGTTTTTACATCACATGATAAGAAACATAGTGGGATCACTGATACAGGTGGGGAGTGCTAATCAGTCTCCTGCATGGATAGAAAAATTATTAATCGGTCGTGATCGCAGTCTTGCAGCACCTACCTTTGCGCCCGATGGTTTATATCTGGCTAAAATTGATTACGATAGTCATTGGAATTTACCGCAAATTTCCCATGCCTTTCCTCTGTTTTGGAATCACGACAAATGACGCAAACCATCACTAAACGTACTCGCATCAAATTGTGTGGCTTAACCTGCGCTGAATGTGTAAATAAAATTGATTACGATAGCCATTGGAATTTACCGCAAATATCTCATGCCTTTCCTTTGTTTTGGAATCACGATAAATGACGCAAACGATCACTAAACATACTCGCATCAAATTGTGTGGATTAACCCGTGCAGAGGATGTACAGCTTGCAGTGGAATTGGGTGCAGATGCACTGGGTTTTGTTTTTTATCCACATTCACCACGCGCAGTTGATGCAAAACAGGCGGCACAGTTGCTCGCTTTATTGCCACCGTTTGTCAGTGCGGTTGGTTTGTTTGTGAATGCATCCGCGGCAGAAGTGAGGCAAACACTAGCGATTGCGCCCATATCAATTTTGCAATTCCATGGTGATGAGACATTAGAGCAATGCTGCGCGATTGCACAAGAGGTGCAGCGCCCCTTTTTACGCGCGCTCAGAGTCAAGCCCGATATGAATTCAGCCGATTTGTTAGAATGTGACCAGCAATACCGTTCAGCTAGTCCTTATTTCTCTGGATTGCTACTCGACACTTGGGTCGATTCATATGGTGGTAGTGGAAAGGTTTTCGATTGGTCTCTCATTCCCGCAGAACTCGCGCATCAGGCCGTTTTAAGTGGTGGCTTGAACGTACAAAATGTGACTGAAGCTGTTGTCAGCGTCCGTCCTTTTGCTGTTGATGTCAGTAGTGGCATTGAATCAGCAAAAGGTATTAAGGACGCTGCACTCATGCATGCATTCGTGTCTGCTGTTCGAGCAGGCGACAGTCAAATTAAATAAGAGAGATCAACATGGATCAAGACTTCACGCTGTTGGGTGACCAAGACGCACAAGGTCATTACAACTTTCCTAATGCAAGTGGCCATTTCGGTCCTTATGGTGGCAGCTTTGTTTCTGAAACGCTGACCCATGCTTTAGAAGAACTCAAAGAAACTTACGCAAAATATCAACATGATGCTGAATTTCTACGTGAATTCCATCATGAGTTGAAATATTTCGTTGGACGTCCTAGTCCGATTTATCACGCTAAGCGCTGGTCAGAAGAAATGGGTGGTGCACAAATCTATTTCAAGCGTGAAGATTTAAATCACACTGGTGCACATAAAATTAATAATGTGATTGGCCAAGCCTTATTAGCCAAGCGCATGGGTAAGCCTCGCGTGATTGCAGAAACCGGTGCGGGTCAACATGGTGTAGCAACAGCGACTATCTGTGCGCGTTTTGGTTTGGAATGCATCGTGTACATGGGAAGTGAAGATGTAAAACGCCAAGTACAAAACGTCTATCGTATGCAGTTATTGGGTGCGACCGTTGTGCCCGTTGAGTCAGGCTCGAAAACACTCAAAGATGCTTTAAACGAAGCTATGCGTGACTGGGTCACAAATGTAGAAAATACGTTTTACATTATTGGTACCGTTGCAGGTCCTCATCCTTATCCTATGATGGTGAGAGATTTTCAATCCGTGATTGGGAATGAATGTTTGGAACAAATGCCGGATCTCATAGGTCGTCAACCTGATTATGTGATGGCGTGTATTGGTGGTGGATCGAATGCAATGGGAATTTTTCATCCTTACATTGATCATCATGAAGTGACTTTAATTGGTGTAGAAGCAGCGGGTGAAGGCATAGCAACGGGTAAGCATTCTGCTGCCTTGCTTGGTGGCATACCGGGTGTGTTGCATGGCAATCGTACTTACTTACTGCAAGATGAAAATGGTCAAATCATCGAGACGCATTCGGTATCTGCTGGTCTAGATTATCCCGGTGTAGGTCCTGAACATGCATGGTTGAAAGACTCACATCGCGCACAGTATGTATCGGTAACTGATGATGAAGCAGTCAAAGCCTTTCATCATTGCTGTCAAATTGAAGGCATTATTCCTGCGCTTGAATCCGCTCATGCATTAGCTTATGCAGCAGACTTCGCATCTACACTTCCTAAAGATAAAGTCATACTCGTGAATTTATCTGGTCGTGGTGATAAAGATATGCATACCGTTGCTGAGTTCGGTAAATTACATCCCGCTGCAAAGTAAGGGTGGGTCATGTCTAGAATTCAAACAACCTTTGCTGATTTAGCAGCGCAAAAGAAAAAAGCTTTAATTACATTTATCACGGCGGGTGATCCATCACCCGAACTCACCGTACCTTTACTGCATGCTTTAGTTGAAGGTGGTGCAGATATCTTAGAACTCGGTGTGCCTTTCTCTGATCCTATGGCTGAAGGTCCGGTGATTCAACGTGCTTGTGAACGTGCGTTGAAATTCGGTGTCAACATGCATGATGTCTTAGGCTATGTAAAAAGTTTTCGTGAAAAAAATAAACATACGCCTATCGTTTTAATGGGCTATGCCAATCCTATCGAACGCATGGGCATGCAAACATTTATCGATGCAGCGCATGCTGCTGGAGTAGATGGAGCGATTGTGGTCGACTATCCACCCGAAGAATGTGTGGAATTTGCACAAGCTCTACAAGCCAAAGATATGGATCCAATTTTTCTCTTGGCTCCCACCTCAACTGAAGAGCGTATTCAACAAGTTGCGAAAGTTGGTAGCGGATTTTCTTATTATGTTTCTTTGCGTGGTGTGACTGGTGCCGGCAATATCGACACCGTTGAAGTGTCTGAGCGCATTGCCTCTATACGCAAACATGTGAAGCTACCTGTTGGCGTGGGTTTTGGTATTCGCGATGCCAGCACTGCGAAAGCAGTGGCTTCAGTGGCAGATGCGATTGTGATCGGCAGTCGCATTATTCAAGAATTAGAAAACACACCTGCTGATCAAGCAACCGAAGCAGTTCGCTTGTTTTTGACTGATATACGAAAAGCGATAGATGAGATTGCAGCCTGAACACGAAGTTAGTCATAGTTTTCAAAATAACATCAAATTTACGGATTTGGCTCTCCACTCGGTGGCGGGTACAATGATGCCGTCGTGGCGCCAAAAGCGCCGCTCTCCTGAAAGTGAGCTTCCATGAGTTGGCTAGAAAAACTACTTCCTCCCCGCATTCAACGCTCCGACGCTTCGACGCGTCGTTCCGTTCCGGAAGGCTTGTGGGTTAAATGCCCATCCTGCGAGGCAGTTCTGTATCGTACCGATTTAGAATCAAATCAGCATGTCTGCCCTAAATGCGATCATCACATGCGCATTCGTGCACGTGATCGTTTAGATGCCTTGCTCGATCAAGAAGGCCGCTATGAAATTGGCCAAGACACCTTGCCGGTCGACTCATTAAAATTCAAAGACAGCAAAAAATATCCTGAGCGCTTAAAAGCAGCGATGGATGCGACTGGTGAAACCGATGCCTTAATCGTATTAGGTGGCGCCATCATGACTCTGCCTGTGGTGGTGGCATGTTTTGAGTTTGAATTCATGGGTGGTTCTATGGGTTCAGTAGTGGGTGAGCGTTTTGTGCGTGGAGCACAAACAGCGTTAGAACAAAAAGTACCGTTCATCTGCATCACCGCAACCGGTGGCGCACGTATGCAAGAAGGTTTGTTGTCGTTGATGCAAATGGCAAAGACCACTTCTATGCTGACCAAACTGTCTGAGAAAAAATTACCTTTCATTTCTGTGTTGACTGATCCCACTATGGGTGGTGTCTCTGCATCCTTTGCTTTTATGGGTGATGTTGTGATGGCAGAACCAAAAGCACTGATAGGTTTTGCAGGACCACGTGTGATTGAAAACACTGTGCGTGAAAAACTACCTGAAGGTTTTCAGCGTTCTGAATTTATTATTCAAAAAGGTGCGATCGATATGATCGTCGACCGTCGTCAAATGCGTGAAGAAATTGCACGTATCTTGGCGATCTTGCAAAACCAGCCTCCTGAGGTATTAGCCTAAGGCCACTGTCTAAGAAGCTTAGACAGTGGTGTCTGTAAGAACCCAATGACGACTTCCACACTTAGTCTAGACGCTTGGTTACAGCGTCTTGAAACTGCACATGCTCAAGTTATAGAACTAGGACTAGAGCGTGTTGATGCAGTTGCACGTGCCATGGGTTTGCAGTTTGCTTGTCCTGTGATTACTGTGGGCGGCACCAATGGCAAAGGTTCTACCTGCGCTATGTTGGAATCTATGCTGATGCAAGGTGGATATCGTGTCGGTCTGTATACCTCTCCTCATCTCCTACAATTTAATGAACGCGCTCGCATCAATGGCGAGATGGTGGATGATGAAAAGTTTTGCCATGCATTTGATCGCGTAGAAGAAGTACGCGATCGACTAGCTATCTCGCTGACTTATTTTGAATTCACAACGCTAGCAATACTGCAGTTATTTGTGGATGCGAAGTTGGATGCAGTGATTTTAGAAGTAGGTCTAGGTGGACGCTTAGATGCAGTCAACATCATTGATGCCGATG
>JACCDP010072903.1_pt1 | contig 15909 bp, 14 predicted proteins | sample 7445841 | NCBI WGS metagenome assembly JACCDP01 (sample SAMN15323441, study PRJNA562643) | freshwater metagenome | isolation source: river surface water | place: USA:Blue River Watershed | collected 2017-08-17 | reverse complement strand
CTGCGGTTTTCCAGTGCAAATCTGACACAACATGCTTTATTTTGGTTCTCAATAAAGCACATCGTTTCTTCAATTTACACCTCATTTTGCTATTTAGCTCTTTTGAAGCTAAAATAGACTTTAATCTGTAGCAAGAATAACATACTGACCGTGCTCCGCGAAAGGAAGAATCAAACTCGCGAGGGTTTCTTCGTCCATTTATTGTATGAAAAAAAATTCATTTTTTAGTACAACTATTCCGGACATCCATTCTCACGAGCCCACTGGATTATATCCAAATGACCTTCGTTTGCGGCACATTGACATACTCGCTTATCCCAAGGGCATCCATTCTTACGAGCCCACTTTAGTATATCCAAATGACCTTCGTTTGCGGCACATTGACATACTTGCTTATCCCAAGGGCATCCATTCTCGCGAGCCCACTGGAGTATGTCCAAACGACCTACGCTTGCGGCATATTCACATACTTGCTTATCCCAAGGGCATCCATTCTCGTGAGCCCATTGGAGTATATCCAAACGACCTGCACGTACGGCACTTATACATGTCCATACATCCCAAGGACATCCATTTTCGTGAGCCCATTGGAGCACGTGAAGCTGGCCTTCTCTCGCAGCAATATTACATATATATTCATTCCAAGGACATCCATTCTCGCGGGCCCACTGAAGTATATCAAGGTGGCCCGATCCAGCAGCCCTCGAGCACGTTGCATCACTCCAAGGACAACCATTCTCATGAGCCCATTGAAGTATGTTAAGGTGGCCGTATTGAGCAGCATATGTGCATGTCCATTCATCCCAAGGACAACCATTCGCACGCGCCCATTGAAGTATATCAAGGTGGCCCGATTCAGCAGCACTTACGCACGTTAACTTATCCCAAGGACATCCATTTTCACGAGCCCATTGAAGTATGTCTAAATGACCTGATTCAGCAGCAAGTGCGCATGTCCTCGTATCCCAAGGGCATCCATTTTCACGAGCCCACTGAAGTATGTCAAGGCGACCTTTTGCTGCAGCTTGCGCGCATGTTGCAGCAGACCAAGGACATCCGTTTTCGCGAGCCCACTCGAGTATATCGAGGTGTCCGTTTTTTGTAGCAAATTCACATGTAGTACTATCCCAAGGGCACCCATTATTACGAGCCCATTTGAGTACATCAAGCTGACCCGATTCAGCAGCATTCGAACACGTCCTCTCATCCCAAGGGCACCCATTATTACGAGCCCATTTGAGTATATTAAGTAAACCAGATTTTGCAGCATTATCACATACCGCATCCTTCACAAACTCATTGGACAAGTATAGCTTCAACGCATTGACGTTTAGTATTATGACTTCCATAAACGTAATCTTTGGATAACGGATTCTTTCAAGCTGTTTATGGAATGTTTTGCATACTGTAGCAAGAATGACATACTGACCATGATTTGCAAAAGGAAGGATCAGACTCGCGAGGGTTTCTTCGTCCATTTATTGTATGAAAAAAATTCATTTTTTTTTAGTACAACTATTCCGGACATCCATTTTCACGAGCCCACTGGAGTATATCCGAATGGCCTGCTCCAGCAGCAAACAAGCATACCCTATCATCCCAAGGACATCCATTCTCGCGGGCCCACTTGAGTATATCCAAATGGCCTACTTTGGCGGCAAATGCACACGTCCTCGCATCCCAAGGATATCCATTCTCGCGGGTCCACTTGAGTATATCCAAATTACCTGACTCAGCAGCTCCTGCGCATGTCATCCCATCCCAAGGGCATCCATTTTTACGAGCCCATTGGAGTATATCGAGGCGAGCTGCTTTCGCAGCTCCTGCGCATGTCATCTCATCCCAAGGGCATCCATTTTTACGAGCCCACTGAAGTATGTCAAGGCGACCTTTTGCTGCAGCTTGCGCGCATGTTGCAGCAGACCAAGGACATCCGTTTTCGCGAGCCCACTTGAGTATATCGAGGTGTCCGTTTTTTGTAGCAAATTCACATGTAGTACTATCCCAATGACATCCATTTTCGCGAGCCCATTTGAGCACATCAAGCTGGCCCGATTCAGCAGCATCCAAACATGTAGACTCATCCCAAGGGCATCCATTTTTACGAGCCCATTGGAGTATATCGAGGCGACCTGCTTTCGCAGCATACGCACATGTATATTCATCCCAAGGGCACTCATTTTCACGAGCCCACTGGAGTATATCGAGGCGACCTGCTGTCGCAGCATTCGAACATGTCCATTCATCCCAAGGGCACCCATTTTCACGAGCCCACTGGAGTATATCGAGGCGACCTGTTGTCGCAGCATTCGAACACGTCTTCCAATCCCAAGGACACTCATTTTCACGAGCCCACTGGAGTATATCAAGGCGACCCGCTTTCGCAGCATACGCACATGTCCATTCATCCCAAGGGCATCCATTTTCACGAGCCCACTGGAGTATATCGAGGCGACCCGCATTAGCAGCGTATACACATGTCCATTCATTCCAAGGGCACTCATTTTCGCGAGCCCATTGGACTATATTCAAATGGCCTGCTCTCGCTGCATATGCACATGTCCATTCATTCCAAAGGCACTCATTTTCGCGAGCCCATTGAATTATATTCAAATGGCCTGCTCTCGCTGCATATGCATATGTCCATTTATCCATAGGGCATTTATTCTCATATGCAAATTGGAGTATATCAAAGCGGCCTTCTTTTGCAGCATATTTGCATATACAATCCCTTACAAGTCTATTAGACAAATGTAGCTTCAGTATGCTAACATTTATTGCAACTTCCATAAACGTAATCTTTGGATAACGGATTCGTCCAAGCTGTTTATGGAATGCTTTGCATACAGTAGCAAGAATGACATACTGACCGCGATTTGCGAAAGGAAGGATCAAGCTCGCGAAGGTGTCGTCGTCCATTTATTGTATAAAAAAAATTCATTTTTAACTGCGTTAGGTTGCTCCCGGAATTCGTTTTTCAATCAGCTTGACTAAGCGGTCCCTCTTGAAAGATAAATCCTGGACAAGCCAGTCAACCATACCGGCGATATCCGGAGCATGCTCATTCCACTTTAGTGATTTGAGGTCCACCGGATCCATAAATAGATTGTAGACGCGCTGCTCCTCCGGAGTGAGCTCGGTTGAATCGTACAATCCCATAACTTTTTTAGGACCAATTCCACGTCGGCCGCCCTTATTGAAGTCCGTTCCAAGAAGAATGGAAATGCGGACGAGCTCCTCACGTGTAATTTCGTATTCATTGAGGATCGCGCTCAGCTGATAGATTTGAAGCTCGCCCTTCTTAGCGCGGTCAAAGCTGCGCATAAGAGTGAGCTCCGCGCCGTATACGATTGAGTCGGTGTCCCCGGAAAGTACATACTTTCCTTCGGAAAGGGCGGCGCATACCTTTTCAGCCTCAACGTCTTTTGGAGCTGTAGTCCAACGAATACCAAGGTAGTTGAGTAGCTTTTGGACCTTATGGAAATCCGCGGCGTTGAGCTCGGCGGAGGCCTTTTCAAACTTGAAGAATTCAAGCGACTCAAGCTCGGCGGCTCGGGCTTTGGAGCTGGAAATTGCGCGCGTGGCGCGGCGCGCTTCCAGCTCCTCTTTTTTGTCCACATTGGATTCCGGGTTGTCAAATATCCATATTTCCTGGATGTTGAGCTGGCGGCGCTCAAGGATATTCGCAAGAATGACGTTGATGTGCTGCGTGCGCTCGCCGTCGGCTGAGGTTAGCTGGTTGACGGATTGCGTGCCTTTGATGGCGCGGTGGATTTCGCCGGAGCCGTCGACTACTATGGTCGCGTCTTTAAGCGTCCTGAAGCCTTTGATGGTCGCGGTCGGCTGAAAGAGTGTGCGGAACTTGTTGATTCCCATTTATTGTTATAGTTTATTCACTTTTTCAAGATTACCTAAACTCTTCACAATGGTCTCTTTATATTATCAAAATATTGTGAAAGTATTAGCACTGCTGCCACCAAAAAACGCACGTACATAGATATCATAGTTTACTGGCTGACTGCTAGTCACCAATTCTATTTCTACGAGCGAAGTACTAATAAATTTGCTGTTTAAAGTAGATAAAGTGCCTTGATTTGCCGAACCCACATATGCTATATTAAAAGTTCCTGGATGTTTTCTATTTGTACCACCAGCAGTATTAAGTGTAATACTTCCACCATCCATAGCTATATAAATTTCTGCTTTAGCCGATATTCCGCTTACTGTATTATGTGTTCCACAAAGAATGACCTCTAAATAACCTCCGCCGTAAAGTCCTGAACTCTGTATTGTTGCTAGTATTGTTGAGGTTGCCGTCGAATCTACTGCAATATGATAAATTTGTCCCCAACGTGCACTACTATTATTTTGAGTATTACCAACAGTCATTATCCCGTTATAACCTCCGGCTCCAGTGCCTTTTAGCTGTATTCCTGCACTCGCATCAATACGAACATCACTATTGATTCTTGTATTATTATATTCCCATCGCTTAGTTCCATTTGAGGTAAATCCTACATTACCATCTGATATCCAATATAGCCCCGTATCCTGAGATCCATCGTTTGTAAATGATAATGAAGGAGCCGAAGCGGATCCATTCAGTAAATGGATTGGAATAGTTGAATTGATCCTACTTGAATTGTATTCCCACCTCAAAGTCCCTGCAGCTACAAACCCAACATTACTAGCACCAATACGATAAAAGCCAGTAGTCGTATCATTCAAAAATGCAATTCCGCCGGCGCCTACTAGCGTATCACCATTCCCCTTAATACGTAACAACTCTGTTCTAGAACTGGCATTGGCTGCTGCAAAGAATACATGATCTGAACTGGTTGAATCTACAGTATAGCAAAGTTGACCACTACTTACTCCGAATCCATAATATTGGAATAGATTTCCGCTATTTGTTTCATAAAGAGCTATTTGTTTTGAGTTGGATGCGGACACCGTATAATTATTTCCCCATGAAATGATTGGCGGGGCTCCTGTACTTCCCATTCCGAGTCCAATACCACCTCTACATACTATTGCACCAGTAGACGAAGATGTCGATTGCGTAGAAGACTCAAACCTTGAGATTCCATCAAATTGTGAGTCTCCAACAAATCGCGAGGTTCCATCAACTTGCGAGTTTCCGCCGAACCGCGAGTTTCCACTGGCAACGTTTAAAGCATATAAGTTCGTTATCGTCAAATTAGTCCCCGCAATTGGCGGACCCGCAATATACAACGCTGCCGAGTCAGTTATAGTAGTTGCTGAAGTTGCGGAAATCTTCAATATATTAATACCGGCCGTGTTGACAGTTGCGACTGTACCCGATGAGGCAATGGTGGATTTGTTGGTTCCAATAGACATAAGGCTATTCCTAAATGGAGCGATGTCAATTGTGTATATTACACCTCCTCCTGATACTACTGCTACCAGTTTTATACCATCCGCGCTACTCGCTACCGCAAACCAGTTTCTATTGATATCTCTGGCAACCCAACTCTCACCGCTATCCATTGAAGTATAAATCTGCCCTTCGTACTCTGCGGCAATCAGTTTCGTTCCATCTGAACTGCTCGCTATACTATTCCACCACTTTGCACCAACGTCTCTCACAATCCAATCATCTCCCATGTTCGTCGAAGTGTAAATATTTACAAAACTTCCTCCAACAACTAACTTAGTACCGTCCGCGCTACTTGCTACACTTGTCCACTCTCTAGATGTGTCAAACAACTTAGCTTCCCAAGACTCTCCACTATCTATAGAAGTGTATATAAATCCATCATATACTCCAGCAACCAATTTTGTACCGTCCGCGCTACTCGCTACACATTTCCAAGTTCTAACCGAATCCGTCATACGTTGTGTCCAATTTACCCCACTATCGGTGGAGGTGTAGATATAATTGTTATTCGCTACAGCAACCAGTTTTGTACCGTCTGCACTACTCGCTACATCTTTCCAAGATCTACTGCCGCTAGTCACTCTCTGCGTCCAACTTGCTCCACTATCCGTAGAAGTGTAGATATACTCTCCATCTACTACAGCAACCAACTTCGTACCATCCGCGCTACTTGCTACACTTTCCCAATCTTGAATACCAGCGATCGTACGAGCTGTCCAGTTTACTCCGCTGTCCGGAGACGTATATATATACTCTCCAGATACTACAGCAACTAATTTTGTACCATCTTCGCTACTTGCTACACTATACCAGTTTCTATTAGAATCTGTTGCACGAGCAGTTGAAGTATACTCATTTATGAATGAAGTACCATTATCATAAGTCTTTAGCACGCGCGCATCCAATGAAGTTGCTTTTAGTCCGGTAGTAATCAAACTCATATACTTACACAAAATTAAACTCTTAGTCGTCCAAAAGCATAATGTCATCCGCGTCCACATTTTCCGCGTTACCAAGAGCCTCCAAAAATCCGGCCGGATATACCAATCCAGGATAAACCACCAGGTCGCCGCGCTCAACCAAATTCTTCCACAGGCCGCGCCCCGGAAAAACATATCTACGATTCAAATTCCGGTTTCCCGTACAAAACCACAGCCGCTCATGCGCCGCAACCTCAAAAGGAACGCATTTCAAAAAGTTAGCAACCGGCACATCAATCCGCAATATGATATCATATTTCCGCAACCGGACCCCCATATCCGGCACCAAAGTGAAGAATAAAATGTATGTCCCGCGGTCCATCCGGAACTCATTGCGGATTCCGCAGCGCGCCACAGCAACGCGGACCTCGCGCTCAACCAGCCGGCAAAACAGCTGATCGCTCACAATGCGGCCGGAGCCGCGGCATGTTGAGCAATCCCCGGGCCGCAATCTACAAAAGGAACAACGGCGCACGGCATCCACTTCACGGCCGTCCGCGTCAAAAAAACAAGGAATACGCGCCGTCATCACGAGCTCATCGCCGCGCAGCAACTCACTCAACGTTAGCCGGACCGGTATAATCCGCGGCTCAAACGACACATACCGGACCGCAAAGTCTTTGAGTATATTTTCTGACAGCTCAACATCATACTCCTTCCGAGCCGACTCATCCCGCAAGACCTCGTAAGCCCGGACGATTTCCTGGAACCGAAGCTGGTCGCCGCCGCGGTCCGGGTGGTGCTTTCTCGCAAGCGTCTTATACGCGCGCTCAATGTCTTTTAAACCGGCCTCCTTAGTAACGCCGAGTACAAAGTAGTGATCGGTCATATACCTTATAAAGCGTTTGTCTTGTGCCGTGTCTTGTGCTACTACGCAGCACTGCGACGGCCCCGCGGGGCGGGGCGGAGTTTCACTCTTATTGAGGATCCGGCCTCAAAAAAAATAAGTGGAACCTTATTGAGGAGTAGGCCGGTGCGCCGAAGGCGCTGAGGCCGGATCCTCAATAAAATTGTAGAACTTCAATGCCTTTGCCGACGCCGAGATCCGCTTCCAACACACGTCCATGAGGAACAGCCCCTCAAGTGAGCGCGCCCGACTGAGCGCGACGTATGCCTGTCCATTTTCAAAGCACTTAGATATATCAAGAACAACGTTATCAAGTGTCATTCCCTGACTCTTGTGGATTGTGATTGCCCACCCCAGGAGCAGCGGAATTTGCGAGTACCGGTGTACGACTTGTCCGTCGCGGACCGTTTCCCATTTATACCAGCGAATAGTACGAGTTTGACCGCCCATGAATTCAACCACCGGTAGGCCGTCGTCAAACCGAACAACTATACCGCGCGCTCCATTGACGAGCCCCTTTTCAACCTCAAGATTAGCGAGTAGAATCACTTGAGCACCTATACATAGCGTCGTCAGCTCCGGTACATCAACCACGGGCGGCCGCCGCGAATCAGCACATAAAGAGTGTATGAGCTTGTACTCACGCGGTTGCCGCCCCTTTGCGAGCAGTCCCGCGAGTTTATCGTTGTTGAATCCGGCGACGTCCGCCCGATGACTGAAAAGGATCGTTGGTTTGATCTTGTTTTTTTTGATGACCTCCCGGAGTGAATCGTTGAGGATGCGGCCCTCAAAGTACGACTCAGTAGCGCTTTCAACAATGCCGCGGCGGATCCGCTGAAGATGTTGTACGAATTCCATATCCTGTTGCCGGATGACCTCCGTGAATTCAATCACATGGAGGCCGAGCCGCTCCCATTCCGGCGACTCAAACACGAAGCGATCTTTGACGGGTGGTAGCTGTAGGAAGTCCCCTGAAAATATAAGTTGTATTCCACCAAAGGGTAGCTCATTTCCGCGGATCCGCCGCGCCAGCTCACACAATTTTTCAAATGTAGTCAGGGTCAGCATACTCACCTCGTCCACGATCAGGACTTCAAGATTCTTGAATCTATTCCGAATGCGTTTACTCTTAGCCATAACGTCTACTGATTCCGCGCACAATCCGATTCCAAGAGCCGCATGTAGCGTTTGTCCGCCAATAATGGAGGCGCCGATGCCGGTCGTACTACACAGCAACGATCCTTTCAGCATGCGGGTGAGGTGCTGAATTACAAAGGACTTGCCTGTCCCGGCGCTCCCTGTAATGAATACGTTTTTGCCGGCCAGCGCCAGCTTGACAGCTTGTTTTTGAAGAGTATTAGCGCGCGCTGTCATTTACTATATATAGCATTTAGGGGGCGGCTGCCCGTCTTGTTCTACGACACCCATCACCCCCGCGACTCGCTAATTTAGATCGCTGGTGGTTATTGCGGCCGCTGACGCGCACCTATAGCGCGTTTAGACCCGCAAACGAGGATCCGGCGTAGAGCTGCGGAGCAGCTCAAGCCAAGCGGCCGCCGGAGGCCAGCATACAAAAAGTGAATCTACAAAATGTCTATAGATATGGAAGAGTATTCTAATAAATCACGCAACGTCCTGATCAATTTTTGTAAGGAAAAGGGCATCAAAGGGTATGGTAAGAAGACCAAATCTGATATTATTAAGCTAATTCAAAAGGCGGAAAATGAGATCGTCGCAGTGAAAAATGAGACTACTTATCAAATAGACAAAGTAGAACGTATACGACGGTTGGTAGAACATCTAACCATTTTAGAGGTCAATCATGAGGATCAAATTATGAGATTAAATAGTCTAAAAGAGGCACATGTTTATTGTGTAATTCATGGAGTATCGGCACAACGCTACGGACCTTTACTTGAGAAGTTTATAAGATTGAAATATGACTACATAAAGAACAATTCAAAGGATTGCAATGGTGATTGCTCAAAGGACGGAAAGAACTCGGAAGTAAAAGTGTCACTCGGAGGAGCAAAGCACACGAAATTCAACTATGTCCAACTTAGACCAACTCACGATTGTGAGACTTACATTTTTACGGCCTACCATTTGTCCTCTAACAATGTATTAGACGAGGGTGAGCTATATGTATTTAAAATTCCAAAAATGGAGCTCAAGGAGCTTATAATTTCATATGGAGGATATGCTCACGGAACTAAAAAGGAGCATGGTAAAATATCATTAGATTCTATAGACGACGAAAAAAACATTAGAGAGTATGCCATTCGTCCTACAATTGGAGATAAATGTTGGAATGCTTTATTGTCATTTAGGAGTCAGGAGTCTGATCTTTAATATAAAGGCTCACCAGCTCACCTTTACCAATTGAATTTTGTCGCGCAGTATCAAGACTCAAACTATAGTCAAGAGCCGCAAACCGGTCCATTAATTTGTTTTTGTCTAAGTTAGCCTTGATCCAATGCCAGCTCTTTGGACGCAGCTTTTCAAGGCCGGCACTGACGATTTCACCGCATTTGCCTCCATATGCGCGGATAGCAAAATCAGCACCGTCAGGCGGAGTTGGTTGCCCTTTATCATCTTTTGGTCCAAGCTCCAGGAAGTCCCAATCAGCATGCTTTAGTGGTAGTTTGATCACGACACGCTTGGTATCTTTTTTTTCCCAAATTTGAAAGCAGCATTTCACTCCCATAGGCGGACTGAATGAGCAAGGCTCCAACGGAATCTCTTCGTCAAACACCAAATGAAAAGCCGCATTCAGTTTGTTTTGAACACTTATACGACGAAATGTCCTCGGAACAATAAACGCTATGGTGTCCGCCCAGGCCGCCGCGTGATTGAAAAATCGTATAGCAAGCGAGCTGACTCGTCCAAATGGAGGATTGCCAATGACGAGTATTTTTGTAGCCGGCGGAGGCGAATAAGTGAAGAAGTCCTGAAATACTATATCTTTATGCTCCGGAGCAATGTCAATACCAATTTTGTTATCGGCCGGTATTTGCGTTAGGAAGCTTCCGTCTCCAGCGCTCGGCTCCACTATGAGCTCCCACCGCGACCAATCATAGAGTCCACCTACGGAGTCTATACATCTTTTGGATATCGTTGGAATGGTATAAAACTTATCTAATCCAATGTGCTGACGCGTCAAGAGTTGAATGATATCAGCCTTCTTCAGTTTACCATATCCTTTTATACCTTTTTCTTTACAAACTACAATCAACTCAGCCCGTGTTTTTGTAGTAAGATCATCAACACCGCAATCATTTCTCACCATTTCCTTATGTATATATTCACTTTTAATGATAAGGAGCGCATCCATTGGACGATCGTACACCGGAAGATATATATAGGCTCACCGGTGGTTATTGCGGTCGGCTAATCCTGCTCCGCAGGATTACGCCAATCCGCTGACGCGCACCTATAGCGCGTTTAGATCCGCAAACGAGGGTCAGGCCGCCGGAGGCCAATGTACAAAGAATAGCATACTAATGGACGCCTCAATATAGCATACGCGAAGCCCCCCGGCGTAGAGGCGCAACGCGCCTCAAGCCAATCGGCGTAGCCGGTGCGCCGTGTTGCGTAGCAACACAAGCACAAGCACAAGCACAACATAAAAGAAAACACAACGATATATGGAAAATTTGCGCATTGAAAACGCCGCCGCGGTCGTTGACCGCATGGGCTTCTACTTCAAAAAGACTGTCCTCCAGGAGCTTGCGGTCGGCGACGTTGTCCGGATCAGCTATACTTTTACACAATGGGAGGAAAGCCCGGACCTATACAACTCGGACTCACCATACATCAGGATTGAGCTTATCAAGGGCGAGGAGCTATGTGGTGAAATCCTGAATCTGAATCACGACGAGGAAGCCTTTAAATATCCAATCCGCGCCGGTGAGCGCATTTGGTTCCGCCGCGAAAACATATTTGAAATTGATACGCGCGACTCCTCGGAAGAGCGGCAAAAAAAAATATTAGATCACCTCGTTGACGGTGAAAGTCATGTATTGGTGACTGGAGTAGCAATGCTACTTATTGACGACGATTCTTAGAAGTCGTAGTCGTCGTCATCCTGGAGGTTAGCGCTGGAAGACATGCTGTAGCCGGTCTCCTCGGACTCAAAGAAGTTGGAGTGCATCTTTGCGTTGATCTTTTCCATAAACTTCAGCGGATTCTGGATTTCCGGATACAAAGCGGGTAGCTTCATCATCTGAAGATATTTATTCGCAATGAAGCGAATGTAGTCCGCCATCATGTCCGCGTTCAGTCCAATGAAGCGGCATGGAATCGCATCACGCGAAAATTCAATCTCAAGATCAACCGCCTCACGCATGATTTCATGGACTACTGCGGTTGCGGGCTTCTCTCTCAAGTGCTTATGGAGCAGGATTCCGTGGTGGACGTGGAGCGCCTCGTCTCTTGAAATGTATTCGTTGGACTTACATAGCTGCTTCATCAAGGCCTGCTCCTTGAGCCAATAGATTCCAGCAAACGAGCTGCTGAAATGGATTCCTTCAACGCAAATGAAAGCAACAACGCGCTCTCCAAAAGGACGCTCAGAGTCCATCCACTTGCGGGCCCACTGCGCTTTTTTTTTTATACACGGAATCTCCAAATGAGCATTGAGTAGCCCGGTGATTTCCGCCGGATCGCGCACGAAGCAACGGAGCATGTTCTCGTAGGTCTCGTTATGGACGTGCTCCATCGCGCACTGAAACGCGCAAAACTTCTTGGACTCGTAGAGCTGAATTTCATCGGAAAACCGCTTCATGAGGTTTTCCGCCACGAGGAGGTCCGCTCGGGCAAAGAATGCTAAAATATGCTTAACAAAGTAGCGCTGGTCGTCGTTCAACTTGCGGTCCCAATCGCTGAGGTCTTCGTCAAAATGAAATATATCCGCCATCCAAAAGGTACTCAAATGCTTCTTGTAGAGCCGCTCAATATCAGGAAATTGGACTCCTGTAGCTACGTCGCTTTGTTGGAGGATTGGTTCGTCGGCCATGAGCTTGTATACTTTTATATAATTCACTTTTTATAACGTAAAAAAATGGATCATTGCTCAATCTTCCTCTAAAAGGTCTTCTTGGTGGATCATAACATACCTTGTAACGAGGTAGAAATTGTTGTCGTTAAGATATCTAATGACGCCACGGCATGCTTGGACTTTTGCTTTCTTTTTCAACTTAGAGTTGCTTGTAAGCTCAAGCATTCCGCCCATTATGCTTACGGTCACCTTGTGGAGTCCGTCAACCTCTTCGTAGTAGAATTTTGCGCTCATTTTAAGCTGGTACTTGCTGAAGTTGATAACCCCCGCAACTGAGTTCCTTGAAGGAGTCTCTGGAATTGCGGCCAAGATCTTGCCAAGAATTCTATACTTGGTTATGTCGTCTGAAATGGATTTCTTCCAAGCAAAGACGTCGGCCGCCGGAATACAACTCATTATTTCAACGCGGTCCGCGCCGTCCTCAAAAGTCAGCTCGTCCTTGATGGAATCGTGGATCAAAAGGGTAGTCCAAACGTCTTTGTCGGATATCGTAAACATGTTTTTAGGGGGTCAATATTCATTTTTATTTGCTGGAAAAAAAATACCGGAAAAGGCTATTTAGACATGCTAAGCTCCGCAATCAGCTCATTCGCCGGAATACTGCTGACGCTGCGCGCATAGATCGCCATGATCAGGGTCGCCAAGTCATGGAGGCCAAGATCCGCGGCCGCCGCCACAAGGTCAAGAAGCGCCGGATCAGTCGCGTTTTCAATGACGTACTCAAACAAATGAATTTCGTCGCGGACCACCAAATGGAGGCTTTCTACTTTAAAGTTGATTACGTGGATGTCGTACGCGGTAAATGGAGCCTTGGAGCTCTGGAAGTAATCCACGTACTCCATGAGGAATTTCTTTTGCGGCTCGGGTAAGTTGAGTGTCTTGATGCGCCTCAACATAGTTTATTTATTAATTGTTTCACTTTTTATATGTTTGATCTTTTGGAGGTCGTCCTCATTGTAGCTATTGTAATGCTCTTGTGTCGGCGGCAGCGGCAAAGCTTTTCCGGCAGCGGCCCGGCAATCTTTGATCCGGCATGGGAGGCGACGAACGGCGAGCAGCTATATAGCGAGCCTATGCGCGTCAGCATGTCATAAAGACTATTAATTGTATAATATGATAACAATGAGTGTGGAAGAAGAGAAAACGTATGAGACGCGTGAGTTTTGCGGCAGCAAAATTAGGCAGCGATTGGTAGATGGATATCTACACGCTACTGATATGTGTAAGGCTAATGGTAAATTCTATGCGAACTATGCTGAAAATAATACTACTCGCGAATACCTAAAAGAGTTATCAACTGATATAGGAATTCCTATAGACCTATTGGTTGAGGTAACACGTAGTGGAAAGCCAAATCTAAGAGGAACCTGGGTACATCCACATGTAGCCATTCATCTCGCTCAATGGCTGTCTCCTAAGTTTTCTGTAGCCGTGTCAAAATGGGTATTAAGATTCATGTATGGTGATCTGAGTTTGATCAATGAGATCAAGCAAAACAATGAGATTATGAAGCTTCAGCTCCTTGAAAAGGAGAAATTGATTGAGGAGAAGGATCGCCTCCTCATTGAGTCCAAAAGTCAGCTTGAGCATACTACCCGTGGTATGAACCAAATTAATCAGTTCATTTCAAACGCAAAGAAGCGATCCAAGGATCAACGCGTCTATATTCTATTTTGTGAATCGGACTCAAAGGCCAATATATTTAAAGTCGGCGGCTGTCAATCGGAGAAGCTGTTGGACTCGCGGTTATCAAGTTATAACACAGCGCGACCAAGCGACGATCTATATGATTTTGCTTGTATATGGCATTGTAGCAACTATCTTGATATTGAAGCACGCATCAAGAGGAATATTGGTGAGTTCCTCCAATCCGGCAAGAAGGAGGTATACCTCATGCACTACAATCCTCTATTTTCAATAGTTGATCATATCGTTGAGCACGCAAATAACGAGACGGACGAAGTCAACAACTACATCCGCGATATAGTAGAGTTTATGACTAAGCTACCACCAATCACACCAAAACCATATCGTACTAAGCATTTTGAGACATTTGAGGTGTACAAGGAAGGCGGTGTAGAGGTGAAGCGTGAGCGGGTAGATTTCAGTAAGCTATCCGCGGACGAGCAAGCTGAGTTAGTAGGTGTCTATCTTCAGGAGTATATCAAGCCGGGTACTAATGAGGTCAAACGAGACGACTTTGAAAAACACGTGTCAAAAAGCCTTAAGAAATACAAGAAGCGTGAGCTCTGGAACTATGTGAAAAAAGCTGCTGGATCTATCACCGGGGTGTCGCTGTCATACTTTTGAAGACCCGGTTAGCTCACTTTTTTTGCGCGCTTGTTCAAAAAAAAACAAGGTTAATGGAGTTAGAATTCCTCTTCATCTGACTCAATTTCTTTCTTGGACTTGTCAAGGAATATCACTTCATTGACAAATTGCTCTTCGGTACATCCGGGGAGGAGCTGGATCTTGCATCCGCTGGTTCTAATGAGTCCATTCATGCGCTCTTTCATGACCTTACAAAAGGTCATTCCGTTCGGCAAATAATGGAGGAGCATCAATTGGGCTGCTTTCTTGTGAGCAACCTTAATAGACTTAATTGTCTTATTCACGGAGGCCTTTTGTACGCGGGCAATCTTGTAGTTCCATTCACAATCCGGATCATTGAGCTTCATGATCAGGGGCTGATTCAAGGATCGCTTGTCATCGGGGCGTAGTGCGAGGTCGTCAGTAGCAATATTGATCTTCTTTTCAATCTTTACAATGTGCTCAAGACTGACCGCAATGTCCTCCTTGAGCTCTTCGTTCTGAAGTTTAAGATCGTCAATACCTTCAAGTAGTTTATCTACTTTTCTATTGAGCTCACTATTCGCGGCTAATAACATGGAGCTGCGATTCGCCTGAAATACGACTTGGTACTCGGCATATGTCATAACAAGACGCTCTAACATTAAGTAGAATCTACCTACTTCACCACCTTTCTTGGTGTTAAGCATCATCATGACTTGCTTAAAGCAATCGCTGGTAAGGATAAGGTGCTTGGTTATAGATTTACCTCTACCGGTAAACTCATCAGGATGAGGAAAATCTGCGAAGTAAGATTGCTTTTGCTCACCATCCAAAGTAGCACTATCATCACAAATTGCCTTTGCGAGCATAGGCTGGATTACTTTTTTGTAGTATTCCGTATATTCTGCGGTACTCATATCCCAATAGTCAACTCCTTTTTTGAATCTACCACTATTTAGAAGCTCTTTGAAATGAGCCTTCTTGGTTTTATGTTCACCAACATATCCAAAGTAATTAAGCTTCGTCAAATTAATGTAGACATCATATCTTCTTTTCAATGAATGAAAGAACTTGTCCACCATGTATTTGTCTACCTCAAATTTAGAAACCGCAATGAACTGCTTCAAAGAAAGCGGTTCAAAAGAGCTACACCCAAGAGCTCGGAGAATATAGAAATCATCAACGTCGTTGAATATTTTGGAGATCTGGTCTTTAGAGACAACTTCGGACATCTTTTCTGATATAAAAATTCACTTTTTATGAGACAATCAAACTATGGATAATATGTTTAAGTACGGATTTCAGTCCAAAGAAATAGCGTAGATAAGTG
>JACCDP010011951.1_pt1 | contig 15910 bp, 24 predicted proteins | sample 7445841 | NCBI WGS metagenome assembly JACCDP01 (sample SAMN15323441, study PRJNA562643) | freshwater metagenome | isolation source: river surface water | place: USA:Blue River Watershed | collected 2017-08-17 | reverse complement strand
TTGGGCTTATCCATCATCCTCTCCTGAAGAGGGCGCGGCTCACAACCGCGCCCGTTGATTACACGAACAGACTTGCGAACAAGACCATGATCGAGCAGATGGCAAACGCCATGCTGCTGCTATGGTGACCCTCGTTACCTTCGACGATAGCGAGCGCACCCAAGATCACAGCCGCGACGGTCAGTGCGAGGATACCCATTAGTAGTCCTCCCCAAGACGGCGCTTCATGCCGCGCTCGGCCCGACGTGCATCGGCCATCGTGCGTCGCGTGGTCTTGACCTGCGAGGTCACGAAGCCCACGAAGTCCTGCTCCTCACGCACCATCCGTTGGATGGAGTGTGAACGCCGCATCTTCTTGCAGCGCGGACAGAGCAGCGTATCTGTGCCGCATGGCACAGTGATTGGCTCAAGCGTCTTGAAGTCCAACGTCATCACCTTGTTAGTGCAAGGCATATCAGCTTCCTCTCGTGTATGGGTCGAGACCATCCCGACCGCAGACAAACTATATCAATACCCAACACAGTAAGCGCGTCTCAGTGCAGCTTTGTGGGGGATAGCGACCCCACCGGGGTGGCACCCCCCTGTGTGCGTGCGGGTCCCATCGGCTGCCCTTTACTCTAAGATTTGCACAAACGATGCCCACAAAACCGTTTGTAGGACGCTCGCCTACAAAGCCCCTCCCCATCCCATAAAAATCCCATAGCTGACCCACCCCCTCGATATATAGAACCCACCCCGCCATCAAAATCAGTTACATCTCAATGGCGTGCGTGATATATGTAGGAAATCTCTGGCCCACGTAGGGTTTCGCCTACTAAGCCTGCAACCCTCAAACACGGGCGACCATGTTTGCTGCAATTCCTGACATAGAAGACGACGTAGCCATCCCGGTCTCTGCCGTTCAGGCCATGCCGGAGCTATCCCCGCACGAAGAACTTCAGATGCGGGCGCGCACCATCACCCTGCTCAAGGAAATCCAAGGCGACAGCCTCGCCACCACGCCCGAAGCGCGTGCAGAAGCAGAGAAGTTGGCGCGGCAGATGATCGAGAACCCGCACTTCAGGCCCGACTACGCCCAGTACGGGGACTCCATCACGGCGTACTTGGCCGGGATGGTGGCGCAGTACAACTCCATGATCGTGGAGGAACTTGCAGACCTGAAGCTGTACGTGGTCAACCGACTCGTCAGGGAGATCGAGGCCACCGACAGCGGCAAAATCCGCGTCTCTGCGCTGAAACTGCTCGGTGAAGTGGACGGCGTGGACGCGTTCAAGAAGAGAACAGAGATCGAACACCGCTTCGTGCCCATTCAGCAGGTCGAAAACGAGCTTCTGGGTATCTTGGACAACGTCGAATACCACGTCGTAGACGACAAAAAAGGGTCGGAAAACCCCGAAAATCCCGTTTTTGAGGGTGAAAACGACGATTTTTCAGAAATTCTTGACCAGAACGAAGCGGATGAGGAAATTTCCTCGTGAGTACGCCTCCGCAAGCGGTTTTTTCACCGAAATTGACCGCGTCCGACCTCGCGCGTCTCCGTGCCGCCCTGCCCACCATGTCGGATCAGCAGAAACGGCGCACGTATGACCTGATGAAGCGGTACCAGAAGGAGATGGTACGTACCAAAGGCCGCGCGTCCTTCATCGACTTCATCAAACACGTCTATCCGGGCTACATCGTTGGTCCACACCACCGCCGACTGGCGAAAATCTTCGAAGACATCGCTGCCGGGGTCAAAAAGCGCGTCATCGTCAACATCGCGCCGCGCCACGGCAAGTCGGAGATGATCTCTTACCTCGCTCCGGCGTGGTATTTGGGGAAATTCCCGCACAAGAAGATCATCATGAGTTCGCACACGGCGGACTTGGCGGTGAACTTCGGTCGCCGGGTGCGTAACTTGGTTGCGAGCGAACCCTATAAGGACATCTTTGAGGATGTGGAACTCCAAGCGGATAGCAAGTCTGCCAGTCGTTGGGGTACGAATCGCAATGGCGAGTATTTTGCTATCGGTGTTGGTGGCGCTCTTGCTGGTCGCGGCGCTGATCTATTTATCATTGATGATCCTCATTCCGAGCAGGAAGCTAAACAGCTTCGACCTGAGGTGTTTGAACCGGCGTGGGAGTGGTTCCAGTCGGGACCGATCCAGCGACTGATGCCCGGAGGTGCCATCGTGATCGTCATGACACGGTGGTCGAAGTTGGACCTCACGGGGCAAGTGATCGACCACTTCGTCAAGAACGCCGACATCGGCGCGGACGAGTGGGAGGTGGTCGAGTTCCCTGCACTCCTCGATGAAGGGTCTGACAAAGAGCGTCCGTTGTGGCCGGACTTCTGGTCACTGGAGGAGTTGAAGGCCAAGAAGGTCGGCATGGACGTGCGCTACTGGCAGGCGCAGTACATGCAGAACCCGGTGTCCGAGGAAGGTGCGCTGATCAAGCGCGAGTGGTGGAACGTGTGGGAGCCGGACAAGCCCCCGCCCTGCGAGTTCATCATCATGGCCTTGGACGCGGCACAGGAAGACAACAACCGTGCCGACTACAACGCCCTCACGACGTGGGGGGTCTTCATGAACGAGGAGACCAAGGCATACAACATCATCCTGCTGAACTCGATCAAGGAGCGCATGGAGTTCCCCGAGTTGAAGGCACTGGCCCTGCGGGAGTGGAAGGAGTGGCAGCCGGATGCGTTTATCGTCGAGAAGAAGTCCAATGGCGCGCCCCTGATTCAGGAGCTTCGCCGGATGGGCATCCCGATAGGCGAGTTCACCCCGGGCAAGGGGCAGGACAAGATCGCCCGGGTCAACGCCGTCACCGACATCTTCCAGTCGGGGTTCGTCTGGGCACCGGAGATGCGGTGGGCCAAGGAGGTGGTGGAGGAGTGCAACGACTTCCCCGCCGGTAAGAACGACGACCTCGTGGACTCCATGACTCTGGCGCTCGCGCGCTTCCGGCAGGGTGGGTTCGTCACACTGCCCTCCGACCACAAAGATGACCCGATGCCGTATCGCTTGCCACGACAGCAGGGATACTATTAGTCATCCTTCACCTACAAATACCATGACCGAAGACAACATCGTCGTACTGAATGTTGAGACCACGCTCCCGTTGCCCTCCGAGCGCGTGCTGCGTGGAGCCATCGAGAACGAGGTTGAGGACGTGATCGTCTTGGGCTACACCAAGGACGGGGCGTTCTATTTCGCCTCCGCCCCCACCGACAAACGCGTGATGCTCTGGCTTGTGGAGCATTTCAAGAACGCCCTCTTACAGGACTAATACATGGCCGTCGATAAATCGCTCACGCAAGCCCCGATGGGGATCGAAGCCCTCGCCGCCGAGGAGGAGCCGATTGAAGTCGTCATCACTGACGACGATGGTCAGCTTCTCACCGAGGAGGAGACAAGCGCACTGGGCGAGCAGTTCGACGACAACTTGGCCGAGTTCATGGACGACGGGGAGCTTGGTGCCCTGTCGAGCGAGTTGGTCGCGGCGTTCGAAGAAGACCTGATCGCGCGCAAGGACTGGCTCGATACGTACATGAAGGGCATCGACTTGTTGGGTCTCAAGTACGAGGAGCGCACACAGCCATGGGCCGGGGCCTGTGGCATCACCCACCCGGTGCTGATGGAGTCGGCGGTGCGGTTCCAGTCCGACACCATGATGGAGACCTTCCCGGCCGCAGGTCCGGTGAAGACCAAGATCATCGGTAAGGAGACGACCGAGAAGCGCGATGCCGCCGCGCGCGTCACCGAGGACATGAACTATCAGTTGACCGAGGTCATGAAGGAGTACCGCCCGGAACACGAGCGCCTGCTCCTCACGCTGTGCCTGTCGGGCAATGCCTTCAAGAAGGTGTACTTCGACCCGGGTCTCGACCGTCAGACGGCGGTGTTCGTGACGGCGGAAGACATCGTCGTGCCGTACGGTGCGTCGAGCATCGACCAAGCCGAGCGCGTCACGCATGTCATGCGTAAGACCAAGAACGAGGTACGCAAGCTGCAGGTCGCGGGCTTCTACCGTGACATCGACATGGGTGAGCCGATGTCCGTCATGGACAACTTGGAGCGCACCAAGGCGAAGGAGCAGGGCTATACCGGCGTGGTGGACCGGCGCTTCCAGATACTGGAGATGCACGTCAACCGTAACCTGCCGGGGTTCGAAGACCCCGATGGCATCGAGTTGCCGTACGTCATCACCATCGACCGGGGCACGGGTTACGTGCTGTCGATCCGGCGCAACTGGGAGGAGGACGACGAGGTCAAGAAGAAGCGACAGCACTTCGTCCACTACGGCTACGTACCCGGCTTCGGTTTCTACTACTTCGGCCTGATCCACCTCATCGGTGGTCACACCAAGACGGCCACCTCGCTCACGCGCCAGTTGGTGGACTCCGGCACGCTAGCCAACCTCCCGGGCGGGTTCAAGACACGCGGTCTGCGTATCAAGGGTGACGGCTCCCCGCACGAGCCGGGTGAGTGGAAGGACGTGGACGTGCCCGGTGGTACGTTGAAGGAGAACCTGCTGCCGCTCCCCTACAAGGAGCCTTCGGCCACCCTGCTCACCATGCTCGACAAGGTGGTGGACGACGCACGCCGCTTTGCCTCCACGGCCGATCTCAAGATGAGCGACATGTCAGCGCAGGCCCCGGTGGGGACGACGTTGGCAGTGTTGGAGCGCATGCTCAAAGTCATGAGTGCGGTTCAGTCAAGGATTCATTTCGCCATGAAGCAGGAGTTCAAGCTCCTCAAGGCGATGATCGCTGCGACCGCCCCCGAGGAGTACAGCTACGAGCCAGAGATTGGCTCACGCATGGCGAAGCAGTCCGACTACGAAGCCGTCGATGTCATCCCGGTCTCCGACCCCAACGCCACGACGATGGCGCAACGCGTGGTCACCTATCAAGCCGTGATGGAGTTGGCGAAGACCGCACCGCAGATTTACGACCAGCAGTACCTGCACCGGCAAATGGTCGAGCAGTTGGGCGTCAAGAACGCCGCCAAGATCATCCCGACCACCGACGACATGAAGCCGCTCGACCCGGTCACTGAGAACATGAACGTGCTGATGGGCAAGCCGGTGAAGGCGTTCATGTATCAGGACCACGACGCGCACCTTCAGGTGCACATGAACGCAATGCAGGACCCGATGCTCGCGCAGGTCATGGGACAGAACCCGCAGGCCCCGCAGATTCAGGCCGCAGCCATGGCTCACATCATGGAGCACGTGGCGTGGAAGTACCGCCGCGACATCGAGGTGCAGTTGGGTGCCACGCTGCCCCCGCCGCCGAAGACCGCAGGCGAGGAAGACGACACGCCGCTCCCGGCCGACTTGGAGGTCAAGGTGTCGCAGTTGGCGGCGCTTGCTTCGCAGAAGCTGCTGCAGATGAACATCATGCAGAGCAAGGCGATGGAGGCGCAGATGCAGGCCAACGACCCGCTCATGCAGTTGCAGGCACGCGACGTGGCGGTGAAGGAGGCCGAGGTCGAGCGCAAGAAGCAGAAGGACATGCTCGACGCCGCTGCCAAGGCCGACACGCACGCCCTGCGCGAGAAGGAGGTCGCCGGTCGTCAGCAGTTGGACGCGCTCAGGATCGTCTCCCAGACCGCCAAGGACACCGACCAGTTGGAGAACGAGGCCCAACGAGTCGCCGCCGACGCCGACCGCGCAGGCAAGGAGATGGAGTTCCGCAAACGCGAAGGCGACCAACGCACCGCCCTCGATGCAGTCAAGCATGCCTCTGACCGGGAGGACCGGCAGAACGAGTTCCACGCCAACCGCGTGGACAAGGTGGCCGACCGCCGTCATCAGTTGGAGCAGGCGAAGCTTCAGGACAAAGCCAAGCCGAAGACCAAGAAGCCGAAGGCGACTAAGTGATGGATGGCGCACTGCAGATGCTGAAGACGATCCTTGAGGAAGACCTCAAGGCTCGCGTGGAATACAACGGAAACGGCAACTCGCCGGACTACGCAACGTACAGAGAAAATGGCGGTTTCATCCGGGGTCTTGGTACCGCCATCCAACACATCAACGACCTCGCAAAAAGGATGGAACAGCAAGACGATGACTGACATCGACATCGAGCAGACGAGAGAAGCGGCACAGAAAGCTGCCAAGCAGCTACCGGAACCCAAGGGTTACCGCATCCTGTGTGCTGTCCCACAGGTGGAAGAGACCTTCGGGGACTCGGCCATCATCAAGCCGGAGAGCGTGGCCAAGGCGGAGGAACACGGCACCGTCGTGCTGTTCGTTCTCGCCCTTGGACCGGACGCGTATTCCGACCACTCCCGGTTTCCCAGTGGCGCATGGTGCCGCAAGGGCGACTTCGTGTTGGTCCGGGCGTACGCGGGTACCCGCTTCAAGGTTCACGGACAGGAGTTCCGTCTCATCAATGACGACACCGTCGAGGCTGTTGTCCAAGACCCCCGTGGCCTCGGCCGCGCATAAGGAGTGACCCATGCCTGAAGCACAGAAGCAGGAAGAACTCAGCGTCACCACCGACGACGACCTGAAAGTCGAGATCGTCGATGACACGCCTGAGAAGGACCGTGGCCGTCAGCCTTTGCCCAAAGAGGTGAAGGAGGAACTGGAAAACGACGACTTGGAGGAGTACTCCGAGAAGGTCAAGAAGCGCATTGCGCAGGCGCGCAAGGCGTGGCATGACGAGCGTCGTGAGAAGGAGACGGCCTCCCGCGAACGTGAGGAAGCCCTCAACTTCGCCGCGCGCGTGTTCGAAGAGAACAAGCTGCTCAAGCGCCGCATGTCGGCGGGTGAGCAAATCTTTGCCACGGAGATGAACGCTTCGGCCAAAGCCTCCATCGAAGCCGCCCGGGTCAAGCTCAAGGAAGCCTATGACTCCGGGGACTCGGAGAAGATCGCGCTCGCACAGGAAGCCCTGACCGACGCCAAGCTCAAAGAACGTGAGGCAGCGAATTTTAAGCCGACCCCTTTACAGGAGGATGAGTCGGTTGTACAAACGCCACAACGGTCTCAGGTGCCTGCCCGTCAGGCCGCGCCGCAGGTTGATCCCAAAGCGCGTGCTTGGCAGGAAGAGAACACTTGGTTCGGCACGAACAAAGGCATGACCTCCTTTGCTCTGGGACTGCATGAAGAACTGGTCGAGAACGGTATTGATCCGAAGTCCGATGAGTACTTCGAACAGATCAACCGCACGATGCGTAAACGGTTTCCAGAGGAGTTCGATGACTCCGACAGAGACGACGCACGCGAAACGAAGCCTGAGCGGAACTCCCGCGCGCCGCTTCGCAAACCTACGACCGTTGTCGCACCGGCTACGCGGTCCACTGCACCGAAGACGGTTCACCTGACTCAGTCGGAGCTTGCTCTGGCGAAGAAGTTCAACCTGACCCCGGAACAGTACGCCCGTGAAAAACTGAAGTTGGAGCAGAACAATGGATAACCGTAACCCGCGTGATGTCGAAACCCGCGAGAGCGCAGAACGAGTGAAGCAATGGCAGCCGCCGCAGACCCTGCCGATTCCGAAGGAGTCGCCGGGTTGGGTCTACCGTTGGATCAGATCGAGCATGATGGGTCAGTCCGATCCCACCAATGTCTCGCAGAAGTTCCGTGAGGGTTGGGAGCCGGTCAAACCCGGTGACCATCCTGAGTTGAAGCTTATCGCTGACCCCAAGTCCAACAAGGACATGGTGGAAGTGGGTGGGCTGATCCTTTGCAAGTGCCCCCGTGAAGTGATGGAACAGCGTGACGCTTACTACCGTAAGCAGGCGCGGAGCCAACTCGACGCGGTGGACAACAACTTTATGCGCGAGAACGACCCGCGTATGCCGATGGATGCGCTTGGAAAAGCCATCGAGCGGAAGACGCAAACGTCGTTCGGACGTGGGAAATAACCTCTTTTAGGAGCCAAAAATGGCATATCCGGTAATTGACGCCCCCTATGGGTTCAAGCCGGTCAATCTGGTGGGCGGTCTTCCGTTCGCTGGTGCGACCCGGCAGATTCCCATCGCGTCCAACTACGGCACGTCCATCTTTACGGGTGACGTGGTGCAGATGGACACGAGCGCGACCGTCCTCATCTCCGCGATGACGGGCGCGACGACTTCGGCAGTGGCAGGCACGGTCGGTGTCTTCCTCGGCTGTTCTTACACCAACCCCTCGACCAAGCAGAAGCTGTTCTCGCAGTACTACCCGGCCTCGACGGTCGCGTCCGACATCATGGCGTACGTCTGTGATGACCCGAATGCGCTGTTCAAGGTCGTGAACGTCACCGGTACGACCGCTGACGGCGCTGCGTCGGGCCTGCTTCCTGCGTACGTGTCCCGCGCTACGGCGATGGGTGCGAACGTGGCCTTCGTCCCCAACACGGGTCTTACCGCAACCGGCAACAGCCGTCAGGGCGTCTACGCGAACAACGTGACGACCTCGCTGCCGTTCCGCGTGGTGGATGTCGTGGAAGAGACGAAGAACGCGGCCGGTAACTACGTCGAACTGATCGTCAAGTTCAACGCCGGTTACCACTCGTACAACAACGCCACCGGCATCTAACAGGAGTAACGCAACATGGCAATTTCACGCGCACAACTCCTGAAGGAGCTTCTGCCGGGCCTCAACGCCCTGTTCGGCTTGGAGTACAAGCAGTACGGCGAAGAGCATTCGGAAATCTACGACACCGAGTCGTCGGAGCGTAGTTTCGAGGAAGAGACCAAGCTGTCGGGCTTCTCGGCGGCTCCGGTCAAGAACGAAGGTTCCGCCATCGCGTATGACAATGCGCAGGAAGCGTGGACCGCTCGTTACAACCACGAGACCATCGCACTGGGTTTCGCCATCACCGAAGAAGCGGTGGAGGACAACCTGTACGATACGCTCTCGCGGCGCTACACCAAGGCGCTCGCTCGCGCCATGGCGTACACGAAGCAGGTCAAGGCCGCTGCCGTCCTCAACAACGCCTTCGCGGCGGGTGCTGTGGGTGGTGACGGTGTGAGCCTGTGCAACGCCTCGCACCCGCTGATCTCGGGTGGTACGAACAGCAACACGTTCGCCACGCAGGCCGATCTGAACGAAACGTCGCTTGAGGCGGCGGTCATCCAGATCACCGGCTGGACCGACGAGCGTGGCCTGCTGATCGCAGCCAAGCCGAAGAAGCTCATCATCCCCCCGGCCCTGATGTTCGTCGCCAAGCGACTGCTCGACACGGAACTCCGTGTGGGTACCGCCGACAACGACATCAACGCGCTGAAGGCGATGGGCACGATCCCGCAGGGGTGGAAGGTCAACCACTGGCTGACCGACACCAACGCGTGGTTCGTCCTCACCGACGTGCCGAATGGTCTGAAGCACTTCACCCGTGCCCCCCTGACCAACAGCATGGACGGTGACTTCGACACGGGCAACGTGCGCTACAAGGCACGTGAACGCTACAGCTTCGGCTGGAGCGACCCGCTCGCGATCTTCGGTTCGTCCGGTTCGACCTGACCTGACCGACAAGAAGGGGGCCTAACGGCCCCCTTCTTCGCTTAGAGGTAACAATGGCAAAGACTCCCGCGTGGCAACGGAAAGAAGGCAAGAGTCCCAGTGGTGGTTTGAACGCCAAGGGGCGCGCCTCCTACAACCGTGCAAACCCCGGCAAGCCCGGACTGAAAGCCCCACAACCGGAAGGCGGTCCCCGCCGTGACAGTTTCTGCGCCCGTATGACCGGGATGAAGAAGAAGCTCACGTCAGAGAAGACCGCATCCGATCCCAATAGCCGGATCAACAAATCCCTACGCGCATGGAAGTGCTGATCTTGTAAGTGCAGTCTTACAGGCGTAGATTTACAACAGCTAGGTTCTTTCTTAGCTACGCAGACCCTGCCTAGAGGGACGTTGCACAGACTGCGTAGTGACTTGTGCAAAAGGAGCATAAGCGATGAGTCGTACTACGTTCTCTGGTCCGGTACGCGCCGGTACGGTTCGTGACGGTGGTGTCACGACAAACAACGTCGGTTCCGTGGTTCTTTCGCAGAGCGCCACCGTCGCGTTCGGTGCGATGACGACCTCGCCCACGGCGCAGAACCTGTTCACCCTTCCCGCAGGCGCGAAGATTCTTCGTTTCAACGTCGAGAAGACGACCGCCATCTCTGGTGGTTCGGTTTCGGCCGTCAACCTTACGCTCGGTAAGACGGGTACGGCCAATGCCTACATGACCTCGCAGGACATCGGTCTGACGACGGCCATGACGACCCGGGCGCTGCTCGACGCTGCCACGGTTTCCTCGGCCACCAACAACATCGGTACGTCTGATGTTACGGTGACGGGCACCTTCACGGCGGTCACGGGTAACCCCACGGCGGGTGTGGCTGTTGTTACTGTCGAGTACGTGCAGCGTCTGGCTGACGGCACCTGATAGGAGTAGCACATGCGTCCCGTAACTGTTTCACAGACGGGCACTGGCGCTACGGCTGCTGTTCCGCTTGACCACTACCTCAATCCATTCAGTGTGGGTGTTGGGGTAGTGGTCGGTGGGAACACCGTAACGGTCCAAGGCACGTACGACAACCCTTTCGCAAGCACTCCCGCAACATGGATTGACCTCGTTGGTTTTGTGGGTCTTACGTCGAACACCGCTGCTGTACTGAGTGTTCCTGTTACAGCCGTCCGTGTAAACGTCACAGTAGGTTCGGGCACCACGACGGTGACGTTCCTGCAAGCCGGTATGCCGGGGGGCTAAGGTGACTGGTGCCGTCGAAGATCATTGGGATGGCCGCATCGAAAGACGTGAGGCAAACCTAGCTACACTGGACCTGAGGTTGGAGACCCTACACAAGGACGTAGGTGACGTGAAAATTGTCCTGCGTGACCTGACGCAGGCGATCACCAAACTTGCGTTGATTGAAGAACGGCAGGGTCAGACCTCACAACAGGTAAACCGTTTGTTCACGGTACTGGAGAAGTTCGAAGCGCGCGTCTCTGCCATGGAGAAGAAGATTCCGCTTACGGACCGTACCAACGTGTGGGTCGAACGCTTCTTTTCCGCCGTCGTGGGTATGGCGCTTGTACTGATCGCCAGAAGTGCGGGGTTTCTGTAATGGCTATGAAGACCTCAAAAACGGTGCGTGGTTGGCAGAAACCCAAGCGTCCCACGGGCGTGGCGAAGGAACTCAACAAGCCTGACAAGACCCTGCCTAAAGTGAATACGCAGGACACTCGTCACGGCAAACTCGATCTACCTAATTTCCGTCCGAAGAGGGCAAAGTAATGGCCGGTAAGTTTGATGACAGCATCAATTCGTCCTCTGCGGAGCCGGTAGACACTGCTGCGCGACTGCGCGAGTTCAAGGCGTGGCAGGCCAAGCAGAAAGGTGCAGCGCCTGCCCCTGCCAAAACCGCCGCACCGAAGCCTAAGCCGAAAGCATCGGTCGATACCGAGGATCGTGAGTCTGGTATCAAGTCCTTCAGGGACAGCTTCCGTGCTTCGACCGCTGAGAAGCCCCGGGCCAGTGGCCCTAAGCCGGGCAGTGAAGCGTACGTGGATCGTCAGGTCGCGGACGACCGCGCAAGTAAGGCGCGCATGGCGGCAGGGAAGAAATCCCTCGACAGCGTGTCCATGCTCGACAAGAGCGCCCCGGATACTCTTCGCAAAGAAGTTTTTGGTGCCGCCGCGTCGATCCCGGCAGGCGCAGGCGTGAAGGCGCTCAGTAACCTGAACAAGGCTGACCGCGCTGCAGGCTACCTTGGTAAGGCCGGTCAGGAAGCTTTGAAGGGCCTCAAGAAGCGTGGCGTGATGATGCGTAACGCCAAGAAGGCACGCGACTACAAAGACGCGCAAGCCGGTGGGTGGAATGACACGTACGGTCTCGGTCTGCGTAAGGGCGGTACCGTGAAGGCGTTCCGTAAGGGTGGCAAAGTCAAAGAAGCGAACATGGAGAAGAGGCACGTCAACTTCATGAAGAAGGCGGGTGCCCCCAAGAAGATGATTGCTGAGGAAGCCGCTGAAGAGCGTAAGTACGCCAAAGGCGGCGTTGTGCGTGGCGGCGGCTGTGCCAAGTCAGGTAAAAACTTCAGGATGCGCTAATGGCTAAGGCTAAACCCAAGAAGTTCGGTATCGGCGGGTTCCTCAAGAAAATCTCGCCGGGTGTGTTCGATAAGCACAGTGTCATCAACCCGGAGAACGCTCCGTTGGTTGGCAAGGTGTTCAAGAATAACCTTGCCGAGAAGTATGACTTCATCCTCAACCCCGCCCATGACATGGAGCAGTGGTTGGGGCTTCGTGACGAGTACGGTGAAGGTACCGGCTACAACGCGAAAGACCCAAGCATGAAGCCGTACCGGTACGCCAAGGGTGGTACCGTACGTGGTAGTGGCTGCGCCAAGCGCGGCAAGAAATTCAAGATGCGGTAACGGCAGTGGCCTATAACACCACAGGTACGACAGGGTTCAACCTCGATCTCTCAGAGATCGTGGAAGAAGCCTATGAGCGGTGTGGCGGTGAAGCCAAGACCGGCTATGATTTCCGTACCGCACGCCGTTCACTCAACCTGCTGCTACTCGACTGGGCCAGTCGTGGCATCAACATGTGGACGATGGAGTCCGGCACGATTCCATTGGTGGCCGGAACACAGACGTATGACCTGCCACTCGATACGGTCGATCTGATCGAGTATTCGATCCGTACTGGCACGGGTGTGACACAGACTGACCTGACGATGTCGCGTATGTCGGTGAGCGACTGGGCGGCTATCGCCAATAAGACCGTTACTGGACGCCCAATACAACTGCTGATAGAGCGTCGTACCGGTGCTAATGACAGTACGGGCACGGCGGTACCACCCCGCCTGAGTGTCTGGCCCGTCCCTGACCATCTGGGTTACACGCTCGTGTACTGGCGCTTGCGGCGCATGCAGGACGCCGGGAACGGTGTAAACGGTCAAGACATCCCGTTCCGCATGCTCCCCGCGCTTGTCGCAGGTCTCGCCTATTACCTGTCCCTGAAGATTCCTGACGCCATCATGCGTCGGCAGGAACTCAAGGACGACTACAACGAGGCATGGGAGCTAGCCGCCACGGAAGATCGTGAGCGTGCCACGCTTCGTATCGTCCCGGGGAATAACTGGGGTGGGTAACTTCGCCTCAGGCAAGTACGCCATCGCGGACTGCGATGTTTGCGGCTTCCGTACAATGTACCGCCTGCTCAAGCCGGTCATCGTCAAAGGTAAGCCCAACGGGGTACTTGCGTGTCCTGACTGTTGGGACCCGGACCACCCACAGCTTCATATCAATGAAGTCCGGGTTGATGACCCGCAGGCCCTGCGTAACCCGCGCCCTGACTCGGGTAAGTGGCAGAGTCGTGATTTTCAGTGGGGTTGGGCACCGGTTGGTGGTAGCAATGGTGTACTGACTCCGAGTAATCTTATCGGTGTTGGCGGTGTTGGTACTGTCACTATTGTTATTGGAGTTGACCCATGAAGTCGAAGCAGCCTAAGAACGTTCCGGCAGACAAAGACTGGCCTGCAAGCCGTGCGGGCGTGCGGGGTGTCAATTCTTTCGGTCGGCACATGAAGGAAGGCCCTAACAAGGCGTACACCAACGCGCGTGGTACGGGTGCGGCGACCAAGGGCAAGAAGTTCCTCAAGGACTGATCCGTGGACTACGCTGAACTGGTCGATGCCATCCAAAGCTACCTCGTCAACGAGGAAGCTTCCTTCATCGCGAACATCCCCATGTTCGTGGAGTTGGCGGAGAAGCGCGTCTATCAGACCGTCCCAGTTTTGCCGATGCGGCAAGCCGTTGTAGGTTCGTTCACGCTGAACAACCGCTACCTGACCCTGCCTGATGATTGGTTGTCCACGGATTCTCTTGCGGTGGTACTCCCTTCGGGTGAATACCGTTATCTCCTTTTCAAGGAGGTCGAGTACATCCGTGAAGCATTCCCCTACCCGGCCGTGGCAGGTGTACCGGGGTACTACGGGCAGTTCGATGTAAACACATTGCTGATCGGCCCTACGCCTGATGTGAGCTACACGGCTGAGATGTACTACATGGCGTACCCGGAAAGCATTGTCACCGCCAGTACCACGTGGCTTGGTGACAACTTCGATTTCCTGCTCATCTACGGTGCCCTTCGCGAAGCGTATCTCTTCATGAAGGGTGAGACTGACCTGTTAGCTGAGTATGAGAAAAAGTATCAGGAGGGTCTGATTCTCCTGACCAATCACGTCAACAACAGAACGCAGTCGGACGGCTACCGTCCCGCGCAAATCAAAAAGGCATAACCCATGCTCGGAAACAACGGAACGTCAGAGGTTGGCTCGGTAATCGTCCACACAGTGGACTACCGTGGTCATACCCCGGAAGAGTTGGCTGAACTCGCGCTCGCCAAGATCATCAACGTGGGGGAGAAGAGTCACCCCGTGATCATCGCGCAGGCGTTGGCGTTCAAGGACAACATCCGTGAAATCCTTGTTCACTACATGCGTCTCGCGCAGCAGTCGCAGCATGGGACCATTTACGGCACCCTCGTCAAACAGGGTCATGAAGACCTCGCGAAAGTAATCAAGCAAGTCTAAGGAGCAATGCAGTGGCTATCACTCAGGCGATGACGAACAGCTTCAAGGTGGACATCCTCAGTGGTGGCCATAACTTCAACACGGCCAACCGCGCCCTAACGTCCAACACGCAGGACGGCTTCAAGGTCGCGCTGTACACCTCAACGGCGACGATGGACGCCACGACCACGGCGTACTCGGCCACGAACGAGATCAGCGGTACGGGCTACACGGCCACGGGTACGGCGATTACGATCAGCCAAGTCCCGGTGAGTTCTGGTAGCCCGTCTACGACGGCGTACGTGGACTTTGCGGATACGTCGTGGACGACGGCCACGTTCACCGCGAACGGTGGTCTGATCTACAACACGACCAACTCCAACAAGTCGGTGGCGGTGTTGGCGTTCGGTTCGGACAAGACGGTGACGGCGGGTACGTTCACGATTCAGTGGCCGGTTCCGGCAACGGGTTCGTCGATCATCCAGATCGCGTAAGCGAGTTGGATACGTGCTGTCATTGGATAACACGACCCTCACTGCCTATGCGGCAGCGGGGTCGGACACGGCTAAGGCGCAGGCGGTAGTCAACGGCCTGTCGGGAATCGTTTCGGTCAAGGTCTACAACAATGGAGTTGTAGTCGGGACCGGAACGATGGCGTCACCGTGGGCCACGTCATCCACTGGCATCATCACGATTGGTGAAGTCACGACGTTCGGCGTCGTACAGAACGGTACTCCGTCCCCGACGACGTGGTACCTGCAGTTCGAAGACGGCACGGGGCATTACCTGCGTGGCTCTTTCGGCCTCACTGGGAGTGGGGCTGACTTCACGTGGTCGAACTCGACGTGGTTGCCCGGACAGACGGGTACCATCGGTACGGGTACGATCTCGGTCTACAGTACGGTCGTGTTCTCGTGGAAATCCACGGCGGCGAAAGACATCACGATCTCGCAGGGTGGTACGTACGATGTCACCCAAGACCTCAATATCCCATCCGGTACAACGGTCACTTACGGACTGAACGGTACGGTCACGGGGACGAGCATCAACCCTGCAACGGGGTTGATGTCCATCGCGTCAGACGCGCCGACGACGACCAACGCCACGTTCGTGTTCGCGGACGACGGGGCTACGGGGTCGTATCGGGATTCGCAACCGTATCTGTTCCAAGCCACACCACAACAATTCATCCCCTCCACGCTCTCCACTAACCAAGCTGCCTATGCTTGGGACACGGAGCGTTGGGGACCGAAGTGGTTGTTCGTCAGCCGTCATACGGACTGGCTGTGGACCGCTCCGGGCGGGGATTGGATCGACGCTACGTTGACGCCTAACGGGACGGTGGCGTGGGCAAGTGTACCTACACCAATACAACCTCTCGGACATCCGCCCATCACGCACACAATGAACGTGACAAG
>JACCDP010024048.1_pt1 | contig 15917 bp, 23 predicted proteins | sample 7445841 | NCBI WGS metagenome assembly JACCDP01 (sample SAMN15323441, study PRJNA562643) | freshwater metagenome | isolation source: river surface water | place: USA:Blue River Watershed | collected 2017-08-17 | reverse complement strand
CTACAAGAGCTTGTTGGTGGCGATCAGCCGATCTTGGACTTCATGACCAGCTCGGTACAGAACACCAACATGCTCATTGACATGGGCATGCGCAACCTCGCCACCAAGAACGCGGTGTTTGAGTTGCTGGACCTGAGCGCCGCCAAGCTGGTGCGCAAAGCAGAGGGCCCGGACGTTGTGCAGTTCAAGGTAGACGGCGAAGACCGCTACGCTGTGCTGGCCACCGAAAAGGTCAAAATCGGCAACAAGGAATTTGATACTGGCGTTCCAGCCGACATTCTGATAAAGGGCATGGAGGGCATCCCGGCACAGATGCCGTTCATTTTCCGGGCGCTGGCGATCCCTGCACAGATTCTGCGCAAGGGCGTGACACTCTCCCCGATGTACATGGCCAACCAGTTGTTCCGCGACTCCTTGGCCGCGCCTATAGCCGCTGGCGCCAATTTCACCCCTGTCCTGGGTGCGCTTCGGCAGATCGGCAAACCGGCTGCAGAAACTCTGGAGCGCCGGGGCATCACCGGGGGCCAGCAGTTTACTGGCGGGTCGGAAGACATCTCCATGATCCTGCGCGGCATCGCGGACGGCAAGCCCGGCTGGATGAACCTGCTGGCAAAAGCTGAAGCCGTGGCAATGTCGGCTGACTCCCTGACCCGTCGGGCCCAGTACAACAGCTACATCGAGCAGGGCATGTCGGAGATGGAGGCCACGCTGCTGGCGCTGGAGTCCATGAACTTCAACAAGCGTGGTGCCAGCCCCAGCATCCACATTGCCAACGCGCTGATCCCGTTTTTCAACGCCCAGATTCAGGGCTTGAACGTGCTGTACAAGGCCATGACGGGGCAGATGATCTTCAACGACAAGCTCAAGATTCGCCAGAAGCTGTTGCAGCGAGGCGGCATGATGGCGGCGGCATCTATCGTCTACGCGATCATGATGCAGGACGACGAGGCGTACAAGAACGCCGAGGCCGACCAGAAGTACGGCAAGTGGTTTGTGCGCATCCCTGGCGTCGATGAGCCGATCCGTGTGCCCATCCCGTTTGAGATTGGCTATATCTTCAAGGCGCTGCCCGAGGCGTTGGTCAACTCCATGCTGGACGAGCACGGCGGCGAGCAGGCGGTCAAGGCGTTCAAACAGATCATCCTGCAGACCATTCCTGGCGGCTCCAGCTTCGGCATCCCGCAGGCAATCAAACCGGCCATCGAGGCGGGGCTCGGCAAGTCGTTCTACACAGGGCGTGACATCCTGTCGGCTCGGGAAAAAGACCTGCTGCCCGAGGAGCAGTTCCGCACCAACACTGCCGAGATGTCCAAGCTCATTGGCCAAGTGACGGGCACATCGCCCATTATCTTCGAGAACTTGGTGCGCGGCTACACGGGCACAGTTGGGCTTGCGTTCCTGCATGCGCTCAGTCTGGGCGTGCCTCCCGGCGAGTCCCCGGAGAAAGCCGTCAAGCGGCTGTCGGAGTACCCGATTGTGGGCGGGGCGTTCCAGCCCAACGACGCGGGCGGCATCACCAACAGCGTGTACGAGCGCATGAACGACGCGCAGAAGGTCGAGCGCACCTACAACAAGCTGGTAGAAGAAGGCCGCATGGCCGAGGCCAAGGCGTTGCTGCAGCGCCGAGGCAACGAGTTCCTGCAAGCCGAGTTGGCCAAGGAGTTCAAGGCGAACATGAACCAGTTGGTCGCGGCTGAGCGGGCCATCCAGGCGTCAAACCTGTCGCCCGAAGAAAAGCGTGCACAGCTCGATCAAATCCGCAAGCTCAAGATTGCGGTGGCCAAAGAGATCAGGGACGTGGCAGATAAAACCATACGCCTATCTTTTTCTCTCTGATGCCGATCACAGCCTGAGCTCTGATTCGTAAAGGTAGCGCGGCCATGAGGCCGCGCTCCTTGATCTTCTGCACATCCAGCCCCGGAACAAAGAAGCCCTCACCGGGCTTTAGCTTCGTCCACGGATAGCGTATTTCCATCAAAGAGTTCATTGCGGAAGCTTATGTGCATGGTGTTGACCGTCATCATGGGGCCATTGGTACGCGCCAACATGTTCTTCTTGACGTACGCCACCCTGTAGAGTTTCTCGATCTGTGACTTGAACTCGTCGTAACCGAAACTCATGGACACGCAGTGCTTGCGCAGAAGCTGTTCCTCCAAGAACACCTCGCGGAACCCAGGCTGCAGCATCTCGTGCTCCACACGCCCAAGCACCTTTGACCGGGTGATGGACTTGTCCACCACGCCATCGTCTCCCCACGCGGCAAGGATTTTGTTCTCGACCTTTTTGATGATGACGAACTGCCCGTAGTACTCCCCGATGTAGGCGTTGAGCACGTCCTCGGCGGTGCGGGAGCTTTGCTTCATGATGGCCCGGCCCTTCTTGACCAGCGCATGCAGCGCGTCCACGATCCGGCGAACCGGAACGTCGATGATGTTGGCGTACTCCTTGCGCAGCAAGAGCGCAGCAGCCACGGCAACCGTGCAGCCTGCATGCCAGTACCGCTCGTCGTCGCTGAAGCTGTACTCCTTCTTGAGAAACTCCCAAGCCTGCTGCACGACCTGCGCTGCCGTTTCCCGGTTGCGCACCAACCACCGCACCCACGCTTCCCCGGCAACGCCATAGTTGCGCTTGAGCTCCAGTAGCCACAGCCGCTCGTCCTCGGTGAAGGTGATCTTGTTGTGTGGGGACCACTCCAGAACCCGCAGCAGCTCGCCGTTGGAAGAGTACTTGCGGGCGCCAGCCATGTAGTCCGTAATCTTCTCGTTGCCGGTCATGGTGACCGTGGTCTTCCACGTGCTGTTGTTGATGCGCTCCTTGTTGGTGCCCGACTCCATCCGCTCCTTGCCCTGGGCTTCCGAGAAGTCGAAGATGAAAGTTGGTGCCCACTCCATATCGTTGCGCTGCTTGTTGGTGATCTCGTCGATCAACAGGGGCAGACTGTTGAGCAGGCCAGCACGTTGCTGCATGGCCACCGGGGATGTGCCCTTGCCGGTGCGGTAGCGCAGGGGGTGCCCCCAGACGCCCGCCTTGGCCGACAGAACTAGGGATTTACCCGTACCCGACCACTGCGACCCGATGTGCCATGAGAAGCCCTCGAACTCCGTGAAGTGCATCAGCGGCGCCCCGAACGACTCCACGGACAGCGCCAGCGCCGTCTCCATGTCAGGCTTCTGGATGAATATCTTCTCCCACATCTTGCGCCAAGTCTTGAGGTTGCCCTTGCCGTTGGTGACGCGGTTGATGTTCTCCAGCCCTGGCATCGGCACGACAGTCTCGCGCCCGTCAGCCGTGAACACCCGGTTGTTGTAGACGAAGGAGTTGTCTTCCTGCCAGCCAAACTGATGCGGCACCACGATGGGTGGACGGTTCTGGCTGGCCTCGCCCACAGCCGCCCGGACGTAGGAGTAGAACTGCTTGTCGTACCCGGCAAAGCTGCTGATCACATTGTTGGTGGCCAGCCACTTGAGCGTCTCGTCCTTGCTGACGATGGACTTCTGGGGGAAGTTGAGCGTCTGCACGCCCTCGGGTCGGACCGCCACCATGTGCACAAGGTGTTCTTCCTCCCGCTTGAGCAGATCAACCACAAACAAGTCGTACGGAAGCAACTGGACTTGGCGCTTCTTCTTGTTGCCCTCCTCGTCCTCCTCCGCCACGGTGACGTAGACGCCGCCGTTTTCGCCGTAGGAGAACCCGCGTGGGGGTGGGGGCCGCACCAAGGCGCTACCGGACAGGGGCGCGTCCTCGTCGGCTGCGTAGGACTCCTCGGAGTTGAAAAACTCCTCTGTGACCTCGGGCGGGGCCTCGTACTTCTTTACCTCAATGACTTTGGCAGAGTTGTCGGTCTTGATCTCGCGGCCCAAAACCAGCGGGTTGGTGACCTTGCCCCAGTGCTTGCAGCCCTTGCAGACGCCCGGGTTCTCCGAGTCCATCTTGGTGCAGGGGTAGGGCCCCTTGATCTGGGCCAGCTTCTCCCGCATCCGGTCTTCACTGTATGGATGTACAGCCGACAGGCTCAGCGCATGATCCTCACCGTCGGCGCACACCTTGGTCCACGACAGCAGCCCGCGCCACAGCGGCTCCATGCCGTCCTGCTGGCCATGATCTTTGTAGTGTTGAAGCTGGAGGCACCCGGCCTCCTCGACCTTGGAGAACAGCGTGATGCTGTTCTGCATCATCTTGATCTGCCCGGCGTTTGGCGGTCTCTTGGGACGCTTGCCGCTGAGTACGGGCTCTGGCTCAGACGGCCTGTCCGCAAGCTGCTCGTAAATCTTGGCCGAGAACTGGCCCAGATCGAAGGTATCCCCAACTTGGCGAATGCGGACGGGGCGGGGCGTGGCGTACTTGCGCTTGAAGTTAGTCGTGCCGGGTACCCGCAGGATGCGGGCCGTGTCGGCTGTGACCGCCATGTCGACAGTGAAGTCGAACTGCTTGCACAAGCGCTTGAAGTCCTCGGCCAGCGGTCTCCAAATGTTTGCAGGAATTTCTTGCTGCAAAGGCCAGTACGCATGGAGCCCACCACCGGAGTCAACCACTGTCGGTATTCCAAGCTCGGCCAGACCCGTGGCATTGAGAAAGTCCGTCAGCGCCAGGGCTGCTGCTTTCTTGGTCTCATAGCCGTCCATGTCCACAAAGAACGACCGGACGAACTGGGCGTTGTCTGTGCCGCGCTTGGTGTCGAATGTGGCCACGGCAAAGAAGCAGTCGAGCTGCTGCTGGTGCCACTCATTTACTTTGGCTGCTATCTCATCAATTGTCTCCGCATAAAAATGTTCTTTTCGTTTTGTCAGCTCCACCGCGCAGTACAACCCTGACCCTGCTGAAGGTAGAACCGCCGCCAAAAACTCAGCGGGTGTCATGTTGGTCCCCTCAGATCAGTTTCTCTTGCCAAGCTTGTAGATTTCTTTTATCACTTCTTTTTCATCAAGCAGGCGTTCTATTCGTGCGCACAGCTCTCTGACCAACGGGTCATCGTTGTTGATGTAGACCAACCGCAGCAATTCCTCGTCGGTCATGTTTCGATATTGAACGCTTTGCATGTCTTTCTCCAAGCCTCGTCGGCTGTGCTTGATGTCTGTAGGATTTTGAGCAGCGCCTCGACCGTAGGTCGGTACGCCCACATAACTTCGCCGCCGTAGAACCAGTTGTACACGGTCTGCCGCGTGGCAGCCGTGGCGTGTGCAATTCTGGTCACGGGGAAGTCCAGATGTATGGCCCAGCGCCCAAGCTGGTTGCCCAGCGTCTTGGGTGCCTTCGATACATCAGCAATGACTTTGTCTGAATATGGCATGTTGATTGGTGGGGGTACTCGCGGCACGGGGCCCGGTCGCCGGGCAGGCTGCCTTTGTCCGCATCCGCTTTCCCCCCGAACTCCTTACTCGATGGTGTGCAACCGCGTCTTGGCTGCGAGGTACGCCGAAGCCGCCGCTTCTGCAGTATCAAACCAACCAAGTGATATCTGCGCACCATTCACACCAATCTGTGCGTGGAAACGGCCACCTACGCTGCTAACTCCAAGATAGCCAGATTTATTGTTTCGCATTGCTTTGGCCCGGTTCCAACCGTTCTCCGCGACGGACACATCACGCAAATTCATGATGCGGTTGTCGCTTGGGCAACCGTTGATATGGTCGATCTCAGCCGCAGGCCATGTGCCGTACGTCAGCAACCACGCAAGACGGTGTGCCTTGAACTCGTAGCCGAGCAGACGTATGCGCACGTACCCCTTGTTGTCGAGCCGCCCTGTTACTGCGCCCGCCTTGCGCTTGTGTCCATCCACCTTGTGGGTGAACAGCCCGGTCTGCGGGTCGTAGTTCAGCAACGCAGCAACCTCTTCACGAGACACGTTGGTGTTGTAGTGTTTCATGATTCTGTAGTACTAAAGTGTCACTCATCATCCCAATCGTCGACCATCGCCGCCAAGTCCTTCTTGGCAGGCACGGCAGAGGGCTTCTTCTCCTCCTTGCGCACGACCGGCTCCTCGGCCTCAACCTCCTCGACTTTGGCCTTGGCTTTCTTGGCCTTGGGCGCGGGTGCTGGCGGCTCCTCGTCCTCAGCGGGCGCCTCCTCTACCTTGGCAGGCTTGGTCGGGCGCTTGCCACCAATGCTCTCCTCGATGGGCTTGGACACGTTGTCCATCTTGGCCACCGTCATGGTGATGGCACGCTTGGCGTCAGCGGACTCGCCCTGCTTGATGATGCCGGGGTACTCCTCGTCGGTCAGCCAGCGCATCGGCTTAAAGAACAGCTTGGGGCTCTCCGACTTGGTGTCGAACTTCATGCGCGTGATGACCTCGGACGGGTCGATGTTCTGCGCAGCCAACCAACGGGCGTACGCTTGCAGGGGCCGGTTGTCGCCTTCTTCCTTGCCGAAGATGGACGTTGCAGGCAGCGCAAGCTGCATCACATGGCCCTCCATATCGTTGGCCAACACCACAGCAAGACGTTGCTGATAGCGGCAGGCGCGGCTGTTGCCTTGACCTGAGCCCTGGATGTTCTGATCGCAGGTGTCGCAGGAGTCGCTCTGCTTGCTCTCTGAGTCGGGGCTCGGGGTCTTGCCATCGGGCGACCAGCAGTCGGGCGCAGCCGGGGTATCACCGTCGTACTTCTTCATGTAGAAGACACGCGAGACTGTGGGCGCGGCGTTGACGATCACAACGTCCAGATACCGCTCATCAATGGCGGCAATCTCTTTGCCGTTGTCGACCAGACGGAACACGCCGCCTTTGATGCTGATGCGCTTGCCGCCACCTCCGCCACCGCCAGCGAGGGCTTTACCAACCGCGCCAAGACCTTGACGGTTCTTGGCAAAAGCAGGCAGATTGCCTGCGTTGAACACTGCAACATTGCTCATGGAGCTTCTCCTTACGTGGGTTTACGAACAGACACTGTGTACTCTGTGAAAGAGTTCAAACCAGCGGGTACTTTGCCGGGGTTCTCATCGAGGAACGTGGCCATGTTGGATTGGCTGATGCGCTTCTCCAACAACTCAAGGGCGTCGTTCTCTTTGATGAACTCCTTAAACGCGTCCCAGTCGTCGGTGCTGTAACGCGTTTTGGTCGACAGCGAGATGGTCCCGCCGTCTGTGCGGACGGACTTCACGCCGAGGCGCAACATCTCATCCTTGATCGCAGACTTGATCGTGTCCTGCTGCGCCTTGATGGCGGCAACAGCGTTGTCATAGTCTTGCGTCAGCTTCTGGACCTCAGTCGACATCTTGCGATAGACCTTGGCCAGTTTGTCGAGGGGAACGCCAGCGGGTGCTGGCGCGGCTTCTTCAGTCATGGTGCTTCTCCTGTGTTTTTGTGTCTAGGGTTTGACATCATACAGCGGTTTTTTGCTTGTGCAAGTACCTCCTCAATTATTTTTCAGCTCGTTGTTGAACATGCTTACGAGCAGTGTGTTGTCATCAACTTTTCCACTCATGGCATTGAACAGCTTGCGCTCAATCGGGCTCGACTGGATGTGCACGACTGTTACTTTGTCGCTGTCCTGGCCCTTGCGATCGGCCCGGGCAATACACTGAACGTATTGCTCAACAGACATCAGTGGGCCATAGAAGACCACGGTGTCGGCAGCAGTCAGGGTTAACCCGTGGGCGGTGGCCTGCGGCTGCATGACCAGCACCTTGACCTTGTCCGAGGTCTGGAAGTCGTTGATTATGAGCGCCCGTTTGGACGCGGTCACGCCGCCATGAATCTCGGCCACCCCTACACCGTTGCTGTTGAGGTGGCGCACGATGGTGTCGATGCTGGAGCGGAACAGGGCGAAGACGATGACCTTGCGGTCGGTCTCCTCAAGCACCTCATCGAGCACGTGCAGGCGCGGCTTGGCATCGAACTCTACAACTTCTTTGTCGTCAGTGTAGGCTGCACCTGCGCTGATCTGTAGCAACTTGCTGATGGCAACACCGGCATTGACCGCGCTGATCGTCTCGCCTGCGGCACGCACAAGCATCTGCTCCTTGAGCATCAGGTAGTACTTGACCTGCTGTGGTGTCATGTCCACCTCGCGGGTCACGGTGATGACAGGTGGCAAGTCGAGGCACTGCTGCTTGGTGAACCTGATAGCGGGTTGGAGCGCGTCGAAGACCAGCTCACGGGCGTTGGCTTTGGGCAGCCACTTGAACATGCTGATCTTGTTCATGACCTTGTCGCGCCACGCAGTCTGGAACTTGGGCACACCGCCAGGGTTGACCAGCTTGGCCAGCCCGTACGCGTCCACCGGGGACTGCGATGCAGGCGTTCCCGTCATCATCCACAGATACGTGTCCGGCTTGACGACGGACGACAAGGCTTTCCACCTGCGCGTGCTGGGGTTCTTGTACGCGTTGGCTTCGTCCACGATGATCAGATCAAAGCGCCCATCGTTTTGCACTTCCTTGGCGATCAGGTTGAGCCCCTCGTAGTTGGAGATCACGATCTCGTAGTTCGACTGAATCATCTCAATGCGCCGCGCAGCTTGCGGGTGGTGGGCCACGATTGCCGAGCGATGGATGATCGAGTTGTTGAGGTCTTGCATCCACGCCGAGTGCATGATCGACAGCGGGCATAGGATAAGGACGCGGCGCACTTCTCCACGCTGCATCAGGTAGTCAGCCGCCCACAGTGCCGACAGCGTCTTGCCAGTACCCGGGTCGTTGAAACAGAACGCACGGCGATTGAGCGTGAGGAACGACGCTGTCTCAACCTGATGCTTCATGGGTTTGTAGCGCCCGGGCCACTCGTAGCGGCGTGTGATGGGCGAGGGTACATCTTTGACGCCCAGGTTTCTGAGCACTCGCGCTTCATCAAGTCCCCAGTACACCGCTACATCAAACCCGCCTGCCGGGTTGGGGAACACTTTGTGTTTGGGTATGACGCTGTACTTGCTCGGGTCGCGGGTGCGGAACAAGAGCGCCTTGTTTTCAACGATTTGCATTCTTCTCCTTTATCTTGGTTTTCTACACACGTAGCGCGAACGGTCACTGAGGAAGTGCACCTCCAACTCGCCAAGTGATTTGAGTCGGGCATATGCAAGCGCCCAGAATGAGTCATCCATCAGCGTGTCGGCATCGACCCAGTCGTTGCCGTGCTTGACCAGCCACAGATCGCACAGCGCAGCCACAGGCATGCCGAACACCTCCGAGTCCAGCAGTGCGCTGCGTACAGGTGGCGTAGGCGCCAAAGAGCCTGTTGCCCCGAAGGGGCCACCACTGATTGCGCCACTGATGCTGTTATTGTTTGATGCTACCGTCAGCGTTCCGAGAGAAAGAGCGGTTTTTAGAAGCTGACTTGACTCGTAGGTTACCGCGTTTTGTTGCCCCGCCTTTTGACAAGGGTTGCTTGTGGTCGACATCTTTTCCATCTCCTTTATGAACAAGTCCTTCGCGCATCAGCATGCGCCTTGCTTTGTTTGATTGGGCACGGGCCTTCTTGGCTTTCTCCGTGCGCTGGTACGGTTCGTACGAGGGGCGTTTACCGGGGGCGTAAGGCATGATGACTCCTTAGTGTTTCGGGTTGTGTTCACACGTCTTGACGGGGCACCAGCCGCACAGCGGCGACTGCATTGGTTTCCACACGTCGTTGGTAAAGCACGCCTGCAGCTTGGCGTAGCGTTGGCGGTAGTCCCACCAGTTCTTCTCAATCTGCTCGTGCGTCATTGACATCTTGACCATGCTGTTCTTGACGATGAAGAGCAGCGCACTGTTGACCTTGCGGATGTGTGGGAAGTGCGCGAACACCATGAGTGACATGAGCACCAACTGATCTTGGTCCGGGTACTTGTTGTTGCCCGTCTTGTAGTCGCCCACCCACGCGGTCAGGTTGTCGTCATCAAGGATCAGGATGTCAGCGATGCCCCGCACCCAGACGTTGGGGGACTTCCAATCGCACGGCTCCAACTCCTCGGTCAGCGCCATCTCGTACTCTGGCAGCTTGCGCCCAGGCTTCTTGAGGAGCGCGTCCACCACAGGCTTGAACTGATCGTACTCGGGAGGGATCGGGCGCCCCTCCTTGACGTACAGCTCCAACGCTTCGTGCACTTGGTTGCCGTAACGCGTGGCCTCGGTCTCAACGAACGGGTAGTTCTTGAGAATCTTGACCTCGTGATACCTGCGCTGGCAGCCCTCAAAATCTTTGAGAGACGAGTGGGACCATGCTTGTTTTTTCATGTGCGGTTTGAGTAGTGCGGTTTTAAGTCAAGGAACATATCCCATGCTGCGTGCAAACAGGGCTTGTTTTCTTCGTCTGCAACAAGAAATTCGTACCCCTCTGGTGTGCGCAGGTACGGTGTTTGCGTGGAACCGGCACCGCCACGCCAGCGGCGTACATAGTGGAGCTCCCACCCGGACAGATCAATGAGCTGTCGTATGGTTTCATCGCTGGGGTACTCAGCGGCTTGCCCCGATTTACGGATTGGCATAGTAGGCCCTCTGATACGTCAAGAAGTACTCACCCGCATCGCGCAATGACATAAAGCAGGCGTACGGTGAAAAGTCGTCTGGTCTTTTTGTAGGCGGTCGGACAAGCCACTCGTCTTGTTCTTGGTCATACCGTACATCCCAGCCCGCAAATGCCAGCAGCGCCATGATGGCGTCATCATCGAGCGCATGCTCTTCAGAACCTTGCTGAGTCGATGGCATCGGACAACCTGTTGGCAAACGCGTTGACGAACCGCTCGTCATCGGTCAGCTTGGAGCCCATGTCTTGCAGCACGCCGTGAACGATCTCATGCCAGAACGTGTTGCGTATCTCCACATGCGGGTACGGGCGCCCCGATGCTTGCTGAGTGGCGACCTCGATGGTCTTGCGGCTGTAGCTGATACGCCCCATCACATCGCTTTCGATCCTGTCACGCAGCACTACTTTGTACTGTGTGCGTCCGATCTTGATCTTGCTCGGCAGTGGTTGCTTTTTCATCGCTTCTCCTTTTCTTGTATGTGTCTTATGGACATGTGCGTGATGCGTGCCTCCACGATCAACGCCATCACTTTCTCCTGCGCCAGCTCGAAGTCTCGATCCAGGCAAGCGTTGTGAACTTCTTTTGCCAGCTTCTCGACCGCCATCAGCGGTCCTGCATAGTCGATGTGTACTGTCTCGGTCATGTTCAGTTCTTTGCCAATCCGTAGCGCCTGTGCGCCCCAACTTCAGCGTTCAGAGGTATGCCCGGCATGTAGCCCGGCACGGTCACCATTTGCTCCCATACCCACTGTTTCGCCTCTTTCACCTCATCATCCGGCACCACAACGATTTGTTCGTCGTGCACGGTGCCAGCCACAAAGTACTTCTTTGCGGTTCTCAGCATTCCATCCGTCATCACAACACGCGCAGTGCCCTGCACAATGTTGTTGGTGATCTTGCCTGCGTACAGCTTCGTGGGCTTGACCCCCGGCTCGCCATACACCCAGTTTTTCTCACCCGTCTCTTTGTCTTTTTCCTGCCGCAAATTGGGGTACCTGATCGACATGCCGCTGGGCAGCACGATCTCCTCCTTGCGGAAGGTAACGCATTTATACACAACTTCTTCGCCGTCCACAAGCGAGCGCGAGAGCAGTTGCGAACACATCTCCCAGAAAGAAGTTACAGGCCAAGCTGTTGCTCTATAGATGTCGATGATGCGCTTGGCTGCCACGCAGTGGATGAGCAATTCTTGGTCCGTGCAGGTGTGTGGAATCTCGGCAAACTTGCGCACGTTCTCCTTGTTGCTGATGAACGCCTCGACGTAGTCCCGGTTGATGCCCAACTTCTTGGCAAACTCTTTGTCGTAGCGCACGGGAGGCGCCCCCAGGAAGCCCACCAGAAGCTGCGAGGCGAAGCTCGCCCACCCCAGGCCATACCCGCACCCCAGCAACGCGCTCTTGGCCGACTGCCGCAGGTCCGGGTGGCTCTCCTTGGTCATGCCCGGGATGTTGAACATCTGGCTGCCAAACTGGGCGTAGGCATCCTGCCCGGAGCGGAAGATGTCCAGCAGTTCCTCGTAGTCAGCGAACCAAGCCAGCACCCGAGGCTCGATCTGGGACAGGTCGCCCACCACCAACTGGTGCCCCTCCGGGGCCATGATCGCCTTGCGCAGGAAGCTGCCGCGCTTGAGGTTCTGCATGTTGATGGCCGAGCCTTTGGACGCCGTCCACCGCCCGGACAGGGCGCCGTAGTAAGACAGGGGCACCGGCAGGGGGCCGCGCTGGGAGATGTCCAGAAACCGCTGCGCACGGGTGCGCTCGGTGGTGGACTTGACCTTGAGCCTCGCCTCGCACAGCGCCCGCACATCTTCGTTGTCTCCGTTGAGCAGGGCTTGAAACAGCGCATCGTTCTTGGCCAGCGCCAGCGTTGGCTTGCCAGTCGTCTTGCTGATCTTGGTGGGGGCTTTGAACCCCATCCCCTCAAGCAGTTGGGCAAAGCGTTGATTGGACGCGAGCTCAGACTCCTCGATGCCCAGCTTGGCCAGCAACCCTTCGCGGTGCTTGCCTTCATCAGCCAGCGCCTCGATCAGCATCTTGCGGTCAAGCTCCAAGCATGCACGCGTGTACATCTTGAGCGTCATGTCGATGAGCCGAAGCTCTTTCTTGGGGTAGCCTTCCACAAGGCGTTCGAAAATCCGCTCGCATAGATATACGTCGTGTTTGCAATAGTCTGCAAGCTCAGATTCCAACTCTGGGTCCAGCTCGGCCACACCATCTGTACTGTGTACGGCTCGCCCTTTTTCGGGAAGACCAAAATCTGCTGCAAGTTTGGCAAGACTGTTGCCAACCTCCACGCCACGTAGAGCTCGTGCCATTGATAGGGTGTCGAAGATGAAGCATGGGTGCACGCCGTAGCGCCACTCAAGGATCGAAACGTCGAACTGTGCGTTATGGGCAAGGACGGCTGTCTTGCTCCAGTCGTAAGTCCCCAAGATTCGAGGAAGCTCATCTCCTCGATACCACTGTACAACGGTATCGCTTCCAAACTCGTGGATGCAGGCTCCAAATGCCTTAAAGCGTTTGTCACGTATGTACTCCTCCGTGGTCATCTTCGACAGCGTGTAGTCGGTTTTATCCCAACGTGTCTCGAAGTCAATGCTGACGATGGTCTTGTATGGTGCGCTCAAGTGATTTCTCCTTTAGTAGTTGTGCGAACATAAGCACCTTGCTGCGCCACTGTGCGTAGCTGCTGCGCGATGCGTCGTATGTGGAACCGAGCCCGGCTTGGGCTGCCAGCGCAAGGATGCGGCGCTCCTCTTCAATGTCTTGCGTCAATTAAATTTCTCCTTTGGTGGCGCGTCTTTGGTGTTGAGGTATCCGATGAAATCGTTGGCAGCAAGCAGCATGTTGCCTGCCTCCATAGGTGTGCAGTTCATTGTCAGGAAGTTCTCGATGCCTTCGTCTGCGGTGCCGAATATGAGCACGGCGCAGTGCTTGCCGCCATCTTCGTAGCAGCGCACGATCTCGTAGATCAAGGCTTTCAGATGCTCGCGCTGCTCCATGCTCATCTGCTCTACGCGGCGCTCTACTTCTTTGGTGTTTGCATCCATGACAGGGTCTCCTTCAAGGTGTGAATGTTGGTCTCGTTGATGACGAGCGCCGTGCCTGCGGCCTCGCGTATGCGCTCGATGTGTGACTCTTGCAAAGCTGTCGGCTTATTGTTACCGGCCTTGGCCTCGATGGCAACGAAGTGACCACCAATACAGATGAGAAAGTCAGGCACGCCCGAGTTCCCGTAGCCACTGCCGATGGGCATGGCGTAGTACGCCCCGACCTCGTCGAGGATTTTGCGGATTTGCTTTTTTACTTTTGCTTCAGGAGTTTGTGCCATGATTCTGCGCCCACGAGGTATTCGTACGTCTCTCGTTGTACGCGTGCTGCTTTCTCCGTCAACAACTTGTCCCAATGCTGTGCGATGATGTCTTCTACGGATGCTTTTGATATGCTCGTCTTTTGTTCTGCTGTGCCGTGTGGGTACGCCAAGTTGTCAGCAAGCTCGAACAACTCGGAGCCGGTCATGAGCTTGAACCCGTCTTTGGTTGGCACCATCATCTCCAGGCCAAGCAGCGCGTTGAACCGCGCCTGATCTCGGAGCGCCTTGTCGCGGCTGCCCTCAAAGTACCGCGCTGCATCAGCAAGCTGCTTCTTTTCTTGCGCCAACAGTTGTGCCTGCTGCTTGAGCAGGTCTATCTCTTTGAGCAACTGCGCGTGCGTTGGCTTTGGCTGCACTTGTTCAAGCGGTTTCTTTTTCCAATCGGCTGTCATTTACTTCTCCTTGTGTGTTGGGTGAGGGGGAAAACGTAGATTCCGCGCCCCCTCGTCTCGCGGTATGGAGGGAAGTGCAGGCAATATCGTGACCACCACCAACCTGCACTCATCTAACATGGTCACATCTACTAGGCTTGCATGTTAGCCAATCTGTCATGGCGGTGGACGTTAAAACGGGGCAGGCTCGGCTTCAACCATTGCCTGCTTCTGATGTGCTCTATGCGCTTTCTCCAGCAGCTTCCCGTCCACTCTCGTGAACGGCCACGCTCTTGCGAAGTCTGCGCTTTGGTTTCGGTTCTGTGATCGCAACTTCTTTGGTGTTGAAGCTGTGTTCGTTGTAGCAGATGCGGCGTCTGATGGGGACACCGTCGATCGCTTTGGTTTGTTCGACATCACTTGGGGCTCCGCACAGTGGGCATTTCATTTGTTTGGGCAGTCTCTGCCTTGTCGGCAGTTGTTGTTACAAGGTGGGCAGGTCTTGGGCGCTTGTCTTGGGGCAAAGTCATCGACAGCAATGCAGCCTCGCGTGCGACACCCCTCGTCCATGTCAGGCAAGAACTCATCGAGAGCTTCGTAGATTTTCTTGTGCAACACGTACGGCGATGCGTGATAGAGGCTGGCAATGTCTGCCAGCGTATCAACAAGCGGTTTGGCTTGCTCGTATCTCATTTCTCCACTCCAAACGCTTTGCGGATCAGGTCCGCAGAATGGAACGGCTCGGCTTCGTAGGCAATCTCAGCGCAGCGGTCTGCGACAAGGGCGGCGAAGCGTTCAAGGTACTTAGGCTCGACAAAGCGGACTTCCCATCCGTTGTCATGTGCCCCAGCCAACCGCGCAAGCTTGATGATGTCTTCTTTCATAGCTTCTCCGTGAATCCGTTGATGTAAGCGTGCTTCAGCATTTCGATGGAACCGATCACTTCGTACACATTTGGATGATTGTTTATGATGCAGGACATACGAAGCCCGTCAGATAAGAAACCCGCACCGACAAAAGATTGCAGCCTTCCAGATTCAGCATCAGCGAGGATGTCTTTGAGAGCAGCAATCAGCGCCTCGTTTGGCTCGTCGGTTGGTACCATTGCTCCGCGCAGCGCGGTGACTTTTGTCATTCTTGCTTCCTTGCTCGAATAGCATTTGCAACATCTTCAACTGTGCCGACCTGATACATCCATCCATCGTCGCCACGGGTATACAACTCTCCACCAGAACCCATACGCATGCGCTCGTCTGTGTCTGGTTTGTAAGCACGAATCGCAATGAAGCCAGGGTCAGCGCAGGCCACGGCTTCCCAGCCTATTGCCTTCACCCGTTCGATTACTTCATCTCGGGTCATGCTTGCCCCCTTGCTTCCATCAGAGTTGCAATACACCCGCCGTAGTTAGAGCCCGGATGGTCAACGTCCCACTTCCTTGCGATTGCTGCACACGCCTCGCGCTCGGCTGCCTGGGCCATGTGGAAGAAGCGTTCAATCTGCGCAAGTTCCTCGATTTCGGAGTCGCACAAAGCACCTTCCTTGCCGCCGTACAAATGCAGAATTACAGCACTGCGCAGACCCGCCTCACGCGCCATGCGGATGATGGCTTCTTTCATGCTTGCCCCCTTGCTCGGATGGCGGCTCCATATGCCACCAGCGCCATGTCATAGGCATGGGCGCTCACTTGGCAGTGTTCGTGAGGGTTGGGCAGCGTCTGGCGCAGTGCATGACACGCCTCG
>JACCDP011498934.1_pt1 | contig 15919 bp, 18 predicted proteins | sample 7445841 | NCBI WGS metagenome assembly JACCDP01 (sample SAMN15323441, study PRJNA562643) | freshwater metagenome | isolation source: river surface water | place: USA:Blue River Watershed | collected 2017-08-17 | reverse complement strand
CCATATTGAAATTTCGTTTTCAGATTAGAACCTTGTGGAGTTGTTCACCTGTATAAAAATTCAAAAAATATCGCAAACGCGGTATTTTTTTGCGCACAAATAAAATTGAAATGTATTGAAAAAATAGTAGAAATTCTTTACACCATTTCGCATTGAAAACGCACAAGGCTCGGCAGTTACATTCACTCATTTACGCCTACAAGTGGCAAAGCCCCGCGAGCCCTTTGGGCGTTTTCAATGCGAAAAGGTGTAAAAAATAAATATATAAAAATGAAATATAAATTGAAACGACAAACACGTAAATCAACAAAAACAATATAAGAATTAATAAAAAATTGAAATGTTTTTTATGAATATATGAACCGCATACTAACAAACTTTAACTAACAAACTATATAATGATTTCAGTAAAAGCCAAGGAACCCAAGGAGAAAAAGAAGAAACTCACAAAAGCAGAACTAGAATTAAAAGTTACAGATCTGGAATTAAAAGTTAAAGATTTGGAAATTGTGGTTAAAGACAGTGAATATAATTACATAACACTTCAAGATAAATTGGAATACGAAATTAAAAAACTCAATGAAGAAATCACAGATTATCAAGCAAAAATTTCTGATTTACTACCAGAAGTAATTGAGTTACGAGAAGAAGTTAAAATACTGAATGATCTTCTAAAAGAAAAAGAAAACCCAAAAAAATAAAAAATAAAAATCTACAAACACAAATACACATTACGCATAACACGTAATGTTTTTTTCGATATAAGACAGTAACACTATATTATATAATGGGTATTCCAAGTTATTTTTCATACATCGCCAAAAATTACCAGAAAATTCTCCGCAAGGGTATCCCTGTAGAGAATTTCTATATGGATTGTAATTCGATTGTCTACGACGCATATTATGCCGCGACAGCGACAGCCACTGCGACTAAACCGGCGCCAATCACCGACGAATATATTATATCAAAAACGATTCAGAAAATAGACGAATACATTCACGCGTTGAAACCTTCTAATTTGTCCTACATTGCCTTCGATGGGGTGGCGCCTGTAGCAAAAATGGAGCAACAGCGCACACGCCGCCACCGTTCTTATTATCAATCTCTGATGATGAAAACTTCCGCAGTATGGGACACCGTGTGTATAACTCCAGGAACACAATTTATGAAATCCCTCTCCTCCGCTATCCAGAATCACTACATCGGCAAAAAAAACGTCATTGTCAGTTGCGCCGACGAACCTGGCGAGGGCGAACACAAAATATTCGAACACATCCGCAAACATCCTGGACAACAGGCGATCATATACGGATTAGACGCGGACCTGATTATGTTAGCGCTGAATCACCTGGAACACGTCTCCTCAATTTATCTCTACAGAGAAACACCGCATTATATACAAAATATAAATCGCGCGATCCAACCGAATCAGACCTATTTTGTAGATATAAAAATGTTGGCGGACGAAATAACCGTCGACGTAGGAAATGTGCGCGACTATATACTAATGTGTTTTATGCTTGGCAACGATTTCCTTCCGCATTTTCCGGCGCTCAATATTCGCACCCACGGAATTCAAATACTCACCGATACGTATAGAACTGTAGGCAAACAATTGACGGCGGAGGGCGGTGAAATCGTCTGGGAATCTTTCACCGAATTTATACGTGAACTGGCTAAAAGCGAAGAGGCGCATATTGTAAGGGAACATCAAATGCGGTGTAAGAAATGGGGCGGTAGACTCAATTTCTCGGAAAACACGCGCGAAGAGCGGGAACGCAAAATCGAGAATTTGCCGATTTTGGATCGCACTGTAGAAATATATATTGCTCCTGATGCGGTCGGATGGGAAGCGAGATATTACGACGTGCTTTTCAGCGGCGGCGAATGCGATGTCGAAAAGGTGTGCGCGAATTATTATGACGGACTTGAATGGACGCTGAAATATTATACTACTGGGTGTATTGATTGGAAATGGAAATATAATTACGCGTATCCGCCATTATTGACCGATTTGGCGAAACATTTGCGGTTCAGAAATAATATGAAACTGGCGCAAATGAGTCCAGTAAATCCCGATGTTCAATTGGCTTATGTTCTCCCCCCTGTAGCAATCCGCAAATATTTAGGTTCTACTGGGGAAAGATTGTTACAGGAACATCCGGAATGGTTCGAAGAAGATGTGCCGGATTTTCTATGGGCGTACTGTAGATACTTCTGGGAGGCGCATATAAATCTTCCGGAGATTTGTGTCTACGAACTGGAATTGGCTGTTTCGGAGGTGGATTAAGACCGGGAATCCCGGGAAAATGTAATAGAAATAAAAGGACTTTTTTATTTCTACTTTTTATTTCCAATGTATATGAATCAGGAATTGAAATTGAATATAATAAATACAGTGAAATGTTGTTTTTTATTTCAATATGGAAGATACATCTGGGATTTTGTATACGTCGACGACAGCGGCGACATAATTATCAAATATTCGGCGGACGAGTCTATTCCATTAGGCGACACAGAAGATGCGATAGTATTCATAAATGAAATCTTAGACGGGTCTGCTGTAGTGACACATATTGAGTTCACGATGATGACGAAATGTATGCTCTACAGTGAATTCGAGAAGGCGAGCCAGAGATTATGGTTCGAAACAAATGAGGAATATAATTACAATGTAGACGATGATTATTCATTCCTATTTGACCATTCCATCAATTATATTGTAAAAGTTCGATTGCGATATTGCGAATGAACTGAAAAAATAGCAACAATCAGAATGTTGCTATTTTTTTGTTTGCCTTTTAGTCGGTGCCAGAAGACTGCTTAACGCAGTCGACATTTGAAGTCAGAGACTTCTTAAAGACGACGCAAGTCGTCGACAGTCAAAGACGGCGCAAAAGCCGTCGACAGTCAAAGACGGCGCAAAAGCCGTCGACAGTCGAAGGCATATTTATGCCTTCTTAGGAAAGTGTGGTTTCAAGAAAGTTTGAAGATTGAAGAAGGTGAGTTCTTGACCCTTTTGAACATTCAAGAGTTTGGCTAATTTAGCATCTGGATGAATCTTTCTGCCATTAACTTTATCCTTAAGATTGTGTTCCTTGACATACTTGGTGATTTCTCTAGTAACATCAGTGCGAGCAACTTCAGCACCAGATGATAATCCTAAAAATTCAGCAAGAGCATCACTGATTGGAGTTGGTTTGACAAATCCACTTGGTGATTTGTTGACATTTCTCTTCTTGCGTTTAGAAGAAGCCTTTTGGGCAACTCTAAGTTCCTTGTTGAAAGCCTTTTCTAATTCGCGAACAGCGGCTTCATATTCCTTGTCAGCAGCAGACTTGGCAGCACGCTTTTCAGCAAGTTTCTTAATAGCAGCCTCGACAACTGAAACGGAAACTTCTTCAACTGGAGTTTCAACTGGAGCAGCAGCAACTGGTTCAACGACCTTTTCCTTCTTTTCCTTCTTTTCTTTCTTTTCCTTCTTTGGAGCAGCGACAGGAGCAGCAACTGGGGCTGGTGCGGTTTCTTGTTTGGTTTGTTTGGTGTTTGTTTGTTTAGCCATTTCTAGATATAATACTATAGTATTCTCTTTTTAAGTTCTTTAACGCACGTCCACGTCATAGAACGACAAAACATTTTGTAAAAAAATGACAAAAGCCATTTTCCTAAAGTTTTTCGATTACCATATCAATTACCAAAATATCAATTCATAATCTTCTTTACCACCATAAGCAACATCAGCAACATTAGCATCATCAGCATCATCGGCAACATCCGAATTCAAATATACGACGATTCTCATATAACTTGTCAATGTTTCGCTAAATAAATGTTTGAATCCACCCCTGATCTCCGCTACTTTTTTATCACACTCTTTGAACAACAATTTATACTCTTCCTTCTTTTTTCTCCAAGAATCCTTTTTCATTTTCGTTACAACCTGTAGAACATAATTTGCTACAGTGGTTACTTCTGCGTCATAAATCCCTACATAGGATACGACCGCCGTCATTCTGTAAATCACATTATCTAACCATTCATTCTGAAATGTCATCATCTTCATTTATACCATCTGAAAAAGATGGCATAAATATTTCAATTTTATGGGGAATAAAAACGAGTGTAAAACGAGTGATGATGCGCGCCCCCCTATGCGCCTATAACATATTCTATATCATAATCGGAATTCGAATATCTAATTTTCGATTCAATATTTATTTTGTTTTGTTTACAAATTTGCCTAATTATATTAGAAAACGATTTATAGGTAAATTCGCGCCAAACGTAAACACGTTTTGATGGAACATAATATTCTTCTACAGATTTCCTGAATTCCTCGTCATACTTATTGTAGACGAGTTTACGAAACCCCTCGTAGTTAAGTATATAGTATGTGTCCATCTTAATGGCGACTTTGTCCAACAAATCATATAGCAGATGTGTTGGAACTGGTTTATTAAATATTGGACACGGCATTGCGCCCTTTCTATATAAATAACAATGTTTTATTTATATAGATTTCTACTTACCTGAGAGAAAAAAAACCTCCATCATATTATTTGTGAAAAACGCCAATTCATTTTCGTCCTCATAAGGAATGCTAATGTATTTACAAATAATCGGTATGGCATCATATTTCGTCTTTTCATCCAAATTCGCCGTATTTTTCACAAATAAAAAGTAATTGTAGATAATGTCCATTACAGAGTAACCTAAATTATATATTTCAAGAATAAACATAATCGCCTCTTTCAGACACCCCTTTTTCATAAGTAGTGTATACTCATCAAACAATTTGTAATTAATGTGTGTACAGCACGTCTGAACACTATCCTCGTCGGATTCGCCCAGTAGATACAATTTCTCTAAATGATGTATCAACACCCTGATTGAATGATTGGAAATGTTGACAATAAACTCTTTCGACGCGTCACTTATACTTATGCGTTTTCGTTCTACTATGCGATTCATTATGCGGTATAATACATCAGGCGTCGGCGTCGTCAATTTCAATACGTGGATTCTCGATTGTATACTGTCAATTACCTTGTAGATGGATGTACAGGACATTATAAAATTCACGTTGTGATTGTATTTGTCAATATAATTCCTAAATGATTGCTGCGTCTGCGAATTCATTGTATCCAAATCGTCGATGACAATCATCTTTTTCTTTCCGTCTATTGTAGACGACGTTTGACAAAACGATTTCACCTCTGTCCTGAAATACTGGATACCCTGCTCTTTCAAACTGTTTATGTACAATATATTATCGTCCTTCCCGCCATAATATTCCTCTACAATGGTATCCAGTAGAACCGTCTTACCGGAATCTTGACCGCCGACCAAAATAATGTTCAGTTGGTCGATTTCCATCAATGTTTTTAAAATAAAAAGAATATGCTCGTCCTTGTCATAATCGGAAAATCGTCTAGGACGAAATTCATTTATAAATGTATTCATTATCTACTTGATACGTGTTGCTTTGCGTTTATATGATATAAATAGGAATCCACTGTATATACATTATGGCGACTACCCATTATAAGGTATTAGGCGTAGATGAAACCGCGTCTGACGACGAGATTCGCAAGGCGTTTCGCAAATTGTCGTTGGAGCATCATCCAGATAGAAATGTAGATAATCCTAACTACAGTGATACCCTGTACAAAAATATTACATTGGCGTATGATATACTGGGCGATAAGGACAAACGTGCGGAATATGATGCGTCGTTGCGACCTGGACCGTCAGGTCCGCATTTTTTCTTTGGCGGCGGCGGCGGAGGCGCTCCAACCGCGGAGGATATATTCCAAATGTTGTTCCAGCAACATCACAATGCGCAAATGTATATGCGTCCTATGCCTATTATCAAAAGCATCGACATTACATTAGAACAGGCGTATACTGGTTGTACAGTTCCATTTGAAATAGAAAGGTGGTCTAGAATGACACATAGCACCGAAAAAAACACGTATATGATAGACATTAAACCTGGAGTGGAATCTGGGGAATGTATTATACTGCGCGAAATGGGGAATGTGTTGGAAAATGGAAATGCGGGGGATGTCAAAATATCCATAAATGTGTTGAATAATACGGTGTTTGAACGTCGGGGCGTGGATATTTATATGAATTGGAAAATCACGTTGAAAGAGGCGTTGTGCGGATTTTCATTTGAAATCAAGCATTTGAATGGGAAGACATTTACAATAAATAGCCGGTTTGGGCAACTAATTCATCCGGGATACAAAAAAATAATTCCGGAAATGGGGATGAAACGGGACGATGTAGTAGGAAATATGGTCATTACATTTGACATATTGTTTCCAACTGCGTTGGAGGCGGAAACAATACAAACATTGAAAGAGTTGTTGCCTTAAAACGGAGTGGCAGCATCAAATTACCTTATTTGTCGAAAATAGTGTGATTTTTATTGAACCAGTCGACGATTTCGCCAATTGCGAGTTTGCGTTGAAAATCGTTTGCCATCAATTTCATATTGTGACTCTTGTCATTGAAATGGTAAATGAATGTAGAAACCACCTGTAGAAGATTCATAGATTGATAAGTGTCTAAAATCGTTCTATCAGGTGTTGGAACTTTTCTACGGGTATTTACAGAGTTGTGGAAAATGTAGAAGAAATCTTGAAATTGCGTTTTTGTTTTGATTTGGTCGAATCTGATTTTGCTTAAATATTCTTTGGCGTGTTCCTTACATTTTGGACAAGGCAGATTTTGGCAAATGATTCTGACAAGAAAAAAAAGGTCGTCGCGGTGCTCCGCGAATTTCGATTCCATTACTTTTTGCGCAATTACGTGAAATAATGTCCAGGTTGCTGCTCCCCAAGGAGGTGGCGGAGTTTGCGGTGGCTGTTGCTGCTGCTGCTGTGGTTGCGGACTTGCCCTTTTTTTGAAACGAAACATTCAATGTATTTGTATAATGTATTAGATTTAATTATGGCGTCTTAAGACGGCGTCGACGAATATATATAAACATTGTCGCGGTTTCATAGTATGTCTGATACAGAAACCGAATTTCGCCAATTCCTGAAAAAACATAAAACTGATGATGATGTCCCTGTAGAACCCATTGCTACGTCGTGTCTAATCACCGGCGAACCACTCACTTCTTCTGCCGTAGAATTGACCTGCGGACATAAATTCAATTACATCGCAATATTTAATGAAGTCGTTCAACAGAAAAAGCCCAATTTCTATTCTACTACATTTTTATTCGAAGACCAATTGATGTGTCCTTACTGTAGAACAATCAATAATAAATTACTTCCACTTATTCCGGGTGTGGAAGAAGTAGAAGGCGTAAATGTATATCCTATGCCACCAGCAACGTGCGATTACATATTCAAAAGGGGCGCCAGAAAAGGCGCATTGTGCGGACTAGATGTTTTCGGTATCAGCGGAGTCCGTTGTAAAAAACATATAAGACGTTGAGAACCGCAGATGAGATTCCAACCACATCTCATTCGGCGTCGAGATGCTCTTTCTACAGGTTTTGGATCAGTTGTCCGTTTTTATAAACCGCGCATTTAAATGTCTGTTTATCGGGTGTCGAACACTTCTCGGTTTTACCATCTGACAAGTTGTTGAAATAGATGAGACTACTGTTTTCCGTGTAGTAGAATAAAGAACACCAGGTAAATGCGCAGACTAATCCTATTAATGTCCCAAATGCTATTTCTACAGGTCCAACACAGTTATGTATAAAATATTTGATATACAGATCGGACGCATAGATAAACAATGTAAATAGGAGTATAGGAACATTGTAGGAGCCATTAGCAATCATCGGATACAACAAATACATAAATGTAAATGTAATCGCTACTGAATTGAAATAGGGGATGTTTTTGCCGCTACTTGTATAAGGAAAATTAATCACGTTACAAATCACATTATTGGACGTAGTAGATGTAAACTGTTTATTTAGAAAAATGGTTATGATGGCGGTAAATATAAGCGCTGCTAAATATACGAGCCCTTTTATATCTTGATTGAAAGCCGATATCATAAGCAATATGAACGGAAGTAGAAATGGGGCGATTACAGAAAAAAACTGGAAAAAATGTGTCAGGTTCAAATTCAGTCCTTGAATGGGTTCCATTTATATTATGTAGGTATATATTTGTTGTATCAAACATTTGTTACACCGTCCCAATACACTTTACATTTTTCCGCCCAGGCTTTCCTGTTTTCCATGTATTTAGCACCTGTAAAAGGAATAATATAATCATCGCCGCTGAGAACGCATTTTGTATTGTTTGATGTATCAGGCTTATTAGGGGCGCCTTCTCCTTTAGGAACAACGCATTTATTTCCAGATGGATCGTATGTCCAGTAATCCGGACATTGTCCTACTACTGGCGCCCAGGATAAATTTTGTCTGGCATTCCGAATCATTAATCCTACGTATACAACTCCAACAATTAATACGATTGCCGAAATCGCAATAACCGAATAATAGAACTGACCACCGGTAACCCATAATGATAATACGATAAACGCGATGACAACAATGATGGCTATAATATTGTAAAGATTCATATACTATTGTTCAGAAAAAATGTATGTAATTATATTAAGATGAATGTCCCCAACGGAAGAATTGATTTATATACACCAGATACGCAAAGTTTGTTTGATATGTACGACCGTATGATGCCTAAAAAAAAGCCGTATGACTTTAGAGAGGCTACAGTAGGATTCTGGCAACCAACACCTTTATCTGACGCCTTTTTTTCTAAAGAGAATCAGACCGTTGTACAAAACGGATTGCGCAGAGGTGTCTATGACCGATCTGGCGGGAAAATAGTTATCGATGAACAGAATTACGACGAATTATTAATTATTATGCGCGAAGTTTACTTATCGAAATCTAGACCCAAAACCACCAACCTAAAAGAACATATATCCGAATTGAATAAAGTCGTCCTGAATTACGCGATTCCACAAGTATTTAACGAAGTAGTCGCATATTTTAACTACAGGGAAGATATTAGTTATTTGCCAACACCTATAGATCGACCTACAATGATTAGCAACCAAAAACACTCGAAACAATTAAATATGACCAGCACCTTTTTATAGGCGTGATGCTATGTCCGTTCACCGGTATAAAATTGAAATTAAAATTTGTATGTTTACAATCTAAACATACAAATATTTCATATAATATAACCCCAAATTCCAATATGTTTAGCCAAGATGATAATGCTTCTTTGAATATGCTTCTAGAAATTCCTTTTGTAAAAAAGGCAATCAAATCTAGTTGTTCTAAATTAGTCGACGAAATCAAAGTCGTCATTGGAAAATATAGTTCAGAAGTTGAATCGGAACAGACCAAAACTTTGAAATCCAATAATCTAGAAGTCGAACTTCTGAAATCTGAAAACGTAAAACTAACGAAAGAAATACAAAAATTAGAAAAACAAACATCTGAACTACAAAAAAAAATTAATGAACTTGAAACCAAAATTGCCAGCAACCCTGTAGAACCAATTCAACTTCAAATTGTCGAAAAACTTAATTCTATGAAATTAGATTCCTCTACAGAAAACCCCGTAGAAACCACTATAGAAACCATTACTCAGGAAGCCGATGAATTCGAAGAAGTTGAGGAAGTCGAAGAAGTTGAGGAAGTCGAAGAAGTGGAAGAAGTGGAAGAAGTCGAGGAAGTCGAAGAAGTCGAGGAAGTCGAGGAAGTCGAGGAAGTCGAGGAAGTCGAAGAAGTCGAGGAAGTCGAGGAAGTCGAAGAAGTCGAGGAAGTCGAGGAAGGTGTTTTATCGGAAGATACAACTCCTGATGAATCGATTGAGGAGGTTGAAGATGAGGAATCCGATGATTTAGTTAAATCCAACTCCGAACCAGAAGTCGAATCCGAGGAAGAATCTGTAGAGGAAATAGAAATAGACGGCGAAACATATTATACCAACGACGCCGAAAACGGATCCATTTATATCATCGACGACGACGGAGAATTAGGCGAAGTCGGCGTATTCAAAAACGGCGAGCCAATATTTTATACAGAATAAACCCTCACCGCGTAAAAACATATTAAAGTGATTTGTAGAATAATAATAAAATGTGGCAATATATTTTATTATTTATTACAGTGATCATTTTTTTCTACGTATACAAAACATACACATTCGAGGAACTTGCCTGGAATGCGATGTGTGTGTATACTCGTTTAGAACACCTTTTTTTCCCGAAACCTGAGAAGAAGGAATTCGCGGCGAGGAACGACGACACCGCTCCAGAATATGTAGATCCCTACTGGATTCACAAGAAGGATGGATCAGTAAAAATAACTGACACCCACGAACCTCCAGAAACGCACGACCCAGTAGAGGATCCATTTATGTGCGTCGAATACACCGATGAATCGGGGAAAACATTTCCGTTATGTTTTTCGGATCCGATTAATTTGTGTATACGTGGAAATAAAATCGACGGGACTGTTTTAAAATGGTATATGAAAAAGGTCCACGACCACGACATTTTAGGCAAATACACAATTTCAGGGATTTATCATACAGGAGATATGGCGGAAATTACTGACGAATTTACGCTATGATGATGATGTCCAATGTTTTTGGACTTAAAAAATTGATATGGTTTATATATACAGTGATCCGAGGAAAAGACATGACCACCTCATTATCGGATAAATGGAATTTATGGGCACATTTGCCACATGATTCTGATTGGGCACTAACCAGTTATTACAAAGTGTACACGATGGAAACCATCGAAGATACCATTGCCATTTGCGAAACCGTCCCTGAAAATATGCTTAAAAAGTGTATGTTGTTCATTATGAAAGATGGGATTACTCCGTTGTGGGAGGATCCGAAGAATCGTAATGGTGGATGTTTTTCGTATAAGGTGATGAATCGCGATGTTCCTACTGTATGGAAACAGATGACGTATGCCATGACAGGAAATACATTAGCCAAAGACGCGAAACTTAACGCAACTATTAACGGGATCACTATTTCGCCGAAGACGAGTTTTTGTATTATCAAAATATGGATGTCTACATTGTCGTATCAAAATCCGAATGACATCGCAAAAATAAATGGTCTAAGTACTCACGGTTGCATTTTCAAAACACATACTCCTGAATATTAGGAGGAACAAAACAAAAATATAATCATCCCGCATTGATTATATTTTTTTACATTTCCTTTTCTTCCGGACATTCTTTCGCCGGACATTCATTCGCCTCGTCCGAATCATCATTTCTACAAATTCCGTATAAGTCATACAATTCCCGTATACATGTGTCGTATAATCGTATTTTGTAGCGCATATAGTAGATATAAATTGCTAGGACAATACCGATAAGACAAATGGCAAATAACAATAGCAATATGAAAAATTGGTCATTCAAGAAAATGGATAACATTAAATATTGTAAACATTAAATGCCGGACCCAGTAGACGCAATAAACATTGTGTGGCATTTGCCTGATGTGTGGCATTTGCCTGATGTGTGGCATTTGCCTGATGATGTCGCCGCAGGCGTCAAGAACTCGGCGAATTCAGGTCGTTGAAGTTGCGCTACAGGAGTATGTCGGTGGACAGTTCTGGCAATCATCTTATACAATTTGAATCCAGGATATCGCTCATCTCCATTTTTCTTATATATCACATTTTTGCCTTCGTCGTCGCAGCACCATTCCCCAATGATTTTCGCTACAGGGTTCTGATTACAAACTTCCACGTAATCGCAAAATGTTTCGTCGAAGAAAAAGTCGAATAATGAACATCCTAATCGACATAAATCAAAACTCTGGTTAGGAGGCATAAATGGTTTCTTTTCATCGAAATAGGGTTCGCAGTTGTATTGCCCAGTAGCATCTCCGTCATAATGAAAACTGTCGCTACAGAAAATATGTTTGACGCCGCCGATGTTTACAGAATATATGGCTCTTCCGAAATCGATGATTTTATATATTTTGCCGTAGGTAGGAACTGTGTATACCTGATTTGCGAAATGGTAGACTAAATATTCGATGTCGGTATGAACATACATAATATTGCTAGTGTGTAAATCATTATGCGTGAAAAATCCTAGCATTTCATTGTAGGAAATTAATATCATAATCACCTGCATAAGAATGCTTTTCCATTCAGACACGTCGATTTTATTTTGGATAATATAATTGTCGAGAGTGTCGTCGCATTTTTCAGTACATATTGCCTGTACAGGGAAATAGGGGATAGTTACCGGCAATTCTTCGTCTGCGTCGACGTCATCGATGACAGAATCATCATCGGCAGAATCGTCGTCGGCAGAATCATCGTCATCGGCGGATAAATCATCAGATTCAGACATATCCTCCCATACAGAACCAGTAGACTCACAATCTAACGGATTTACACCAGATTCTGGATTTGAATCGGCGTTAGATTCATCAGAGTCGTCAGCATCGGCATCAGCATCAGAGTCGTCAGCATCAGAGTCGTCAGCATCAGCATCGTCAATATCCATATTCGCTACAGTTTCCGCTAAACAGTCTACAGGGTATGCCTCCTCGTCGAACGTATCGAATTCGAGTTCAATAGGTTCGTCGCTGATTTCTATTTTGGGTAACAATGTAGGGGTAATATTGAATTTCTGTAAATAATGGTCTTCGATGAAAAAGCATTTATTCAAATTGTCGACAAAGAATTTATAATTTTCGATGTAATCAATATCATCATAAATATTCAATTTAAAATTCTCCTTGATTCCGACAAAGGACCCGTAGAACTCAATTCCGTGTATAAACCCGCGCTGATGTAATAATTGCGATGTCAAATATGAAAAAAAGGCGTCAATATAGGACGAATTGTTTTGGCGATGAATTTTGGTTTCTACAGTGGCACCGAACAAGGGTATTTCAGTAGATAAATCCAGATTTTTATCGTATTTGCCGATTAAATATTTGTAGGGGTCCAGTAGAGGACTATATTTCATAAACACTTGCCGGGACGAACACGCGCCATTGGAATCCGTCACTTCGGCGGAAAATGTGTTATCCGATAATTTGGCGGTGAGTAAATATAAGTGATAAGCGTGATTGAGAAAAAGCACTTTTTGATTTTCCGAATTCATTTCGAAAATGGAACTGTAGAGCGGATTATAATTCTGGCATTTATACAATCCAGCCGTTTTTTCTAAATTCGGGAAAAGCGTATTTGGATGATGACCATTTTTATCTTTCTGATAATACACAAATGACATATACTATGGACTATGAATGAAAATTGCGCTTTCTAAACGAACCCCCGTATATATACATTTTGTATAGATTTGAAACAAATAAAATTGCTAAATTGTATTTGTTTAACGACGAACGCGACGACTTGTCTTATTTCTGAGACGTTTCTTCTGCTTTCTTGTTTTCCTTCCTCTGCCAGCACGTAAATTCGCTCTACAATTTGGGCATGTCAATTTTGTTTTACAAGCCTCATATATACATTTGCGATGAAACCAATGTCCACATTTAGTTTTACAATAGTTGGTTTGATTGTTTTCGTCGTCGAGACAAATGGAACATTCTACAGGGACTTCAGGAGTTGCCATAGTCACATTTATGGGTTTAACTCCAGGTTTATTAGATTCAATCATACTTGAACCCTTAAACATATTATCCTTATTTGTATTTGGAGAAATATTCCAACTAGTTAGGTTTTGATTGAAATTACTACAGTAATAAAACATATTACTCATATCTATAACTTTATCTACTTTCCAACTATTTAATGGTTGGTTAAATGAATTACAACCAGCGAACATAAAACTCATCTTTATAACATTATCTACTTTCCAACTATTTAATGGTTGGTTAAATGATTTACATTTAAAGAACATCTTATCCATATTTGTAACTTTATCTACGTTCCAAATATTTAATGGTTGGTTAAATGAATTACAACCAGCGAACGTATTACTCATATATGTTACTTTACTGACATCCCAACTACTTATGTCTTGATTGAAAGATGCGCAATTATAAAACATCCCATTCATATTTGTAACTTTATCTACCTTCCAACTATTTAATGGTTGGTTAAACGACTCACAACTAACGAACATTTCATACATATCTATAACATTATCTACCTTCCAACTATTTAATGATTGGTTAAATGAATTACAACCAGCGAACATCCCAGACATAATTTTAACATTATTTACATTCCAACTATTTAATGGTTGGTTAAACGAATTACATCCTTCGAACATACCATTCATATTATTAACATTATCTACTTTCCAACCACTTATGTCTTGATTAAAATTTTCGCATTTATAGAACATATTGTCCATAGAAGTAACCTCTCCAAGGTTAGGTCCCCAATTATTCAACGGCTGATTAAATTTTTCGCAATTATAGAACATTCTATCCATATTAGTAACCTTACCGAGTTTAGGTCCCCAACTATTCAACGGCTGATTAAAATTTCTACAGTTTTGAAACATACCACGCATACTTTCAACATTACTGACATCCCAATTACCAATTGGTTCATTGAAATCAAAATATTTTAAGCGTAAAAATAACCTGTCCATATTTGTAATTTTGGATACATTCCAGTGTTCCAGTTTTCCTTTAGTCCAATCTTTCCAATCCCAATAATTACTTCTATATTTTCTAGGTATATTGTCTAGTTCTTCAATTGCTCTACGTAATTCTTCTTCATTATTAGGAGTAAATACGTCCGGGTCTGGATTTGGAACGTCCGGGTCTGGATTTGGAACGTCCGGGTCTGGATTTGGAGTTGGTTGTATTGTAGTCATACTACTACGATTATTTATATTAATGTCATCCTGGCTAGTTAATCGGGTCTGTGATCGGTTCATTGTAGAAGCCCCCGATCCTTTCCCGCCTTTGCGTGTTTTGCGCATATACATTTTGTATAGAAACAAATAAAATTACTAAATTGTATTTGTTTAACGACGAATGCGACGGCTACGAAGTTTCCTTGTTTTCCTTCCCCCCTTATTTATTATAGTTGGTTTATTTTCTTCTGACATTCCAGAGTATAAAAACATACCCCACGACTGATTAGTTGTAATATTCCAACTATGTAGGTCTTGATCAAACACTTTGCATCCATAAAACATGTGACTAATATATTTTACATTTTGTACATTCCAATTATTCAATGGTTGGTTAAATAATGTACACGTATCGAACATCTGACTCATATTAGTAACATTATCTACCTTCCAACTATTCAATGATTGGTTAAATGATATACAATGTGAAAACATACTACTCATACTAGTAACCTTACTGACGTTCCAATCACCAATTGGTTGATTAAATGATTTACACCAGTAAAACATCATACGCATATCAATAACATTACTGACATCCCAATCACCAATTGGTTGATTAAATGATTTACACCCATTGAACATACCAATCATACTAGTAACATTACTGACGTTCCAATCACCAATTGGTTGATTAAACTTTACACAGTTATTGAACATACCAATCATACTAGTAACACTACTGACATCCCAACGACCAATTGGTTGATTAAATGATTCACACCCATTGAACATACTAATCATACTAGTAACCTTACTGACATCCCAACGACCAATTGGTTCATTAAACTTAATGAAATTAACAAACAACCCGTCCATATTTGTGATCTTGGATACATCCCAATCTTCTAATTTTCCTTTATCCCACCGTGTCCAATAATTACCACCATCATATATGTCGAGCAAATCATTAATTGCTTCGCGTAATTGTTCATTTGTTATAGGGGTAAACTTACTACTATACTTGATATTAATGTCATCTTTTGTAGTTAATAGTTTAGGTCTATGTGATCTAGTACTACGCATATTTATATTAAAGTCGTCTAGAGTAGTCTGACT
>JACCDP010783182.1_pt1 | contig 15926 bp, 9 predicted proteins | sample 7445841 | NCBI WGS metagenome assembly JACCDP01 (sample SAMN15323441, study PRJNA562643) | freshwater metagenome | isolation source: river surface water | place: USA:Blue River Watershed | collected 2017-08-17 | reverse complement strand
GACGAGCTCAAGCGCTTCCGCCTCGACTTGAACGACCAGTTGCGCATTGTGGAAGCCGATGCTTTCGACCGTATCCACAAATTGCTGTTGGGCAAAGTGGCCAACGGTGGACCGCAAAAGTTGGCCAAAGGCAGCAAAATCGACAAAGACTACTTGGCAGGTGTTGAGAAATTCCATTGGTTTGATATTCGTCCTGCCGATGAAGACATTGCCTCACAACTGGAAAGTATCAAAAATGCTTTGGCGCAAACCCGCCACAGCTTCGATTTGGCTTTCGAGGAAAAGCGCAAAAAACTCACCCAAGGCGACGAATTGCCAGCCGGTGTGTTGAAGATGGTCAAGGTCTACCTGGCCGTCAAGCGCCGCTTGCAGCCAGGTGACAAGATGGCCGGCCGTCACGGCAACAAAGGCGTGGTCTCCAAAATCGTCCCTGTCGAAGACATGCCTTACATGGCCGATGGCACCCCCGTGGACATCGTGCTCAACCCACTGGGCGTGCCTTCGCGCATGAACGTGGGTCAGGTGCTGGAAGTGCATTTGGGCTGGGCTGCCAAAGGCATTGGCGAGCAACTGGGCTACATGATGCAAGAAGAGGCCAAGGCCGCAGAGTTGCGCACCTTCTTGGAAACCCTCTACAACACCACCGGGCACAAAGAAGACCTGAGCAAGTTGAGCGACAAAGACATCAAAGAGATGGCCAACAACCTCTCCTTGGGTGTGCCGTTTGCCACGCCTGTGTTTGACGGCGCGTCTGAAGAAGACATCCGCACCATGCTGAAAGTGGCGTACCCCGACGACGTGGTCAAGTCCAAAGGCCTGACTGCGGCCCGCACCCAAGCGAACTTGTTCGATGGCTGCACTGGCGACGCCTTCGATCGACCCACCACCGTGGGTTACATGCACGTGTTGAAGTTGCACCACTTGGTGGACGACAAGATGCACGCCCGTTCCACCGGCCCTTACAGCTTGGTCACCCAACAACCTTTGGGCGGCAAGGCCCAGTTTGGTGGTCAACGTTTTGGCGAGATGGAGGTCTGGGCGCTGGAAGCCTATGGCGCCTCCTACACCTTGCAGGAAATGCTCACCGTCAAGTCCGACGACGTGCAAGGCCGCACCAAGGTTTACGAAAGCATCGTCAAAGGCGAACACGCGATCGAAGCGGGCATGCCCGAATCGTTCAATGTGTTGGTCAAAGAAATTCGTTCATTGGGCATCGATATTGAGTTGGAGCGTTCATGAAATCATTACTCGACCTCTTTAAGCAGTTCACACCTGATGAGCATTTCGATGCCATCAAAATTGGATTGGCTTCGCCGGAAAAAATCCGCTCATGGTCTTTTGGCGAAGTTAAAAAGCCAGAAACCATCAACTACCGCACCTTCAAGCCCGAGCGCGATGGTCTGTTTTGCGCCAAGATTTTTGGCCCCATCAAAGACTATGAATGCTTGTGCGGCAAATACAAACGCCTGAAACACCGTGGCGTGATTTGCGAGAAGTGCGGCGTTGAAGTGACCCAAACCAAAGTGCGTCGCGAACGCATGGGCCACATCGATTTGGCAGCACCTTGTGCCCACATCTGGTTCTTGAAATCCTTGCCCAGCCGTTTGGGCTTGGTGCTGGACATGACCCTGCGTGACATCGAACGCGTGCTGTACTTTGAAGCGTATGTCGTGACCGACCCCGGCATGACCTCGCTGAAAAAGTACGCCATCATGACCGAGGATGACTACGAAGCCAAGCGCATTGAGCTGGGCGACGAGTTCCAAGCCAAGATGGGTGCCGAAGGCGTGCGCGACTTGCTGGAAACCATGGAAATCGACATGGAGATTGAAAAACTCCGCAACGATTTGACTGGCTCCGAAATCAAGATCAAGAAAAACGCCAAGCGTCTGAAAGTACTTGAAGCGTTCAAAAAATCGGGCATCAAACCCGAGTGGATGGTGTTGTCGGTGTTGCCCGTGTTGCCACCCGATTTGCGTCCCTTGGTGCCCTTGGATGGTGGTCGTTTCGCCACCTCCGATTTGAACGACTTGTACCGCCGCGTCATCAACCGCAACAGCCGTTTGCGCCGTTTGCTGGAATTGAACGCGCCTGAAATCATTGCCCGCAATGAAAAGCGCATGTTGCAAGAAGCCGTGGACAGCTTGCTGGACAACGGTCGACGTGGCAAAGCCATGACCGGTGCCAACAAGCGTGCGCTCAAGTCTTTGGCTGACATGATCAAAGGCAAGTCGGGTCGATTCCGTCAAAACTTGTTGGGCAAACGCGTCGACTACTCTGGCCGTTCTGTCATCACCGTGGGCCCAACCCTCAAACTGCACCAGTGCGGTTTGCCCAAGCTCATGGCTCTGGAGTTGTTCAAGCCTTTCATCTTCAGCAAGCTGGAGTTGATGGGCATCGCCACCACCATCAAAGCCGCCAAGAAAGAAGTGGAAGCCGGCACCCCCGTGGTGTGGGACATCTTGGAAGAGGTCATCAAAGAGCATCCCGTGTTGCTCAACCGCGCACCCACGCTGCACCGCTTGGGCATTCAAGCCTTTGAACCCATCTTGATTGAAGGCAAGGCCATTCAGTTGCACCCCCTCGTTTGCTCGGCCTTCAACGCCGACTTCGACGGTGACCAAATGGCGGTTCACGTGCCTTTGTCGGTGGAAGCGCAAATGGAAGCCCGCACCTTGATGCTGGCCTCCAACAACGTGCTCTTTCCTGCCAGTGGCGAGCCTTCCATCGTGCCATCGCAAGACGTGGTGCTGGGCCTGTACTACACCACCCGTGAGCGCATCAACGGCAAAGGCGAAGGCCTGGTGTTTGCCGACATTGGTGAGGTGCAACGCGCCTTGGATGCCAATGTGGTGGAACTCACTGCCAAGATCACTGTGCGCATGACCGAGTGGACCAAAGACAAAGTCACGGAAGAGTTTTCTTCCAGCACCTCGTTGGTGGAAACCACCGTGGGCCGCGCCTTGTTGTCCGAAATCCTGCCCAAAGGCTTGCCTTTCAGCAACTTGAACAAAGCGCTGAAGAAGAAAGAAATTTCCAAGCTGATCAACACCTCATTCCGCAAATGCGGCTTGAAAGAAACCGTGGTGTTCGCCGACAAACTGTTGCAAAACGGTTTCCGTTTGGCCACGCGTGCCGGCATCTCCATCTGCATCGATGACATGTTGGTGCCACATGAAAAACACGCCATCATTGAAAGCGCAGAAAAAGAAGTCAAAGACATCGAGCAGCAATACGTCTCGGGCCTGGTGACTTCTGGCGAGCGCTACAACAAGGTCGTGGACATTTGGGGCAAAGCCGGTGACGCCGTCTCCAAGGTGATGATGGACCAACTCCGCAAAGAGAAAACCATCGACCGCCATGGCAACGAAGTCGAGCAAGAGTCGTTCAACTCCATCTACATGATGGCCGACTCGGGCGCGCGTGGTTCTGCTGCGCAGATTCGCCAGTTGGCGGGCATGCGCGGTTTGATGGCCAAGCCTGACGGCTCCATCATTGAAACCCCCATCACGGCCAACTTCCGTGAAGGCTTGAACGTGTTGCAGTACTTCATCTCTACCCACGGTGCTCGCAAAGGCTTGGCCGACACGGCTTTGAAAACAGCCAACTCGGGTTACTTGACCCGCCGCTTGGTGGACGTGACCCAAGACTTGGTGGTCATTGAAGACGATTGCGGCACGGCCAATGGCCAAGTCATGCGCGCCATCGTTGAAGGTGGTGAAGTGATCGAGTCCTTGCGTGACCGCGTGTTGGGCCGCTCTGTGGCTGAAGACGTGGTGCATCCTGAAACCCGTGAAGTGTTGGTGCCCGCAGGCAACATGCTCGACGAAGACCTGATCGACGAGATCGAGTTGTTGGGCGTGGACGAAATCAAAGTCCGTACCGCTTTGAACTGCGAAACACGCTTTGGTTTGTGCGCCAAGTGCTATGGCCGCGATCTGGGCCGTGGCGGTTTGGTGAACGTGGGTGAAGCGGTTGGTGTGATTGCAGCGCAGTCCATCGGCGAGCCAGGCACCCAGCTGACCATGCGGACCTTCCACATCGGTGGTGCAGCTTCACGTGCGGCTGTGGCCTCCAGCGTGGACGCCAAATCCAATGGTGTGATTGGCTTCAATGCCACCATGCGTTATGTGACCAACAGCAAGAAAGAATTGGTGGTCATTTCTCGTTCGGGTGAAATCATCATTCACGATGAACAAGGCCGCGAGCGCGAACGTCACAAAGTGCCTTACGGCGCCATTCTGGCCATCAAGCCAGACCAAGCCATCAAGGCCGGCACCATCTTGGCCAATTGGGATCCATTGACACGCCCTGTCATCACCGAGTTTGCGGGCAAGACCCAGTTCGAAAATGTCGAAGAAGGTTTGACGGTCGCCAAGCAATTGGACGAAGTGACAGGTTTGTCCACCTTGGTGGTGATTGACCCGAAACGCCGTGGCTCCACCAAAGTGGTTCGCCCTCAAGTGAAATTGATCGATGCCTCGGGCAAAGAAGTCAAGATCCCTGGCACCGACCACTCGGTGACCATCGGCTTCCAAATCGGCGCGCTGATTCAAGTGCGCGACGGTCAAGAAGTGGGCCCTGGCGAAGTGTTGGCGCGCATTCCTGTTGAAGGTCAAAAGACCCGCGACATCACCGGCGGTTTGCCCCGTGTGGCCGAACTGTTCGAAGCGCGTTCACCCAAAGACAAAGGCATCTTGGCTGAGATGACCGGCACTGTGTCGTTCGGCAAGGAGACCAAAGGCAAGATTCGCCTGCAGATCACCGACCCCGAAGGCAAAGTGTGGGAAGAGCTCATCCCCAAAGAGAAAAACATGGTGGTGCACGAAGGCCAAGTGGTCAACAAGGGCGAGAGCATTGTGGACGGTCCCGCCGACCCGCAAGACATCTTGCGTTTGCTGGGCATCGAAGAGCTGGCACGTTACATCGTTGACGAAGTGCAAGACGTTTACCGTTTGCAAGGCGTGAAGATCAACGACAAGCACATTGAAGTGATCGTGCGTCAAATGCTGCGCCGTGTGGTGGTCGACAACGTCGGCGACACCAACTACATCAGTGGTGAACAAGTCGAGCGCTCTGAAATGCTCAACACCAATGAAGCGCTGCAAAAGGACGGCAAGATCCCAGCCACCTACACCAATTTGTTGTTGGGTATCACCAAAGCTTCTTTGTCTACCGACTCCTTCATCTCTGCGGCTTCTTTCCAAGAAACCACACGTGTGCTCACCGAAGCGGCCATCATGGGCAAGCGCGACGAGTTGCGTGGCTTGAAAGAAAACGTCATCGTTGGTCGTCTCATTCCCGCAGGTTCGGGCATGGCCTACCACCGTGCACGCAAGGCCAAAGACCTGATGGACGAAGCCGAGCGTCGCGCCATTGCCGATTCCGAGGCCGAAGAACTGGCCTTGGCGCAGCAAGAAGGTGCCAGCGAAGAGACACCTGCAGCCGACTAACCCCTAGGCCCTTCGGGGCCTGGTGGGAACGTCTTGCACGTTTCAAAGCGCTGAAATGCTGTTGCATTCGGGCTGGTTTTGGTTGCTGCTGTCGGTCCTGGTGTTTTGGGCACTGGGGGCTTACAACCGCTTGGTGCGCTTGCGTGCCCAAGTCGCGCAGCAATTCGGACCTCTCGAAAGTGTCTTGATGAACTACCAAGAGCTGGTTCATCAAGCGGTCACTGCTGCGGCTGCCGCGCCGCAGTTGTGGGCCACCTCGTATGCCCCCGACTTGGGTGCCGACCAATGGACCCGCTTGCAAGTCGCGGCCAGTTTGAGCACCGTGGCCATGGCCCGCATGCAATCCCATCCCCTTGAGCCCGACAGTGTCAAGGCTTTGCAAGATGCAGCCTCTGAGTTGCAGGATGCCTGGTTGGCCTTGATCCATCCGGATGTGTATTACGTGAGCGTGCCTGATGCGCTCAAGCAACGTTGGCTGGAGCTGGATTTGCTGGTGCAACCCGAAGTGCAGCGATTCAACGCGGCCATCACAGACTACAACCAAGCCATTGCGCAATACCCTGCGGCCCTGTTGGCCAAGGTGTTTCAGTTTCACCCCGCAACGATTTTGTGATGCACACGCCAAGCGACCCTGCAAGCTTGGCACCGCCTTTGTGGCAACAGTTGCAAGCTTGCGCCTTGGCCCTTCAAGCGGTGCTGCAAGGCCGCAACCACAGCCAAGCTCTGCTGCTCACAGACCCGCGTTTGCGCCCAGGTGCACAGGCCTTGTTGTTTGCAGTGTTGCGTCAGTGGGGCCGCACTTTGGCCGTCAAAAAAAGCCTGGTGCAACGACAACCCAGTGCCGAGGCCAACGCACTCTTGTGTGTCGGCTTGGCCTTGGCTTTGCAAGAAGACCAGGCCATGTACCCAGCGCATACACTGGTGAGCCAACTGGTGGAGGCCGCCAAACGACACCCAGCGACCAAGGCCCAAGCCGCCTTCATCAATGCCTGTGTGCGGCGTTTTTTGCGCGAACGCGAAGCCTTGATGGCGCAAACCAACAGTCTGCCCAGTGCGCAATGGAATGCCCCTGAATGGTGGATTCAAGCGATACGCCGAGACCACCCCGAAGATTGGTCATCGATTCTGAAAGCAAGTTTGCAAGCTGCACCCATGGCCGTGCGGGTCAATACGCGGTTGATCAGTCGCGATGCGTTGCAAAGCCAATGGCGCGCACAAGGCATCGACACTCAAGCCTGCGGGGCAGCGGGTCTGGTGTTGCAGCATGCACGCGGGGTGCACAGCCTGCCAGGCTTCGAGGAAGGTTGGTGGTCGGTGCAAGACCTGGGCGCACAACTGGCTGCCCCGACATTGCTGCAAGGAATGCAAACTGCAACAGGGCAAGCGTTGCGGGTGCTGGATGCTTGTGCAGCACCTGGTGGCAAAACCGCGCACCTGTTGGAGTTGGCCGATGTTGATGTGTTGGCACTGGACATTGACGCGGCGCGTTGCCAGCGCATTGAAGAGAACTTGAATCGCTTGCAGTTAAAGGCCCAAGTGCGTGCCGCTGATGCCGCCCAACCCCAACTCTGGTGGGATGGCCAAGCCTTTGATGCCATCTTGCTGGACGCGCCCTGCACGGCATCGGGCATCGTGCGCCGACATCCTGACATCCCATGGCTGCGCCGAGCATCGGATGTGGCTGGATTGGCCAAGCAGCAGCAAGCCTTGCTGCAGGCTTTGTGGCCGCTGCTCAAACCCGGCGGCCGTTTGCTCTACTGCACCTGCTCATTGTTTGTACAAGAAGGCCAGGCGCAAATTGATTCGTTTCTTGTAAACAACACTCAGGCCCGATTGCTTCCCTCGCCGGGGCAATTAAAGCCGGCCGCAAGCGCAAACCCTGCCGGGGTCTTGGACAATGGTCTGCGTGACCACGATGGATTCTTTTATGCCCTGCTTGAACGCCGCCTCGATGCTTGAGCGCGGCTTTGTGCGCTGCTTCAAGACCTTGTGCCGCGTTGCGGTGCAGACCTTGTTGCTGCTCAGCTTGGGCATGGCACAGGCGCAAACCCAAAGCAATGGTGTGCAGTTGACCGATTTTCAAATCGAAAACGGCGAGGACGGGGTCTATTTGAATGCCAACTTGGCTTTTGAGTTGCCCGCCAGTTTGGAAGACGCATTGACCCGTGGTATGCCAGTCAATTTGCTGATGCAAGCCACGGTGCTGCGTGAGCGCTGGTATTGGTATGACAAACGCATCAGCCAAACCGAGCGCTATATCCGCATCAGTTACCAACCACTGTCGCGCCGTTGGCGGGTGATGCAAGCGGCTCAGCCGATGCAGTCCAGTGGCTTGGGTGTGTCACTTGGTGCCAGTTACGACAGTTTGAAAGATGCGTTGCAAGTGGTGCAAAAGGTCAACCGCTGGAAGATCGCAGAGCTTGGTGTGCTCAACACCAATGCCAAACAAAAATTGAGTTTTCATTTCAGCTTGGACCTGAGCCAACTGCCACAGGCTTTGCAGTTTGGCAATTTGGCCACCAACGATTGGGCGCTGGAGTTGAGCCATTCCCAGCGTCTGGATGACGCCAGCAAATGATGCAAGCGGCCAGCGCCTCTGGACTGCGGCAACGCAGTTGGTTCTTGGGGGTGGTGTTGACCATCCTCATGTCCTTGGCCTTGGTATTGCTCTTTTTATTGACCCAAGCCACCCAGCGTTGGGATGTCTACGAGGAAAACTACAGCCTCTTGTTTGGTCTGAACACCGTGTTTGCCGGTTTGCTGTTGCTGGTGATTGCATGGTTCGCTTGGCGATTGCTCAGTCGTTTGCGCCAAGGCAAATTCGGCAGTCGTTTGTTGGTCAAACTGGCGGCCATTTTTGCCTTGGTGGGTATCTTGCCGGGTCTCTTGATCTACGGCGTCTCTTACCAATTCGTGACCCGCTCCATCGAGGTGTGGTTTGACACCAAGGTCGAGGTGGCCCTGGATGCAGGGCTGAACCTGAGTCGATCCACGCTGGAGAGTTTGGCCAACGAGTTGAGTGCCAGTGTGCGCAATGCCAGTGGCAATTTGCGTGGCGTCTCAGACAACAGCATGCCTGTGGCATTGGAAAAAATCCGCGATCAGCTTGAAGCCACCGAGGTGAGTTTGTGGCGTGGCAATGGCACGCTGGTGGCCACGGTGGGCGAAGACAAATACCAATTGCAACCCGAACGACCCAGCGCTTCCGAGTGGCGACAAGTGCGGCAACAAGGCGTCAGTTGGCGCAGCGAGGGCTTGGACGACAACAGCCCTGGGATGGTGCCGCGCATCAAAGTGCTGCAAAAGATGCCGGGTGCGGGCTTTCAGCTCGACGAGCAACAACAGGTATTGATGGTGGTGAAAAAACTGCCACCCGTGTTGGTGGCCAATGCCTTGGCGGTGTTGGAAGCCAACCGTGAATACCAAGAACGTGCGCTGGCACGCAATGGCCTGCAGCGCATGTACATCGGCACGCTCACCTTGGCTTTGTTTTTGGCGGTGTTTGGTGCGGTGCTGCTGGCCGTGTTGTTGGGCAACCAACTGGCCAGGCCTTTGTTGGTGTTGGCCGAGGGTGTGCGGGACGTGGCAGCTGGTGACTTGCGACCCAAACCCTTTTTGCAAGGCAAGGATGAGTTGGATGGTCTGACCCGGTCCTTTGCGGACATGACCCAACAACTCTCGGATGCACGCAGCACGGTCGAGCGCAGCATGGCCCAAGTGGACTTGGCGCGCAGCCACCTGCAAACCATGTTGGACAACCTGACGGCGGGCGTGATCTTGCTCAACCAAGAGGGCGAGATTTTGTCCATCAACCCGGGCGCAACGCGCATCTTGCACATGCCCATGGCGGTGCATGTGGGCCAATTGTTGCAAGCAGTGGAAGGCTTGGAGGTGTTCGGGCACCAAGTGATGGAGCAGTTCGCCGAGTTTGTCGCCGAGCATCAGCAACACAGTCTGGACCACTGGCAGCAGTCATTTGAGTTGGACGCCGCTGAACCGCGCAACCGGGCGCAGGACTTTGCCGCGCAAACTGTCAGCCATACCACCTTGGTGGCCCGTGGCGCCTTGTTGCCGCAAGGTGATTGGCTGTTGGTGTTCGATGACATCACCGAAATCGTGTCGGCGCAGCGCACCCAAGCATGGGCAGAAGTGGCCAGGCGTTTGGCCCATGAAATCAAAAACCCACTCACGCCGATTCAACTCTCGGCGGAACGCTTGGCCATGAAACTGCAAGGCAAGCTGGATGCCGCCGACCAAACCCTGGTCACCAAGTCCGTCAAAACCATCGTCGACCAGGTGGATGCTTTGCAACGCTTGGTGAATGAATTCCGCGACTTTGGCCGCTTGCCACAAGCGCGTTTGCAAGCCCTGGATTTGAACGACATGCTGAGCGAGATGATGCCGCTGTACGACAACGTGAATGCGGTGGTGCCGGTGCGGTGGCAATTGCAAGAAGGCTTGCCGCCCATACTGGGGGACGCCGCACAATTGCGCCAAGTGGTGCACAACCTGATTCAAAACGCGCAAGACGCCTGTGCGCAATTGCCCCAAGCGCAAGTCGAGGTGCGCACCGAAATGCGACCGCAGTCACAGCGGGTGCGACTGAGCATCCAAGACAATGGCACGGGCTTCAGTGAAGCGGTGCTGCAACGGGCCTTTGAACCTTATGTCACCACCAAAGCCAGCGGCACGGGCTTGGGCTTGGCGGTGGTGAAGAAAATCGCCGACGAGCACCATGCGCGCATCGAGCTCAAAAACAAGTTGCAAGATGAGCTGGTAACCGGTGCGCAAGTATCGTTATCATTTCGACTCGCAGATTCCCAACTCAACCTGAACTAGAAACGCAACATGGCAACAATCTTGGTGGTCGATGACGAGCTTGGTATCCGTGACCTCTTGTTCGAAATCTTGAACGACGAAGGTCATCAGGTTGAATTGGCAGAAAACGCGTCACAAGCCCGAGCGGCTCGCTTGGAAGCCCGCCCCGATTTGGTTTTGCTCGACATCTGGATGCCCGACACCGACGGTGTCACCTTGCTCAAAGAATGGGCAGGTGCGGGCTTGTTGAACATGCCCGTCATCATGATGAGTGGCCACGCCACCATCGACACCGCTGTGGAAGCCACCCGCATTGGGGCCTTGGCGTTCTTGGAAAAACCCATCACTCTGCAAAAGTTGTTGAAAGCCGTCGAGCAGGGTTTGAGCCGCAAACCCGTGAGTGCCCCTGCCAAATCCCTGCCTGCGTCCAACAACGCGCTCAGCATCGCCAGCTCCTTGGGCCACAGCGTCGTCATGCCCTTGTCCGTGCCCACGGCGCCTGTGGCTGCCAACCATGCCGTGCAAAGCTTTGACTTGAATGGGCCTTTGCGAGAAGCCCGAGACAGTTTTGAAAAAGCGTATTTTGAATTTCACTTGGCACAAGAAGCGGGGTCGATGACCCGCGTGGCTGAAAAAACTGGCCTCGAGCGCACCCACCTCTACCGCAAGCTCAAGCAGTTGGGTGTTGATTTATCACGGGGCAAACGCGGCGCAGCTTAAGTGGGCCTGTCGTCTTGCGACAAACGAGCCACCACGTCATACAGTCTCAAGCGCCGCATGACGACTGTGAACAACACAGCCCCCAAGACCGCACCGGTCAAGTCACCAATGACCATGATGGGCAATTGATCCGGCGACAAGAATTGATGGGGTTGGTTGTAGCTCCAAGCAACGTGGTGCAACAAGGCATTGAGCAAAGCGTAAAGCAAGCACATCTGCACCAAGTCGCTCATGCGAGACAGTTGCAGCGCCCGCTCTTTCAGCAAGCGAAACAGGCCCAAGGCCAACACCGGCCCCAAGGCTGAAGCGACAGAATTGGTGATGTTGTGCAACAGGTGTTCATCGAAATCACTGCTCAACAACAGGCTACCCAAGAAAATCGTGGAAAAGCCCCACACAGGACCCAATACCAACACATAGGCCACCCGCAAAAATGCTGGCAGATACACCCAACTGATGTGCACAGAGAGTTCAAACTGCTGAAACACCCAAGCATTGAACATATGGGCGCCAGCAAACATGGGAGCGCACAAGGCCAGCAGCAGGATTTTTTCTTGGGTCAGGGACAGGCGCACGGTTGCTCACAAAAACCAGTCTAACCGCGACAGTGTACACAGCACCTTCGGTACGATGAAAAACATCAAAGCCCTCCTAGAATGAGGGCATGAATGACAATCTCTTCGTGGCTTTGCAGCACGTTCTGCCCAAGCAAGCACTCACAGTTTTTGCAGGCTGGGTGGCCAACTGGCGGGGAGGGCGCATCACACACGCCATCATCAATTGGTTTGTTGGCAAGTACCAAGTGAACATGAGCGAGGCGGCCGACCCCGACATCCGCAACTACGCTTGCTTCAATGATTTTTTCACCCGCGCATTGACAACTGACGCGAGACCGCTGGCGGATGCACCATTTGTGTGCCCGGTGGACGGTGCCATCAGCCAGTTGGGTGCCATCCATGGCGATCAATTGTTCCAAGCCAAGGGCCACAGTTACAGCACCCAGGCTTTGGTGGGCGGCGACGCGGCCTTGGCGGCGCAGTTTCAAGACGGCGCATTCGCCACCATTTACCTGAGCCCCAAGGACTACCACCGCATCCACATGCCCAGCGCGGGACGTTTGCGCCGCATGATCCACGTGCCCGGCGAATTGTTTTCAGTCAACCCCGCCACCGCGCGCGGTGTGCCCGGCTTGTTTGCCCGCAACGAGCGCGTGGTGTGTGTGTTCGACCTGCCCGCTTTAGAAGGTGCTGCGCCAAAGCAGTTTGTGCTGGTGCTGGTGGGTGCCACCATCGTGGGCAGCATGGCCACCACTTGGCATGGCCTGGTGAACCCACCACGCACGGGGCAATTGCGTGAATGGACGTACGACGACCAAGCCATCCACTTGAAGCAAGGCGATGAAATGGGGCGGTTTTTATTGGGCTCCACCGTGGTGCTGCTGTGGCCCGCGAACACCATTCAATTGAATACCGCTTGGCAACCCACCCAAGCCGTGCGCTTGGGTGAGCGCATGGGAGACTGACTTACATGTTGCGCCGGTACTGACCACCCACCTCAAACAAAGCGCTGGTGATCTGGCCCAAGGAGCAGTGACGCACCGCGTCCATCAGCACCTCGAACACATTGGCGTTGTCCAACACGGCTTGTTGCAAACGAGCGATTTGTGCTTTGGCTTGCACGCTGTGCTGGGTGTGGAAGTCGTTCAAGCGTTGGAGTTGGCTTTGCTTTTCCTCGTCGGTGGAGCGGGCCAGTTCAATTTTTTGCGGTGTTTCGTTGGCGTGCGGTGATTTGAAGGTGTTGACGCCAATGATGGGCAGCTCGCCAGTGTGTTTGAGCATCTCGTAGTGCATGGATTCATCTTGAATCTTGCCGCGCTGGTAACCGGTTTCCATGGCCCCCAAAACGCCACCGCGCTCGGCAATCGCCACAAACTCGGACAACACGGCTTCTTCCACCAACTGTGTGAGCTCTTCGATGATGAACGCGCCTTGCGATGGATTTTCGTTTTTCGCCAAGCCCCATTCGCGGTTGATGATGAGCTGAATGGCCATGGCGCGGCGCACCGAGTCTTCGGTGGGTGTGGTGATGGCTTCGTCAAACGCGTTGGTGTGCAAGCTGTTGCAGTTGTCGTAAATCGCGATCAGCGCTTGCAACGTGGTGCGGATGTCGTTGAACTGAATCTCTTGGGCGTGCAGCGATCGGCCCGAGGTTTGAATGTGGTATTTCAACTTTTGGCTGCGTTCGTTGGCACCGTATTTTTCTTTCATCGTGACCGCCCAGATGCGGCGCGCCACGCGACCCATCACCGTGTATTCGGGGTCCATGCCGTTGCTGAAGAAGAAGCTCAGGTTGGGCGCGAAGTCGTCGATGTGCATGCCACGCGCCAAATAGGCTTCCACAAACGTGAAGCCATTGGAGAGCGTGAACGCGAGTTGTGAAATCGGGTTGGCACCCGCTTCAGCGATGTGATAGCCGCTGATGGACACGCTGTAGAAATTGCGCACCTGGTGTTGAACGAAATATTCCGCAATGTCGCCCATCACCTTCAAAGAAAACTCGGTGCTGAACAAACAGGTGTTTTGTCCTTGGTCTTCTTTCAAAATATCGGCTTGCACCGTGCCACGCACGTTTTGCATCACCCAAGCGCGAATCTCAGCGCGTTCGGCAGCCGAGGGCGCGCGGCCCTTGTCGGTTTCAAACTTGGCCAGTTGTTGATCAATGGCGGTGTTCATGAACATCGCCAAGATGGTGGGTGCTGGGCCATTGATGGTCATCGACACGCTGGTAGACGGTGAGCACAAATCAAAACCGTCGTACAGCACCTTCATGTCATCCAGGGTGGCAATGCTCACGCCCGAGTTACCCACCTTGCCGTAAATGTCGGGGCGCGGATCGGGGTCGTTGCCGTACAAGGTGACCGAATCAAAGGCGGTGCTCAAGCGCTTGGCCGGCATGCCCTCGCTCAAGAGTTTGAAACGGCGGTTGGTTCGAAACGCATCGCCTTCGCCGGCAAACATGCGCGTCGGGTCTTCGTTCTCGCGCTTGAACGCAAAGGTGCCGGCGGTGTAGGGGTAGCGGCCGGGCACGTTGTCGAGCATCAGCCATTGCAAGATGTCGCCATGGTCATGGAACGTGGGCATGGCCACTTTGCGCACTGGTGTGCCGCTCAGGGATTGGGTGACCAGTGCGGTGCGGATTTCTTTGTCGCGCACTTTCACTACCAATTCATCACCAGCGTAGTCTTGTTGCAATTTCGGCCAGTCGTTCAGCAAGGCGCGGGCATCAGCGTCCAGTCGCTGCTCGCGCTCGGTGGCCAAACCCAGCGTGGCCTCCGAGGCGCGGGGTCGGCCTTTCACATCCACCGCCAACATGGCGGAAGCGGCCTTGAGCTGCTGCACTTCACGCGCCAGTTGCGCTTGTTTGGCGGCGCGTTGTTTGTAGCCGCGCACGGTGTCGCTGATCTCGGCCAAGTAGCGGCTGCGCGCAGGCGGCACGATGGGCGTTTGGTGCGAGCTGTGACGCACATTCACTGTTGGCAAGCGGCCTGCTTGCAGTTTCAAACCACACGCTTGCAAACGCGGCTTCATGGCTTGGAACAAGGCGGTCACGCCGTCGTCGTTGAAATGCGCGGCCATGGTGCCAAACACCGGCATCTGTTCGGTGGGGGTGCCCCAGGCTTCCTTGTTGCGTTGCACTTGCTTGGCCACATCGCGCAGCGCATCGGCTGCGCCTTTGCGGTCGAATTTGTTGATCGCCACAAACTCTGCAAAGTCGAGCATGTCGATTTTTTCCAATTGGCTGGCTGCGCCAAATTCGGGCGTCATCACGTACAGCGGGATGTCCACATGCGGCACGATGGCCGCATCCCCTTGGCCAATGCCCGAGGTTTCGACGATGACCAGGTCAAAGCCAGCGCACTTGGCAGCGGCAATGACGTCGGGCAAAGCGGCGCTGATTTCGCTGCCAAATTCACGCGTGGCCAAACTGCGCATGAAGACGCGACTGCCTTGTTGCCATGGTGATATGGCATTCATGCGGATGCGGTCGCCAAGCAACGCCCCGCCACTCTTGCGGCGCGACGGGTCGATGGAAATCACGGCGATGCGCAAGGCATCGTCTTGGTCCAGGCGGATGCGGCGAATCAATTCGTCGGTGAGCGAGGACTTGCCCGCGCCACCCGTGCCAGTGATGCCAACCACGGGGACGTTCAAGCCTGCGGCCAGGCTGCGCAGTTCAGTGCGCAGCGTGTCCAAAGCAGCGTTGACACCCTGCGCTTGGTTTTCCAAAGCAGTGATGAGTTGCGCCAAGGCGCGCCAGTGTGTTTCGCCGTGGCCTTGGATGGCGGCAAGGGTGGTGGGGGCATGGCCGCACAAGTCTTGGTCGCAGCGCATGATCATCTCGCCAATCATGCCTTGCAGGCCCATGCGTTGGCCGTCTTGCGGGCTGTAAATGCGGGTCACGCCATAGGCATGCAACTCGGCGATTTCATCGGGCACGATGACGCCGCCGCCACCGCCAAACACCTGAATGTGCGCGCCGCCACGCTGGCGCAGCAGGTCCACCATGTACTTGAAGTACTCCACATGGCCGCCTTGGTAAGAGCTGATGGCGATGCCTTGCACATCCTCTTGCAACGCAGCGGTGACCGCCTCGTCCACCGAACGGTTGTGCCCCAGGTGAATCACCTCGGCGCCCATGCCCTGCAAGATGCGCCGCATGATGTTGATGGCCGCGTCATGCCCATCGAACAACGAAGCAGCGGTGACAAAGCGCACCTTGTGCTTGGGGCGGTAGTTGGCCAGAGCCTGGAATTCGGCAGACAAATCGGTCATGTTGATAACGGGTGAACCGTGAAAAGCAGAAGGGACGTGGGTTACTGACGAGTAGCCCCGAGGCTTAAATTGACGTAACGTCAATCATAGCGGGGTTTGGGGG
>JACCDP010549449.1_pt1 | contig 15926 bp, 12 predicted proteins | sample 7445841 | NCBI WGS metagenome assembly JACCDP01 (sample SAMN15323441, study PRJNA562643) | freshwater metagenome | isolation source: river surface water | place: USA:Blue River Watershed | collected 2017-08-17 | reverse complement strand
TACCGGTCGCGGTTACTCGCCGCTCGCTCAGGTCGCGGAGTTCGTCAACGTCACATGTCCAAAGTGCGGTGGTCCGGCCCGTCGCGAGACGGACACGATGGACACGTTCGTCGATTCGTCCTGGTACTTCATGCGCTACTGCGACCCGACCAACAACGACGCGATGGTCGGCGCCGGCACCGAGTACTGGATGGGCGCTGACAAGGCCAACCCGGGCCGGGTGGGCATGAATCAGTACATCGGCGGCATCGAGCACGCCATCCTGCACCTGCTGTACGCGCGCTTCTGGACCAAGGTCATGCGCGACCTGAAGCTGGTCACGGTCAGCGAGCCGTTCGAGAAGCTGCTGACGCAGGGCATGGTGCTCAAGGGTGCGTTCTTCCACAAGCCCGAGGGCGGCGGCAAGGACTACTACTGGGACCACGAGATCGACGTCATCCACGACGACAAGGGCGGCATCCTCGGCGCCAAGCTGAAGAAGGACGGCACGCCACTCGAGTACGAGATGACGACCATGTCCAAGTCCAAGAACAACGGCGTGGACCCGCAGGCGCTGATCGACCAGTACGGCGCCGACACCGCCCGCCTGTTCGTCATGTTCGCCAGCCCGCCCGAGCAGACGCTGGAGTGGAACGACGCGGCCGTGGAAGGCGCGCACCGCTTCCTGAAGCGCGTGTGGAACTTCGGTGTGCGTAACGCCGACGCGATCAAGAACGGCGGCAGCGACTTCGCAGTCTTGAGTGGCGACGGCAAGGCGCTGCGCCGCGAGGTGCACAACGTGCTGAAGCAGGTCAGCTACGACTACGAGCGCATGCAGTACAACACCGTCGTCTCCGGCGCGATGAAGCTGCTGAACGCGCTGGAAGGCTTCAAGGCGGAAGGCCAGGCTGCCGCCGTGCGCGACGGCTTCTCGGTGCTGCTGCGCGTGCTCTACCCGGCCACGCCGCACATCAGCCACACGCTGTGGCAAGACCTGGGCTTCGCTGCCGAGCTGGGCGACCTGCTGGACGCGCCGTGGCCCACGGTGGACGAAGCCGCACTGGTGCAGGACGAGATCGAGCTGATGCTGCAGGTCAACGGCAAGCTGCGCGGCTCGGTCAAGGTGCCGGCCAGCGCCGACAAGGCTGCCATCGAGGCTGCCGCGCTGGCCAACCCCGAGTTCGCCAAGTTCAGCGAAGGCAAGGCGCCGAAGAAGGTCGTCATCGTGCCGGGCCGCCTGGTGAACATCGTCGTCTAGAGATGAGCCCACCCCCTACCGGCTTCGCTGGCCCCCTCAAGGGGGCGCCGCTGGCGGCCTGGCAAAGCCAGTTCCGCGGCGGCCGCTTGGAAAGACACCATGCTCCGTAGATCCGTTTTGCTCATGACGGCGGCCCTCGCCGGCTGCGGCTTCGAGCTGCGCCGCGAGCCCGAGCTGCAGTTCAAGACGCTGGCGCTGACCGGCTTTGCGCCCGACTCGCTGCTGGCCGCGGGCCTGAAGCGCCAGATCAAGCGCACGCCGGTGCAGATCGTCGACGACCCCAGCCGCGCGCAGGTGGTGCTGGAGGTGCTCAACGAGCACCGCGACCGCACGGTGGTCGCGTCCACCAGCGTGGGCCAGGTGCGCGAATGGCAGCTGCGGCTGCACTTCGACTACCTGATCCGCACGGCGGCCGGCGAGCTGCTGCTCCCCAAGGTCGAGCTGGCCCTGACGCGCGACATGAACTACACCGAGACCACGGCGCTGGCCAAGGAGCAGGAGGCCGCCAACCTGTACGGCGCGATGCAGTCCGACGCGATCGCACAGGTCATGCGCCGCCTCGCGGTCATCAAGATCCAAAGCTGATGCAACTCCGCGCGGAGGGCCTGGGCGCCCACCTCAGCAAGGGCCTGGCCCGCATCTACACCGTGCACGGCGACGAGCCGCTGCTGGCGCAGGAAGCGGCCGACCAGATCCGCGCCGCCGCCCGCGCGCAGGGCTTCGGCGAGCGGCAGATCTTCATCGTCTCCGGCGCCTACTTCGACTGGGCGCCGGTGCTGGCTGCCGCGCAGGCGATGAGCCTGTTCGCCGAACGCCAGTTCATCGAGATCCGCATCCCCAACGGCAAGCCCGGCAAGGACGGCTCCGAGGCCTTGCAGCGCTATGCCGAGGCCGCGCCCGACGATGTGCTCACCCTCGTCACGCTGCCGCGGCTGGACAAGACCCAGCTGTCCAGCGCATGGTTCACCGCGCTGGACGGCCACGGCGTGTCCATCCGCGTCGAGCCCGTCGAGCGCCGCCTGCTGCCGGCCTGGCTGGCGCAGCGGCTCAAAGCCCAGGGGCAATCGGTGCCCGAGGGCGAGGACGGCCAGCGTGCGCTGGCCTTCTTCGCCGACCGCGTGGAAGGCAACCTGCTGGCCGCCCACCAGGAGCTGCAGAAGCTCGCGCTGCTGCACCCCGAGGGTGAGCTGACGCTCGCCGACATCGAGGCCGCCGTACTGGACGTGGCACGCTTCGACGTGTTCAAGCTCAGCGAGGCCGTGCTGTCCGGCAACGTGCCGCGCCTCTTGCGCATGCTCGATGGCCTGGAGGCCGAGGGCGAGGCCGCCGTGCTGGTGCACTGGAACCTGGCCGAGGACGCCCGCGCGCTGGCCCGCGTGCGCGCCGCGCTGGACGCCGGCCGCCCGCTGCCGATGGCGATGCGCGAGGCCCGCGTCTGGGGCGCGAAGGAACGGCTGGTGGAGCGCATTGCGCCGCGCCTGGACAGCGCCCAGGCCGGCCTGCTGATCCAGGCCGCACAGGTGTGCGACGGCCTCGTCAAGGGCCTGCGCCATCCTGACTGGCCCAGCGACCCCTGGGCCGCCCTGCGGCGGTTCGCGCTGATGCTGGCCGAAACCGCCAGCGGCAAGCACGGGGCGGCCCTCACCGTGCGCTGAGCGCGATTGGGCTATCGTCGGCCACGGAGTCCGCCGCCATGACGCCCTTTCGCCGCCTTGCCGCCACCGCCGCCGCCCTGGCCCCGGCCGCCACGTTCGCCGTGCCGGTCACCGTGCAATTGGCCGGGCCGAACGGGCAGCCGCTGGCCGGTGCCGCCGTCGCCGTGGAAGTGCGCGGCCGTGCCGCGAAGACGACGACGGCCCGGGCAGAAATGGGGCAGCGCGACCGCCAGTTCACGCCCCAGCTGCTGATCGTGCAGACCGGCACCGCCGTGAGCTTCCCGAACTTCGACACCGTGCGGCATCACGTCTACTCGATCTCGCCGATCAAGGTCATCGACATCAAGCTGTATGCCGGCACGCCCGCCGAGCCCATCGTCTTCGACAAGCCCGGCGTTGCCACGCTGGGCTGCAACATCCACGACCGCATGAGTGCCCATGTCGTCGTCGTCGACACGCCGGTCTTCGCGGCCACCGACGCCCGCGGGCAGGCGACGTTCGACATTCCCGCCGGCGAGCACACCGTCAAGGTCTGGCACGCCGGGCAGCGGTCCGCCACGCTGCAGAGCCTGCGCCTGGACGTGCCCGCCGACGGTGGCACGCGCACCCTGACCCTGACCGACTGACCCCTTCGCCATGCGCTGGCCCTCCTGGCTGAACCCCCACCGTCTCGAAGGCCGCATCGCCGGCCTCTTCCTCGGGCTGCTGCTGATCGTGCAGGCGCTCAGCTTCGGCGCCATCCGCGCCAGCATCACGCACGACGCCGACGAATCCCTCGCCGCCGAGCTGCACACCGGCGAACGCGTGCTGCGGCGCCTGCTGGAGCAGCGGGCCGGCAAGCTGCGCGACGCCGCCGAGCTGCTGGCCAAGGACTACGGCTTTCGCACGACGATCGGGCTGTCGCTGGCCGAGCACGGCACCGTCGAGACCATCCGCGACGCGCTCGCCAACCAGGGCGGGCGCATCGGCGCCTCCGTCGTCGCCTACTTCGACGATCAGCAGCACCTGGTCGCCGCGACGCGCGACGGCGCCGCCGCCTTCGGCAGTGCGCTGCGCCAGCTCGTGCAGGCCGCCGATGGCAGCGTGCTGGCCGTGCAGGGCGAACAGGCCTATCAGCTGGTGGCTGTCCAGGTGCGCACGCCGGCGCCGGTGGGCTGGGTGCTGATGGGCTTCGCGCTGGACCAGACCGTGCTGGACGAGCTGAAGGCGCTGTCGGAGCTGGAGGGCGTTGCACTGCTGCAGACGCCGGGCCAGGCCTGGCATGGCATCGTCGGCACGCTCGACCCGCAGGCGGCCGGCGCCCTGAGCTCGCAGCTCGCCATGGCCGCACCGGGCGACGGCGTGCTGGCGCTGGCCGGCGAGCGCATGCGCGCGCGCTTCGTGCCACTGCTGCAGGGGGAACAAACCCTGGGCGTGCTGCTGCTGCGTTCGCTGGACGCCGCGCTCGCGCCATACCGGCAGCTGCAACTCGTGCTGCTGGGGCTGACGCTGCTGAGCGTCGCCGTGTTCGCGCTGTTCAGCGTGCTGCTGGCGCGCGGCATCGGCGGCCCGATCGCGGCGCTGTCCGGCGCTGCGCGGCGCCTGGAGGGCGGCGACTACGACACGCCCGTGCCGGCGGCCTCCCGGCTCGACGAGGTGCACGAGCTGGCCCTCGCGCTGGAGAGCATGCGCCAGGGCATCCGCCGGCGCGAGGCGCTCGTCAACCACCTCGCCTATGTGGACCCGCTCACGCTGCTGCCCAACCGGGCGCGCTTCGCCGAGTTCCTGCAGCACCACCTGATCCACAGCCGCGTGCCAGGCGCCGTGCTGATGCTGGATCTGGACCGCTTCAAGCACGTCAACGACGTGCTGGGCCACGACATCGGCGACCGCTTGCTGCAAAGCGTGGCGGACCGCCTGCAGGCGCTGTGCGCGCCGGCCCGCTCGGTGCTGGCGCGGCTGTCGGGCGACGAGTTCGCCATCCTGCTGACCAACACCGACGCGATGCTCGCGAGCGAGGCGGCGCTGGCCATCCTGAAGGACTTCGAGCAACCGCTGCAGTTGGGCAACGAGACCGTCGACCTCAGCGCCGGCATCGGCATCGCGCTGTTCCCCGAGCATGGCAACGAGGTCAACCTGCTGCTGGGCCGGGCCGAGCTGGCCATGTACGCGGCCAAGGCGCGCCAATGCGGCAGCCTGATCTATCACGCGCAGCTGGACGCCGGCAGCCAGGAGTCGCTGTCGCTGCTGTCCGAGCTGCGGCGCGCCGTCGAGAACGACGAGCTGCGGCTGTTCCTGCAGCCCAAGATCGACCTGCAGACCGGCCGCGTCATCGGCGCCGAGGCGCTGGTGCGCTGGCAACACCCGACCCGCGGCCTCGTGCCGCCGATGCAATTCATTCCGTTCGCGGAGCAGACGGGGTTCATCCGCATGCTCAGCGCCTGGGTGCTGTCGGGCGCCGCCAAGTTCGCGCGCGACGCGCAGGATGCCGGGCTGACCCTGCGGCTGTCGGTCAACCTCTCCACACGCGACCTGATGGACCAGGAACTGCCGGCCAAGATCGAGGCGCTCATCACGCCGCGCAACGTACCGGCGTCGTCGATCTGCCTGGAGATCACCGAGAGCGCCATCATGGACGACCCCGAGCGCGCGCTGTCCACGCTGGAGCATCTGCACGCAATGGGCTTCAAGCTGTCCATCGACGACTTCGGCACCGGCTACTCGTCGCTGGCCTACCTGAAACGGCTGCCGGTGGACGAACTGAAGATCGACAAGAGCTTCGTCATGGCGATGGAGCGCGACCTGGACGATGCGCGCATCGTGCGCTCGACGATCGAGCTGGCCCACAACCTGGGCCTGACGGTCGTCGCCGAGGGGCTGGAGACGGCCAAGGCCTGGGCGCTGCTGGCCCAGCTGGGCTGCGACGAGGGCCAGGGCTACTTCATCGGCAAGCCCATGCCGCACGAGGACTTCATCGCCTGGGCCCGCGGCTGGGAGCCGCCCGAGGGCGTGACGCAGGCCGCCGAGAGCGTGCTGGCGCAGCTGGGTTAGCCCCTCGCTCGAGGGGACAGCGAGGCTCGCGGCATTGAGCCACGAGCACATCGCCAAAGGCGGGCCGGCTTGGGAGCGGCCCGCAATTCAAAACTGCGATCAGCTGTCCTGGTCCTCAAGCGCCTCGCACAGCGCCATCAACCCTGCCGTCACCGTCTGCGCGCGCACCGCGTGGCGGTCGCCAGTGAAGTGCTCGCGCCACACCTGCGCCGGCCGGCCGGCATGCACCAGCGCCAGCCAGACGGTGCCGACCGGCTTGGCCTCGCTGCCGCCCGTGGGCCCGGCGATGCCGGTGACCGACAGCGCCCAGTCGACGGGCGCATGCGCCAGCAGGCCGCGCGCCATGTGTTCAGCCACCTCCGCGCTGACCGCGCCGTGCTGCGCAATCAGCGCCTCGGGCACGCCCAGCAGCTCGGTCTTGGCCTCGTTGCTGTAGCTGACGACGCCGCGCTCGAACCATTGGCTGGAGCCGGCGATGTCGGTGCAGGCGGCGGCGATGAGGCCGCCGGTGCAGCTCTCGGCGGTGCCGACGCGCTCACGGCGGCGGATCAACGCCACGGCGATGCGCTCGATCAGTTCGGCGTTGTCGGCAGTCATGGCATCACCCCAGGAAGTGGCGGTACAGCGCGATGACGGCGAGCGTACAGCCGGCCGCCACGAAGTCGTCGAACAGGATGCCGAAGCCCTGGGCCCAGGTGACGGGCCGCCCGCGTTCGCCCTTGAACAGGCGGTCCGCCCAGCCGACGGGGCCGGGTTTGGCCGCGTCGAAGAAGCGGAACAGGCCGAAGGCCACCAGCTGCGCGACGAACGAGGCCGGGCCGATCAGCCACAGCACCAGCCAGAACGCCAGCACCTCGTCCCACACGATGGCACCCGGGTCGGCGGTGTTCAGGTCACGCGCGCAACGGGTGCAGGCCCACCAGCCGACGATGGTGCCGCCGGCGATCAGCGCCGCCCAGCCCACATCGTTGAGCCACGGCGCGATGACCCAGAACGCGAGCCACGCCCACAGCGTGCCGACCGTGCCGGGCGCCTTGGGGCTGAGCCCGCTGCCGAAGCCCAGCGCGATCCAGCGCGCCGGGTGCCGCAGCATGAAGGCGGGCGTCGGCCGGATGGGGGCACGGGTGGGCTCGGGTGCCGCCACCGGCGCCTGGGCCGGCGAGGTGTCTTGGGTGGACGAATCGCTCATGACGAAAAGTGGTCGAAGGACTGCAGGCCATGCGCGACGGCCTCGCCGCGGCCATCCACGACACGCAGGCCCGGCTCGGCCTCGATGGCGCCGATGCGCGTCAGCGGCACGCCGACATCCGGCAGCCGGGCGCCCGGGGGCGCGGTGAACACCAGCTCGTAGTCGTCCCCACCGGCCAGCCCGCACAGGCGCTGCAACGCCACGGGCTGCGACGCGAGCACGGCGCTGCGCGGCAAGGCGTCCACGTCCAGCCGAGCGCCGACGCCCGACGCCGCCAGGATGTGGCCCAGATCGCCCAGCAAGCCGTCGGAGAGGTCCAGCGCCGCCGTCGCGATGCCGCGCAGCGCCTGGCCCAGGGCCAGCCGCGGCGTCGGGCATTCCATCGCTGCGCGCACGGCCTCGAACCCGTCGCCCGCCAGCGCCACCGAGCCGCGGAAGACCTCCAGCGCCAGCCGCGCGTCGCCCAGCGTGCCGGACACCCAGATCTCGTCGCCAACCCTCGCGCCGCTGCGCAGCAGCGCCTGGCCGGCCGGCGCCTCGCCAAACACCGTGATGCACAGGTTCAGCGGGCCCTGCGTCGTGTCGCCGCCGACCAGCGGGCAGCCGTGCGCGTCCGCCAGCGCCAGCAGGCCGCCCGCGAAGCCGGCCAGCCAGGCCTCGTCGGCGCGCGGCAACGCCAGCGCGAGCGTGAAGCCGCGCGGCGTGGCGCCGCAGGCGGCCAGATCGCTGAGGTTGACGGCCAGCGCCTTGTGGCCGAGCCGGGCCGGGTCGACCGTGGACAGGAAATGCCGGCCCTCCACCAGCATGTCGCTGGACACCAGCCAGCGCTGGCCGGGCGTGGGCGCCAGCACCGCGCAGTCGTCGCCCACGCCGACATCCACGCCGGCCGGCGCTGGGCGCTGGAAAAAGCGCCGGATCAGATCGAATTCACCCATGGCCGCGATTGTCTCCGTGTGGACATCCGCAGCCACCTCACCCGGGTGCAGTGGCATGATTCCCACCCCGCCGGCCGAACCAGGCCGACTTTTGCCCGCTTTCGACATGCCCAGCCCAGAAGAAAAACGCGCCCAGCTTCGCCAGGCCGCCCTCGAATATCACGAGTTCCCGACGCCGGGCAAGATCGCGATCGCGGCGACCAAACAGCTCGTCAACCAGCACGATCTCGCGCTGGCCTATTCGCCCGGCGTCGCCGCCGCCTGCGAGGAAATCGTCGCCGACCCGGCCAACGCCTTCCGCTACACCTCGCGCGGCAACCTCGTCGCCGTGGTGTCCAACGGTACCGCCGTGCTGGGCCTGGGCAACATCGGCCCGCTGGCCTCCAAGCCGGTCATGGAAGGCAAGGGCGTGCTGTTCAAGAAGTTCGCCGGCATCGACGTCTTCGACCTCGAAGTGGCCGAGAACGACCTCGACAAGCTGGTGGACTGCATCGCCGCTCTCGAGCCCACCTTCGGCGGCATCAACCTCGAGGACATCAAGGCGCCGGACTGCTTCTACGTCGAGCGCAAGCTGCGCGAGCGCATGAAGATCCCCGTCTTCCACGACGACCAGCACGGCACGGCCATCGTCGTCGGCGCCGCGTTCCTGAACGGCCTGAAGGTCGTGGGCAAGGACATCAAGGACGTCAAGCTCGTCACCTCGGGCGCCGGCGCCGCCGCGCTCGCCTGCCTGGGCCTGCTCGTCAAGCTGGGCCTGCCGCGCGAAAACATCTGGGTGACCGACCTGGCCGGCGTCGTCTACGAGGGCCGCACCGAGCTGATGGACCCCGACAAGGCGGAGTTCGCACAGAAGACCAGCCAGCGCACGCTGCGCGAGGTCATCGACGGCGCCGACGTCTTCCTGGGGCTGTCCGCCGGCGGCGTGCTGAAGCCCGACATGGTGGCCACGATGGCCGCCAAGCCGCTGATCTTCGCGCTGGCCAACCCGACGCCCGAGATCCTGCCCGAGGAAGTCCAGAAGGTGCGCAGCGACGCCATCATGGCCACGGGCCGCACGGACTACCCCAACCAGGTCAACAACGTCCTGTGCTTCCCCTACATCTTCCGGGGCGCGCTGGACTCGGGTGCCACGACGATCAACGTCGAGATGGAGATTGCCGCCGTCCACGCCATCGCCGATCTGGCACAGGCCGAGCTGAGCGAAGTGGTGGCCGCCGCCTATGTCGGCGCGACGCTGTCCTTCGGCGCCGAATACCTCATCCCCAAGCCCTTCGACCCGCGACTGATGATGCGCATCGCGCCGGCCGTCGCCAAGGCCGCGATGGACTCGGGCGTTGCCGCCCGGCCCATCACCGACTGGGACGCCTACCGCGAAAAGCTGCAGAGCTTCGTCTACGCCTCCGGCAACACGATGAAGCCCATCTTCAGCGCCGCCAAGCGCGCGCCCAACAAGCGCGTCGCCTACGCCGAGGGTGAAGAAGAGCGCGTGCTGCGCGCGGCCCAGGTCGTCGTCGACGAAGGCCTGGCCCGCCCGACGCTGGTCGGCCGCCCGGCCGTCATCGCCGAGCGCGCCGAGCGCTTCGGCCTGCGACTGCAACAGGGCCGCGACTACGACGTCGTCAACGTCGAGCACGACGACCGCTACCGCGACTACTGGCAGACCTATCTGCGCATGACGGAGCGCAAGGGCGTCACGCAGCAGCTCGCCAAGATCGAGATGCGCCGCCGCCTGACGCTCATCAGCGCCATGCTGCTGCACAAGGGCGAAGTCGACGGCATGCTGTGCGGCACCTGGGGCACGACGGCCACGCATCTGCAGTACATCGACCAGGTCATCGGCAAGCGCGCCGGCGTCAAGACCTACGCCTGCATGAACGGGCTGATCCTGCCGGGCCGCCAGGTCATGCTGGTCGACACCCACGTCAACTACGACCCGACAGCCGAGCAACTGGCCGAGATCACCATCATGGCCGCGCAGGAGATGTGCCGCTTCGGCCTGAGCCCGAAGGCCGCACTGCTGTCGCACAGCAACTTCGGCACGAGCGACAAGCCCTCCGCCGTGAAGATGCGCGACACGCTGGCGCTGATCCAGCAGCTCGCGCCCTGGCTGGAAGTCGACGGCGAGATGCACGGCGACACGGCGCTGGATGCCGGCTACCGCAAACAGCTGATGCCGCACAGCACGCTGAGCGGCGAGGCGAACCTGCTGGTGCTGCCCAACATCGACGCCGCCAACATCTCCTACAACCTGCTCAAGACCACCGCCGGCGGCGGCATCGCCATCGGCCCGGTGCTGCTGGGTGCAGCCAAGCCGGTGCACGTGTTGACGCCGTCGGCCACCGTGCGCCGCATCGTCAACATGACCGCGCTGACGGTCGCCGACGCCAACGCCGCCCGCGCCTGAGCGGGCTCGCGCCGTCGAAAGAGTTCGGGCCCCAGCGGGCCCGAACTCGCTGAATTGACAGAAGTTTTCAAGGTCAATTTCCTGTCATTGACCAGCCCGCAAGCGTTACAGATCAACGATTTAAAGAAGTGTGAGCGCAGGCTCACATGCTGCAAATCCAGAGTCCGCTGGCGGGATCTGGCTTGAGCTTTCGGGGTCGCTTCGGTACCATGTTGGTTTTCTGAACAGGGTAAACCCGTGTTTTTGCTCTCGTGGCTGGCGCGCTCAAGCGCCTCGGCGGTCACCACCGCCCTGCTGCTCGCCGGCCTGGCCGGAGGCACCCAAGCCAAGGAAGCTCCTCCCACCGCCAAGCCCGCTCTGGCTGAAATTTCGCTGAGCGAGCTGCCCGTCCAGGCCCAGGAAACCCACCGGCTCGTTCTTGCCGGCGGCCCGTTTCCCAATGCCAAGGACGGCGTGGTGTTCGGCAATCGCGAGCGCCTGCTGCCCAGCAAGGCACGCGGCTTCTATCGCGAATACACGGTCAGGACCCCTGGCGCGCGCAATCGGGGCGCCCGCCGCCTCGTGTGTGGCGGCACACCGCCCACCGCGCCGGAGGTCTGTTACTACACCGGCGATCACTATGCCAGCTTCCAGCGCATTCGCGCCGGGGCGGCCCGGTGAAGGCCGAGCGAAGACGAGTTTTGGCTGTTTTGTGACTTGAAAGGAGGAACGCGACCATGCTTTTGCAGACCGTCCGTCCCAATATCGTGCAGGCCATCAGGGCCTACCGGGTCGAGGACTTGATGCAGGCCGCTCAAGAGGCGGGCCAGCATTTCCTGTATGCCAACCTGTCGGAGGCGCAGTCCAAGCAGGACGTGCTCGACGGCATCGCTCAGGCCTTTTTGTTCCCGGCACATTTCGGCAAGAACCTGGACGCCCTGCATGACTGCATGACCGACCTCGTCCACAAGGCCGGCAGCCAGCCCGGCTTTGTCGTCGTGCTGGAGCAGTTGCCCGACAACGTGCGCTTCGACCGCGAGGCCCGCGAGCAGCTGCTCGATGTCTTCCGCGACACGGCCGACTACTGGGCCGACCGGAAGATCCCCTTCCGGTGTTTCTATTCTTTTCAGTAGCCCGCTCCCAAGAAAACGGGTCATGGGAGCGGGCTGCTGAGGTGGCCCCGGTGATTGAAAAGCCTGCCGCGAAGAGCGCGAAGGCAACGATTGGCAACCCCAACTTCGGCATGAACATGCCGATGATGTGCAGCGCCTTTGATACGTCGATGTGGCTCAGCGCGGCATGACGCTCTGACGCTCGATGACAAAACGGGACCCTCGGGTCCCGTTTTGCATTTCAGCCCGCCACTTCGAGCGCGAGCGCCACGAACTCCGCGACCGGCACTTCCTCGGCCCGGCGCTGCAGATCGAAATGCCCCGCATAGCCGCGCTCGGCGAGCCACTTACCGAGGCTGTGCCGAAGCAGCTTGCGGCGCTGCGAGAACGCGCTCGCAACCAATTCACCCAGCAGCTTCGCATCCAGCGCCGGCGGTGCCTTGAGCGGCAGCATGCGCACGATGGCGGAGTCCACGCGCGGCGGTGGATCGAAGGCCTCGGGCGGCACATCCAGCACCGACTCGATGTCATAACGCCACTGCAGCATGACGCTCAGACGGCCGTAATCCTTGCCGCCCGGCCCGGCCGCCATGCGGTCGACGACTTCCTTCTGCAGCATGAAATGCTGGTCGACGACGTCGTCCACCGCCTCCAGCAGATGGAAAAGGATGGGCGTGGAGATGTTGTAGGGCAGGTTGCCGACGACGCGCAGCCGTGCCGCCTTGGTGCGCGCCAGGTCGCGGAAGTCGACCTTGAGCACGTCACTCTCGATGACCTCCACGTCGTCGCGCTTGCGCAGGCGCGCCGCCAGGTCACGGTCCAGTTCGATGACGGTGAGCGGCTTGTGCCGCTCCAGCAGCGGCAGCGTCATCGCGCCCAGCCCCGGCCCGATCTCGACGAGCGTGTCGCCCGGCTGGGGGTCGATGAGGTCGACGATCGCGTCGATCAGGGCCTTGTCGGTCAGGAAATGCTGGCCAAACCGCTTGCGCGGGATGTGCGACTTCATGCGCGGGCACCCATCGGCAGGTCGCCACGCGACAGGCGCGGCGCTCGGTCCGGCCTCAATCCAGCCATTCGCGCACCTCGACGAACGCCTTGGCGCGCAGTTCCTTGACCCAGTCCTGGTAGACCTCGTCGTACTTCTGCTCGCGCAAGGCGTTGCGTGCCTGTTCGCGGAGCTGACGCGGCTCGATGTCGACGGTGCGGCGCTCCAGCACCTGGATCAGGTGCACGCCGAAACGCGACATGACCGGCCCCGAAATCCCGTTCAGCGCCAGGCCGTTCATGGCCTCTTCGAACTCGGGCACGAAACCGCCGGCGCCCATCCAGCCGAGGTCACCGCCCGCTTCCGCGCTGCCGTCCTCGGAGTTGGCACGCGCCAGGTTCTCGAACTTGGCCTGGCCGGATTCGATCTGGCGCTTCATCTCGGCCAGCCGGCGGGCGGCGACTTCGGCCGTCAACTGCGCCGACGGGCGCAGCAGGATGTGGCGCGCGTGAGTCTGCAGGCTCTGCGTCATCGACGCACTCCCCTGCCGCTCGACGACCTTGAGGATGTGAAAGCCCGCGCCGCTTCTCAGTAGCTGCGGCGCGACCTGACCGCTCTTCACGTCGCGCACGGCGTTGACAAAGATGTCGGGCAGCCGGTCGGCCGGGCGCATGCCGATCTCGCCGCCACGCGCCTTGTTGCTGTCTTCGGAGACGTCGCGCGCCACGGCGCCGAAGTCCTCGCCCGCCTTGATGCGGGCCAGCGCCGCCTCGGCGCGCGCGCGGCGCTCGGCCACGATCGCGTCAGACGCGCCTTCGGGCACCGTCACCAGCACCTGGGCCAGGTTGACCTGCCCACCCTGCTCCAGCGCGGCGCGCTTCTTGTCGAGCCAGGCGTCGATCTCGGCGTCCGTGACCTTGATACGGCCCTGCACCTCGCGCTCACGCACGCGCTCGGTCATCATCTGGTCGCGCAGGTTCTCGCGGAAGCTCTTGTAGTCGGTGCCGTCCTGCTTGAGGCGGTCGCGCAGCTGGGCGAGCGTCAGCTTGTTCTGGGCGGCAACGTTGGCCACGACGCGGTCCAGTTCGGCCTCGTCGATCTTGTTGCCGTTTTCGCGCGCATAGGTGATGAGCACGCGGTCCTCGATCAGCGCCTCCAGCGCCTGCTTGCGCAGCCCGGCCGTCTCCGGCATGACCTCGCCCTTCTGGCGCGCTTCCTGGCGCAGCCGCTCGGTGCGCTGAACGACCTCGCTGGCAGCCACGACGTCCTGGTTGACCACGGCAGCGATGTAGTCCCCCGGCTGCAGCGTGGGCGCGGTTTGGGCCGAGGCGGAACAAGCGGCCAGGGCCAGCGTCACTGCAATGAAGGAGGGAGCGAAGCGATGGATCATGGTAGGAAGTCTGAACTCGGCGAGCGGTCGGAACTCAACCGGCGATAACCGGGCACATTGTCCTTCAAGACCTTCAGCGCATTGGACCCCAGCTGGCTGAGCCCGACGAGCTCCAGCTGCAGCATCACGCGGGTGTTGGTTTCGGCGCGGCCGGTGGACAGGCGCTCGAGGCCGAAGCGCATCACCCAGCAACCCGCGTCGTACTCGAAGCCCGCCACGGAGTCGGTCAGGCGCTTGTCGCGCATCGAGTACTGCACCCGACCGGCGCTGTACCAGGCGCCGCCGCAGCTGCTGCCGGCATTGGCGCCACGCTGGGTGATCGGCTGGCCGTACAGCGGCCATTGCCAGGCCAGCTCGACCTGCTCGCTGGACGCGCGCGCATAACGATAGGCCAGGCTAACGGTCTTGAACGGCCCCGGCGAGTAGCGCAGGCGCATCACGGAGCGCACCGAGCGATTGGTCTCGGGGTTGAACTCCAGCGTGTTGTCGGCCCACCAGCGCTCCTCCAGGTGGGTCGCTGCCGACAGCAGCAGGTCGGAGAAGCGCTGCGCCACGGGCAGGCCGTCTGGCGTGACGAGCTGATCGCGGAACTGCACACGCTGCGCGATGCCCAGGCGCAGGACTTCCTCGCCCTTGGCGGTGCTGACCCAGCGGCTGGTCGCGCCGAAGATCAGCGCATGCATGTCCGACACCTTGTCCACACCGGAGAACTGGTTGTCCGTGTAGATGGAGTCGAAGTTGAAATCCTTGGCCGCCGCGTCGAAGTTGGGCAGGTTGGACTGGTCGCGGTAGGGCGTGTTCACGTAGAACAGGCGCGGCTCAAGACTCTGGCGCATGTCGCGGCCGAACAGCGTCGTGTCGCGCTCGAAGACCCAGCCGTGGTCGATGCTGAACGTCGGGATGACGCGGCTCGTGCGGCGGCGGCCGTCGCTCAACGGCTCGTCGAGGTCGTACGCCGCAGCGTTGAAGGACACCCGCGGGATGAACCACCAGGCTTCCCCCCCCAGCGGGGCCGCCACATGGCCCAGCGCGTGCACACGCTCGCCGCCGGGCGCCTGCGTGGACCGGGCGGAGACCGGCAGGTCGAAGCGGTTGTATTCCAGCTCCAGCCCGCCCTCCAGCCGCGCCTTGCGGCCCCACGGCCGGAAGCTGTCGAGCACCGCCTCGTCGGCCGCCGTCGTCACACGCACACCCATCTGCGGGCTGCGCTGGTAGGGCGAATCGAACTGCGACAGCGCGTCGGTGCCCTGCAGGGTCTGCCAGCGCTGCACGCGGGCGTAGGTATCGATGGCGCCCCAGGACAGCTCGCGATGGCGGCCCAGCGACAAGTCGCTGGCCAGCAGACGCGGCGTCTGGCTCTCGACGCGGCGGGACAGGTCTTTCCAGTAATCGTCGTCCGAGACGCGCTCGCTCTTCAACCGGTAGCGCCAGTCGCCCAGCTTGCCGTCGTTGTTGAGCTTGAGGCTCCAGCGCGACTGGCCGAACACCCGGTCGCCCGGCAGCAGATCGACGTTGACGCGGCCGGCGTGGTCGGGCTCCAGATAGCGGAACTCGCCATCGACGCCCACGCCACGCTTGGTCATGACAAACGGCGTCAGCGTCGCATCGCGCTGCGGCGCGATGTTCCAGTAGTAGGGCACGCCCAGCTCGAGGCCGCTGCGGTTGTCCAGGAAGATGCTGGGCGGCAGCCAGCCGGACTTGCGCTCCGAACTGAGCGGAAAGCTCAGCGCCGGCGCGGCAAGGATGGGCACGCCCTGGAAGCGCAGCACGGCGCCTTCGGCCTTGCCCTCGTTGCCGGCGAGGTCCAGATGCAGCTGCTTGGCGGTGATCTGCCAAGCGGGTTCCTGGTCATCCACGATCGGGCAGCTGGTGTAGCTGCCCTGGGTGGCGCTGAGGTGCTCGCTGTCCAGGAACTTCACCACCTGCGCCTTGCCAGCGCCACCGGTGGCCTTCAGGAAGAAGCTGGGCGTCAGGAACTCGCCCTCGAAGCGATTCACATACAGCCGCAAC
>JACCDP010995415.1_pt1 | contig 15927 bp, 12 predicted proteins | sample 7445841 | NCBI WGS metagenome assembly JACCDP01 (sample SAMN15323441, study PRJNA562643) | freshwater metagenome | isolation source: river surface water | place: USA:Blue River Watershed | collected 2017-08-17 | reverse complement strand
GGTAATGAAAACTTTAATGCTTATGTTATTAAAACACTTAATGAAATAGGTATTGATATTACTGATGGTACTGTTGATTTATTATTTACTCCTAAAGTAGATGGAATTAATGATATAGAAATAGGCGCTTTAAGAGAGCAATATAACACTGTTGCTGGAGTTGTTGATAATTTCTGGACAAAACTTGCTGATTTAGTTTCTGTAGGAGATCCTTTGTTTAAAGGTCGGTTAGAAACTAAAGATGAAGAAGCTTCTGGTTTTGTTGGTGAATTAACCAAACTTACAGAATCTGAGAAGTTATTCAGAACAGACTTATTTGAATCTTCTGTCCAAGATGCTAATGGTAAACAAAGATATTCGTTTATCATGCAGTCTTATTTGTCAGATACTATAAACAATCTTAAAAACAAATTCACAAATTCTAAAGAAATAAATAAAGCTCTTGAAGATCCATATAAAAGTAAAAATCCCATATTTAAAATGTATGGAGAAAATGCTTTTGGTGTATTTAGTAACTTAGAACTTAGCTTTACCGGAGATCTAGTAGAGATGGCTGGTACACCTGATAGTGGATTTAAGCGTATTGAAACTGTTGATGGTGTAACGGCTAAAAACATTAAACCAAAAGAATATTTATTAAATTCTTTATTATTATTTGCTGCAGCTAAACCAGACTCTTCTACTGGTGTTACAACTGCAAAATACATTATTGGTGTAGAAGAATCTAAAAGTCAGATATATACTGTAGATTTACCTGTAGCTAGTACGCTTACTGATAAAAATGGTGAGTTAACTGAAGATGGTGTAAATCAAATATATGGTTCTTTGTTTTTACAAGAACTTGATAGGATTATTAAAGCTAAAGAAGCTCGTCTTAAGAGTAAGAATCCTGATAAAGTTTCTAAAGTGGAATTATTTGCTTACTTACCAGCTTTAAATGATACAACTAAATTTGCAGATTTTCATAAGGCTCTTGATAATATTGCTAATGATAGACAAGCTTTTGATAATTTAGCTAAACAAGCTATTAAAGAAATGTTTAATGAAGAATTAGCTGAAGTAAGTCAACTAATCGCTGAATATAAACTAGAAAAACGTTTATCAAAAGCTATAGAAAATGAAGGTAGCTTAAATGCATTTTTAGGTAAAGCTTTGGTAAATGATTTTTTAATGTCTTCTGGTATAGACCAGTTAATTGATGGTGATTTATCTACATATAAAGATGTTACTGATAAGTGGAAGCGTAATGGTGGTCGTGTAGCTGCTGGTATTAATCGCTCAGGTAGAACAATTAATATAGCTTATACTACAGAATCTAAAGAAACCGGTGATGCTGAAGTATCTGGTGATGCTGAAATAAATGTTGATGATGCTCAGGTGTATAGCACTTTACAAGATAAAATCAATCAGTTAGATGATTTAGGAAGATTAACACCTAATAAATTAGATATCCTTAATAGATTGAATAGTGAAGACCCTAAAGTTGTTTATGGAGTTACTGAAGAAGAAATGAGACAAGTAGACTTAGTTTCATCTAAACTTGTAACTTATGGGGTAGATGATTCAGGAAACCACATCTATCATAAGATGTCGGTATTCCCTCTGACTAAGCTTTTCACATCTCGTTTTAACTATAAAACAAATCAGTGGGAAGCATTTCCTGGACGTGAGAAATTACACAATAAACGTGTTTGGATGGAGAAGAATGGTGTTGATCAATTAATACCATTATCTGCATCTAAACGTCAAAATAGTGGTAAAGTTATAGACCATAATGTTTTCAATGATACAAATTTTAATCCTACATTAGGTTCTAAAACTGATAAAAAAGGCACTACTAATGAGTATAAGTCATCTTATGACGGTAAGTATCAACGCTTACAAGTAGAGAATGAATCTGGTTCTCAATCTATTGTTAATGGTACTCAGAAAATTCAATTGATTACTTCTGGATTAGACATGTCTAAAAAAGAAAATCAAAAAGCAGTTGATGATTATTATGCAACACTTAATACCTTACGCCAACAGTTATTTAATGATGCATTAAGATTATTATCTAGAAACGGTGCTCGTAAAAAAGATATATCTCTATTCATAGATAAGTTATTAAGAAATGCTGAAGCATCTGGCGGTAACTTTATGCTTGAACAATTCTTAGCTGAAGATGGTGGAAACTTTAAGTATGATCCTAACTTACCACACATATTAAGTCAATTTGAAAAATACTTCTTAGCTCATTTTAATAAAGGAGTATTAATTCAAAAGACTAATGGAAATAAACTTACATTAGTTTCTTCTGATGGGTTTAAATTAATGACTCATACAGAAGGAGCTAAAAAGGGTCAGGTTATGACTTCAGAAGAATTCTTAAAAGATCCTTCTGTTAAAGTTGAAACACGTGAATTAAAAATTCATAAAATAAAAAATGGTAAACTTCAGTATGCTGAGGTTGCTATGACTAAAAGAGCTGCTGATTTATTAGGTCTTAAAATAGGAGATGAACTTACTGAAGAGCAATTAAAGATTATGTTGGGTACTCGTATTCCATCACAATCTCAACACTCAATGATGCCATTTAGAGTAGTTGAATTTTTACCAGATTATTATGGTGATGTTCTTATTGGACCTAAAGAATTAGTTTGGTTATCCGGTGCTGACTTTGATATTGATAAATTGTATAGTTATAAAAAGAGTCATTATCTTAATAGTGAAGGAAAAACTACTATATTTGGTCAAGGTAATCCTTTTGAGGAATATAAAATATCTCAGGAAAGATCTAAGTTGTTTGATGATGTATTTAAAAAATTAAGTAAGAACAATCCTAGATTTGTAAATATTAGTATTAGATTAGAAAGAATTGATGAGTTTTTAGATAGTCCTGTAATAAAATTACAAGCTAGTAAATTACCTTTACTTAATAAGAGTATATATGAGTTTAGAACTTTAGTAAGATCCCTTAAAGAAAAAGGTGAAGATACTAGTTCATTAAGAGAGGCTATCTTAAAAGCCAATCTTTTAAAAGCCTCTATTGAAGACTCACTTAATAAAGCAGCTAAAAAAGACTTTACAGTACAAGGAGCTTTACAGGGTAAGAGTTATTCGGACTTATTACAGGAATTTAAAGATGCTGAAGAAGAAGTTGTAAAGCAGGTTTATGAAGAATTAGATCTACCATACACTAGCGAAGAATATAAGAAAGCTGGAAGTCCTAAAGCCAACGAAACTCTTCAGAATAAATTGTTGGATATGGAGTTAGCTCTATTAGATAAAGAGGAATTGAAAGAACGTATGGTTACTCCGGCTTCAGTAGATTCTCTTAAAAATTTAGCTATCTATTTAAATAAAGATAAGAAATTAGGTAAAGCAAGATTCTCTTTGGGTATATTGGGTAAGTTTTTAGGTAAACGCTCTATTGATATTGGTAAAGAGAACATTGGTATTGCTGCTAATGGTAATATCTTAAATGCCTGGTTAACAACTAATCAAATTAGTGTTAATGGAGAATATGGTATTAAAATAGATGGTAAACTTTATGATACATTTGCAGATCTTTTAGAAGAAGACTTTGTCATAACTAACGGTAAGTTTGAATTTGTAAAGAAAGATAAAGGTGATACTATATCAACAGAGTTATCTGCTGCTACTGATAACGCTAAAGAACAAATTGCTGATTTAGTTAATCGTACACCAGCTATCTTAAATACTGTTATTGTTATGCAGTCTTTAAGTGTTGGTCAAACAAGAACTACTTTAATGGCTGTTCAACCTGTTATGAAAGAGGTTGTTAAATCTTTAGAGTTAGCTAATTCAAATATTGATAAACAAGAGTTAAAGCATAGTCGCAACAACACCAGATTATTTACATTCCAGGATATTTTATCATCTAAAATAGATGAATTAACTGCTGAAATACAAAAGGAAATAGCTAAACTTAAAGATGAAGAACAACAAAAAGCTATTGAAAAACTTGATAATCTTGATGTAACTACTGAAAAGTTATTAGAGATTTTCAATAAAGAAGATTATTCTTCATTAGAAGACAAGATGGTGCAGTTAGGTGTACTAAATAATTTCATGGCTGCTGAAAGTATTAATAAGGCTAATACTAAATTATTACGTCTACTTAAAGTTAATAAAGGTGTTGGTTCAGAATTAACTGAGTTAGATGAAATTATGGAAGCATATGATTTTTTAACAGGAGATCCTTTAAAACTTCCTTATACATCAGACTTTATACGTAAATTTCAAAATAATGCTAATATCCAAGGTAACTATGAGATAGCTAAGAAAACTAAAAAAGTAGCTAAAGACTTCTTTATTAGATTAACTCCGGGTTATGAGATGTTAACAAATCCTTTAAGAAGATTGTTTGTTAATAGACAGGGTTGGCAAGCAGAAACTGCTGTTGCCAGAATGTTAGATTTCTTAAATCTTAAGATTTATGAAAAAGTATTAAAAGATGAACTTGAAGAAAGTGATTTTACATTAGGTAAATTAAATGGATTAGCATATCCTGGATATCAAAAAGATTCTAAAACTTTAGCAAAAACATTTGCTGAATTACGTGAAAAATATTCTGAATTTGCTAATAATGATTTAGTTAAATGGTTAAATGTTTCTCCGGCAAATGAAAATTATAGCAGAATAGATAAGATATTTATTGATACTCGTTCTAAGTTATCTAATGAGATTTTAGAAAAGTTTAGTGAGTCTGTTAAACAAATGTATAACTCTGAGAATGAGGATATTAAAAACTTCTCTTTAGCTTTATTTGACTATTTGGTTGTTACAAATAACCTTAAATTTTCTAATGATAGTGTTATTAAGTTTATTGGTCCTGAGTTCTTTAAGAGTATATCTGATGGATTAAAAGAACTTACTATAACATTAAATGAATATGAGAAAGGTGATAAAAGAAAATCAAAAGATGATGCAGAATTAAATAAAAAATTAGTATCTTTGACAGGATATACTTTTAGAGAGTTGCAAGATACTTTTATGGAGTTATATGCTAGAGGTAAAAAGACTTCTAAGGATTTAATTAATGCTTCATCTGAAGCTATTTCTAAAGTGTTTAATGTAGATGTAACAGAAGATGAAGAAACAATGACTCTTAATCCTAAAGATGTTAAGAAAGTTGTTAATAATGGTGTTATTGATGCTAAAGATGATGTACATACTGGGTTGGAGATTAAATATCCTAAGTTTATTAAGAGGTCAACTTATTCTCTTATAGAGAAGACATATCCTAAAATCTATAAACTTGAATCGGTGAAAGATGTTTTAGCAACATATAAACTAGTAAGTGAACTTGATAATGATGCTAATCCTATATTCCATATGACTGTAGAAGAGGCTGAAGCTTATAATAAATACATTAAAGCACAAAGAGCTTATAGAGATAATACTAAGTATTCTGAAGATCAGTTAAGTGTAGCTTTAACAGCTGCTGAAATAAATGACATGAGAAATCAGAGTAAGGTATATGATGAAGGTGATCTTGCTCTTCCTGAAATGTCTGAAGACCAAAGTGAAGCATATGCTGAGTACTCAGCTTCTTTATCAGAAGATGCTGGACTCATACCAGTAGAAAGAGATGTAGAAACAGATTATGATCTTATGACTCCAGAAGAGAGAGCAGAACATATGGATGTAGATTCTGCAATAAGAGATGCTCAACAGAATGCAGAACAGATGGATGATGTTGAAGATGTTGATAAGTGTAAAAACCAAAATAATAACAACACTGAAAAATGAGCTGTATAGTACATTATAGAACTAAAGTAGAAGAAAAAATTCAAGATGCTTTTGGAGTAGGCAGAACATCTGCTAGACTTCTACCTAATAAGAAAATATTATTACCGGTAAATCCTGAAAATCCACAACTTGCTGATAAAGCTAATGTAGTTAAGTGGGCTGAAAGGGTTATTGAATCTTTGCAAAAAAGATTTAGATCAGATATATTTGGTAATATGGTTGAGATTGATAAGCAGAATTATCCTAAAGCAGTATTAATTAGTTATAATGTTCCTATGAAACTTATAGAGCATTATATTAATAAGTATGCTACACCTGTTAGAAAAAAGCAAGCAGCTAAAGTGATTGAAAAAACAGATAATCCTGAAGTTATCAGTAAAGTAAATCTAATGCTTGAATTACCAGCTTCTTTTAGAGAAGAGCATTGGGAAGACATTAAAATGATGTTAGATGATGATGCTTTTTCTACAGAAAATATGAAAGATTTAATAGAACACTTAAAAACTTGTAAATAATATGTTTAGTTGTCCAGGAAAACATACACAAGAGTGGAAGGATCTTGTTAAGGAATTTGGTGAAACCAAAGCCATGTATGTTTATGTAAAAAATAAATATGATATACCTTCAGTAGAAAAAGCTAAGAAACTTTTGGATACTAAGACCATTAAGGAGAAGGTTACTATTGGTATGGTTAATAGCATGTTAAGCAAGGCTAATCAAGTTAGAGCCAAGGAAGGTAAAACTCCTCTTAGACTTATTAATGATGAAAGCAAACTTAATGGTGCTTTAGCTAGAGTTAGTGATAAAGATGGTACAATAAACATAAGTAGAAATATTACTCCAGAATTAGTATTAAGATATCTTGGCGGATTAGAAAAATCTGAAACATCAGCTCAAAAAAAGAAAGTTTTAGAAAAACTTGAAGCAGAAGATTTTTCATATAATGAGATCAAAGATTTACTTGAGACTCCTGATGATGTATTTAATTTCTTATTGTTTCATGAATTAAGTCATGTTATAAATTCAGATAGTTCAAGGTATCCTAAAACAACATCGGGGTCTTTAGATTATGAAAATCCAACAGCTATTGAAATTGAAACTCGTGCTACAGTAGAAGCTTTACATACTCTTAGAGCAATTAAGAATGATGAGATTGTAGAAAAGGCTAATGCTGCTAAAGGTGGTAAAAAAGGGAATAACCATTCTAATAAGAATGTTGGTCCTTGGGATGAAATTGTTGAGGCAACTTTAAATGCTTTAAAATTAAGAAAAGAATACTTTGAAACTTTATTAGGTAAAGAAGGATTTGAGTTTGCTCAAGTGAGTATTAGTAGGATTGATGCTATTTTAACAACATCGTTATCTACATTAGATAAGAAGCTGATGTTTAAGCGTTTACTTAATGATACCACAATTGAACTTGATAAGATTAAAGCTTATTTAGCTGATCCGGTAAATAAAACCAAACCTGATTACCTAAGAAACTTAATTGAATTTAAAAAATATATTTCTACATATAGAGGTTTAACAAGACCAGACTTAGTTTTTGATGAAAAGACTGGGAAAGATGTTGCTAGATTGTCTAGCCAACTTACAGATTTAAATCATAATTTACCTGAATATATCATAGATGCTGTTAAAGATTTAGCTAAAACTTATTTATCTAAAGGTAAATCTATGACTGAAGAAGAGCTAGACAAAATGATGAAAGAAACTTATGATATTTCTTTATCAGATGCTGCTTTTCGTGATATAAGTACTTCAACAGATAAATTATTGGCTTTAGTAGATAAGATTTATAAAGAAGCTCAACAGAAATCTTTAGATAAATTAGACTCTTTTGAAACTAAAGTTAAAGCTCTTGGTAGAAAGTTAAATAATCTTGGTGTAACCAGTTTTGATTGGATGTTTGAAAAAGGGGCTGAAGGTATAACAGGAAACTATATCCGTAAAATCTCTAAAAAATACTATGAAAAGTATAGAGAATTGATGGATGCTTTGAAGGATGATCATGGTGATAAAATTGAATATAAACATATAACTGATCCTGAAAAAGCATCTAAAGAAGATATAGAACACAATAAGAAATTAAAGGCTAAAAAAGAAGCTTTTGCTAATTTTACCAGACCAGAAAAACTTGAGAAAAATGAGAATGGTAAATTAGTAGCCATTGATGGTCCTAACAATAAATATACAGATGAGTTTAAAAAGATAAGAGATAAGTATGAAGTTTTGGTAGAAGTAGTTGAAGGATTTTATCAGTGGGAAAAAAGAGAAAATGTATCTTATGAAGACTATGCTGCATATAGATTTAAGTATTATACAGAACCTAAAATGACTTTATCTCCAATAAACACCTGGAATAAGATGTTAAATAAATATCAATTCTTAGGGAAGACAGAATACCGGGAGAAGAGCTATGTTAAATCTGAATTTGTTGAAACTCGTGAAGATGTTTGGGCTAATGAAGAATATACTAAACTTATGAACGATAATTCTGAAGTTGGTAAAGCCAAAAAAGAGTTTTATGAATTTTTTGTTAATCAACTTGAAGATTCTAAAGGATTATTATCTGTATTACCTAAAGATATTAAACGTGATTTAAAAGGAAGAATTCCTGTAGTAGTAACTTCTTTTAAGAAACAATTACTGAATGGTAGTGAATCTAAATTACAAGTATTAGGAAGAGCTTTAAAAGGACTTTATAATGTAGATGTCTTTGCAAAGAAAAGACAAACTGATGAAAAAGGAGTTCCAATTAGCGATGTTCCTATTTATAATACTCAAAGAATTAAAAATCCTAAAAAGATTGAAACTCTTAAGACAAGAATAGCTGAATTGGAATCTAAAAAAGATTCTATGAAACCAGAAGAATATAAACTTCAGATTGAAAAATATAAAAAATCTTTAGCTATTGAAGAATCTAAACCTACAGCTTCTGAAATGGAAACAGACTTGGTTGAGGTTTTATTACATACAGCTAACATGGCTTATAACTATGAAGCTATGAAAAATGTAGAGTCTTCTATATTAGCTATAAAAGATGTTGTTGAGACAAGACAGTATTATGGACAATCTATTGATAAAAATACTGGTAAACCCGTTTTAAAAGAAGGTAAGGACTCTTTAGCTGCTAAAAGATTAGAAACCTGGATGAGAATGGTGTTCTATGATAATAGTGAAATGGATAATACTAAGATAGCTAAAATTAGTAAAACAATATTAAAATACAACTCTTTAAAAGGTATTGGTTTAAATCCATTTTCTGCCATCAATAACTATATTATGGCTAGAATTAATACATCTATTGAAGCTGCCGGTGGTAGATTTTTTAAACAATCTAGTGGTAATAGGGCTACGGCATTGTTTAATAGTGAATTTATGCCTAATGTGTTTAAAGAAATAAATAACTCAAAATATGCTGATAAGAAATCAGCTTCTAAATATTCTGCTGTTGTAAGAGCATTCAGATTTATCAGACATCAAGCTTCTATTGATGGTAGAACATCAAATGGAGATGTATTTGATTTTGCCTATGCTTTACAAGATGGTGGAGAGTTTGCTGCTCAGTCTAGATCAGGTATTGCCATCTTAATGGACACTTACAATATAGATGGTCAATGGATGGTTTATTCTGAAATAAAAGCCATTCATGGTGAGCAAACAGATAACTTTTTAAAAGATAAGAAATCATTATATGATTCTATTGAATTTGATCCTGTTTCTGGTCAGGCTAAATTACCAGAAGACCTATCTGATAAAGACAGACATATGATAACAAACAGGATAGTTGAAATGAATAAATATATTCATGGTAACTATGCTTGGGAGGACCGTATGGCTATTCAAGAACATTGGTTAGGTCAATTTGCAGCTCAATTCCATAAGTGGGTTTACCCGGCAATCAAATCTAGATTTGGTAAGGAACAACATTATGAGGGTATTGATATGGATATGAAGGGTAGATATATTACTTTATTTGAATTTATTAAACATGCTAAGTTTAATGTTGCAGAATATTATCAGCACTATAACTCTTTATCAGATTTAGATAAGGCTAATATGCGTAAAAACATGCGTGAACTAGCATTCTTTATGATTTCATTTGCTTTATTCCAAGTATTCTCAGCCATATCTGAAGGTATTGATGATGATGATGAGGAGCTTAAAAAGGTGGTTAACTTTTTAGCTTTCCAGCAAAATAGACAAATGCAAGAGATTCAAACTCTCATTCCTATTTTTGGTATCAGACAACAGTATGATTTAATAAAATCACCATTGGCGGCTGTAAGTACTGTTAAGGAGGGTGGAGAAATGTTAAAATCTATGGTCGCAACTCCTTTCTATGCGTCTATTGGACAGACAGAAGAAAATTTCTATAAGAAGGGAATACATAAAGGTGATCTTAAATTATGGAAAGAAACTAAAGACTTTCTTCCGTTCTTAACTATATTTAATAAGTACGATAACTTTATCAATCAACAAGAATTCTGGGTTAAATAAAATAACAAATAAAGGTAGTAAAAAGGGGGTTAAATTACCCCCTCTTTTATTGCTTTATACATGACTTCAAGAACTTCCTTATTATCTGCTAAAATAATCCTGTAAGGATAACAGATTCTGAGTATATTACCAACATGTGGTTCTTCTGTTAACTCAACATCCATATAATCTTCATTAGATGATTCTAGAAATTTAAAAATTCTAGCTCTCAAGTCCAAACACTCTGATTCTTCATTCTTCTCAAGAAGATTAACAAAATCTAATATAGCATCTAATCCTTCTTTAAACCAACCGCTTCCAATACTATTTTCCATTTATTTATTATTAGACATGTCAAGACTTAAATCTTTTAATGCTTTTAAATTCATAAAATCCATTTGAGTGGTCCATCCATTAGAAGAACCTCCATTACCCATCATAAGTGGAGTAATATTACCCTGGTATTTACCTAAAGCATCAGCCCAATATTTTTGTACCGTAACATAGGCTTCTAATTTCTGTTCTAATGCACCATTAGCCTGAATAGCACGTTGTTTTTCATAAGCACTAGCATCAGCTAAAATTTTAATTTTACGAGCTTCTAATTCAGCAGCTTCAGCCTGAATCTTTTGCTGTAATTTATCTTGCTCAGCTAATTTAACTTTAGTTTCAGCAGCTACTACTTGTGATGTCTGCTGTTGTTTTTGCTTATATTCAATTTCAACTAATGCTTTCTCACCCTGAGCCTTAGCAGTTAATGCTTGTTGTTGAGCAGTCATTAATTCTTGCTTAGCAACAGAAGCTTTAGTAGCAGCATCAATCTTTTTAGCTAACATTTGATCTACTTTAGACTCATAATCAACATCAGTAATAGCAGCATCTGCTACAGTAATACCATATTCTTTAATAGAAGATACTTTACGTTTAGGTTGACCATCTTTACCATATTGAACTTGAGTTAAATATACACGTTTATTTTCTCTTGTTAATGAATCATATTGAATAGATTCCTTGGTATTTAATAAATAAACACCACCTTTTAGTTGATCAGAAAAATCCTGTGACATCTGAGCACGTCCTCCTGAATAGTGCATCTCAGAACTCATGATTTGAGCTGCTGATTGCAAACATTCTTTAGTATAAGGAGCTAGTCTTTTAGTTACTAAAGATTGAGGAGTTTTGTGAGCATTGTGTAATGCAATCATATCTGCTTCATCTGTAGGTAGTAAATACTGAGTAATACCACTAACATCTGCCGTAGTTCCATCTACACCAAAGCGAATACTAATTTTCTTAACTTCAATACTACCATCAACCATATTGTAATTAGGTACACTATCCTGATAAGATACTGAAATCTGATTAGGCCATACAGTTTCTTTAGCAAAGAATCCTGAATAGTAAATACCGGTATTAAATTGCACAAACTGCTTACCTCCAGCTTGAGTTACCACTGTGCGATAACCTCCCTCATTGAATGACCAGGGATTTATTTCTACAAATATCCAAAATGATATTAACGTTAATGCTGTATAAATTGCTAATTTTATTTTTTTCTTATCCATTGTTATTATTTATTAAATTTTTGATAAACATTTATTTCTTCTAATTCTTGTTCATAATGTGCTAATTTCTCAGCAGCTTCTTTTTGACCTTCTTCTACTTTTTTTCTATAAAAAGCAACTTTAAATTCAAGTTCTTCTTTTAATTCAGCAAAAGACTTTACACCATCTGAAGTATATTTAACAGATGGTTTGCTACTATCTAACCAGGGTTTGATCCAGTTGTATATTAAATATCCTAGAACCAGGATAAATAAAAATGCTATTATTTTCATCATGCTTTATTATTTTTTAAATGTTCGTAAAATCCTGAATATTCTGTTCTTATACTTTCACCATATAGCTTTTTCCAAGCTTTACTTATTTCTCTAAGAGAATATTTTTTGACTTTTGGTTTCTTCATATTTTATTATAAAACGGTTTTAAATTACCCCCAGATCCGTAAACTGTGCTAACTCACGATTTAGCTAATTTTTACTCCTGATTTATACAGAGGAGATTAGGTCTTCGATCTCATGGCCTTAGAGCTAATTTTATGTAATATCAAATGCCTTATGTCGTGGATTAACACCTTTTGATCAACTCACGCAGAAATTAAAGCTTTTAACTGTTATATGCGTTATTATTAATATGAAGGATTTCTGGCACCAGTTTTTCCACGAACTGATGTTCCATAAGTTGGACCACTAGATATTACAATAAATCCAGGAGTACTCCCTTATCCCATGTAATAAGGCCTGTTGAGGTCATTAGATACTCCTGGTGCGTTTGAGGCCGCAATTACTTATGCTTTTAATTCTTCAAGAAGTATAATCATATCTAAAAAGGATTCTTTACCATTAGAACAATCCCAATCTCCAGTATAACCTTCCATACAAGAAGCTATAAGGATATCTATTATTTTTAGTTTTTCATCATTCATATGATTAATCCTTAATAAAAGAACCATTTACAGTTCTGCCTGTACGATTTTTGATTTCTTCATAAGCATATATCAAACAGTTATTATAATCTATTCCTAGTTGTTCACAAAGAATAATTAATACTACTTGAATATCTCCTATAGCATCACAGATCTCTTCTTGATTATTCTTAAGATATGCTCCTGCTAATTCTCCTACTTCTTCCTGAAGTTTGAGTAATTGTTTAGGTGCATTTTCTTCCTTAAGTAAATCTCTTTCCCCAGCCCAATCAGTTATGAGTTTTTGAATTTGTAATTTCATATTGTTTATTATTAATACATATATACTTTACCACCATACACTATCCTGTTGTTAAAGCAAACTAATTGCTCAACATGATAATATCCTTGTTCATCAATATAAACAGTATTGAAACCGTTTAACCAACTATCTAACATAGCTCTGGTAGCATACTTAAAAGCAGGTTGACTAAAATCAGCCATACTACCACCATTAAATCCACCGGTTTTACCTTCAATATAATGCTGAACTCTATGAGTATGATAATATAGCACTGAATGTCTATAACTATCAATATGTTTCTTAGCAGTATGAATATTGGTAAACTCACCATGACATACACCTAAATGATCACCAAGCATGATCATGTCACGCTTCCAATCATTTAAAACTATAAATCCACGCTCTCTAAGATTAAGAGCTGTTTCTGGTGATGGAAGAGCTTCTCCCATTTTAGAATTATCTATATCAGACATATGTCTAAAATATCTATCCTCATGGTTACCATAAATAAATACTTTATGAATATTTTTAGCTAATGGTTGTAATAGATTGTCTATCAGCTTATTACCTTCTTCATATTCATAATCTAAAGTAACTCCTGGAATAGGTTTCTTACCTCTATCGTGAGAACTTAAACTATTTAAATCTAAGAAATCTCCTGCTAGGATTAATCCAACAGTATTACCCTTCTTATCTTCAAGTATTCTATAAACAGCTTCAAAAGCTCTTTCTAAATGGAATGGTACATGTACACATCCAAATATAAAATACAATCCAGGTGTTGTTAGTTTTCTTGAATCTAACTGTTTTACAACACCATCTCTAACTACTTTAGGAGCTCTCACTTGTGGACTAACTATATCCATAGCTACCTTGACAATCTCAGCAGTTACTGGTTTAGATTTAACTGGTATAGATTTGGCTTTTTTAATCTTATTATCTTTAGCTGCTTGAAGTCTAGCTACTTGAAAATCTTTCTCGGTAGTATTTGTTGAAAAACCAGCTCTAAGAATAAAATCAGAATAAGGTCTTTTTATGTACCCTGGCTTAGACATCAACCAGTCATAAATTTTCTTTTGTTTTTTTGTCATATTACCAAATTATTGGTTTTAAATTGTTATCAACTAAATACTGATTAGCTTTAGAGAAATGCTTACATCCTTTAAATCCTTTATCAAAACTAAAAGGACTAGGATGAGTAGCCTCTAGAACTAAATGATATTTGTTGTGTATAAATTTTTTATATTCTTTAGCATGATTACCCCACAGCATAAAAACAACAGGTCCAGGTTTATCACATAATTGCTGAAAAGCTACTTGTGTGAATGTTTGCCAGCCTATATTCTCATGGCTCAAAGGTAATCCTTTTTCTACAGTTAAGCAAGTATTTAACAAAAAAACTCCTTGTCCACTCCATCTGGACAAATCAGGATTATTATCTAAATACAAACCATTGTAGGTATCAGATTCAATTTCTTTGAAAATGTTAACTAAAGAAGGTGGAATTTTAGGTACATTATTAGGTACACTAAATGCTAAACCCATAGCATAACCGGGAGTATGATAAGGATCTTGTCCAAGTATAACAACATTGATATCATCAAATGGAAACTCAAATGCTTTATAGACCTTATCTGAGGATGGGAGAATTTCAGCAAAACTATTTCTACGAAATATTAAATGCTTATAAATATTCTGCATATACTCCTGATCAAACTCTTGAGATAGCTTATTCCACCAAGATTCATGAAACTTATTTCGTTGACTCTCCTTTAGATTCATTTTGTTTATTGTTTATTGAACAACAGATTTTATCAAATTGTTCTTTGGTGTATATTTCTTTTTCAGAAAATTCATATGTATCCAATACATTGCAAATTTGATGATCAGAAATTCTCCTAAGAGAATATACTACTGTGTGTTTATCATAGTATTTCTGGTTATAAAGAATAGCCTCATTTCTTTTATCCGCACTAAACCTATAATGTTGTCTAGAAACTATTATATAACTATTAAACTTCCCTTTTTCAAAAGCATACACTACTTCATCTATATTATATCTAAACGGATTATTAACTACAAATGTTAAATAATCTAATTCTGAACTAAGATAATGATATTTTTGCTCTAAGTGTTTGCACCTTGTTCTAAGCTCGAACTCATCATCTTTTAATTTTTTTATTCCAAACATATTATTTATTATATTCGTGATTACGGTCATCTAGACCTCTGTTCATATGAATGTTTTCTCTTAACATCATAAGTGAAGCTATAGCATGGTCTATATGGTGATTTCCAGATTCATCAATATCCTCTCCAGTCATCCAGGATTGTAGATGTCTCTGGCAAGCATCATAATATCTAGTCCATTCCATTCCATTAGAATAGTTGAACTTACCATATTTATTAGAACCATAGTTAAATGCTCTACAAACAGACAAGAGTGACTTTTGTGGTAAGTCACTCATTCTCCATTTGTTAGTATCAAACTTTAAAGCTTTTGTTTTATTTTGTAGGTTTTCTCCCTCCTCCTTGACCTCTTCTGTTGACATAAAATCCGTCTTTTTTTAATTGATCATTAATTCTTTTAATAGTTACTCCAATAGAACTTCTTGAAGTTTTATATTGTTTGCTTATAAAATCTAAAGATTTTTTATTCAAATACATTCTGTAAATTTCTCTATGTTTCTTATTTTCTATAAGCTTAAGAAGTTCATAGTGTTCTTTATTAGTAGTATCAGAATTAAGTACAACTTTACATTCAATATTTTTATGTTGAATATTTGTTTTTCTTTTGAATTTTGTAAAACTTTCACCATCAAATCTTTTTAATAGATTTTTAATAGTGTTTGAATTTATTTTGTATCTATAAGCAACTTCTTCTATAGTGTAACCACTATACAAATTATATATTATTTTTT
>JACCDP011428389.1_pt1 | contig 15929 bp, 10 predicted proteins | sample 7445841 | NCBI WGS metagenome assembly JACCDP01 (sample SAMN15323441, study PRJNA562643) | freshwater metagenome | isolation source: river surface water | place: USA:Blue River Watershed | collected 2017-08-17 | reverse complement strand
TGGGACAAGCTCCGCGCCGAACGTCACGCCCGCCAGATCGCGATGGGGCTGGTCGACCCGAAGTGGCCGCTCGCGCCCCGCCCCGAGGAGGTCGCGGCCTGGGATGCGCTCTCCCCTGCGGAACAGGATCGCTACGACAATCTGATGGCGGTCTACGCCGCGATGCTCGACTGCGTCGACCAGAGCGTCGGCCGCATGGTCGCGGGCCTGAAGGAGCGCGGGATGCTCGACGACACCCTCATCCTCTTCCTCAGCGACAACGGCGGCAACGCCGAGGGCGGTCCGCGCGGCATCAGCGAAGGCGAGGTCCTCGGCTCGGCCGATTCGAAAGTCTTCCTCGGGATGAGCTGGGCCACGCTCAACAACACGCCCTTCCGCCGCTACAAGCACTTCACCCACGAGGGCGGCATCAGCTCCCCGCTCATCGCCCACTGGCCCCGCGGCATCCCGGCCGGACGTCACGGAAAACTGGCGACGCAGCCCGGCCACCTGATCGACGTGATGGCGACCGCCGTCGACCTGGCCGGCGCCACTTATCCCGCGACGTTCGCCGGCCATCGCATCCTGCCGATGGAGGGCCTCAGCCTGCGTCCGGCCTTCCTCGGCGAGCCGCTCCATCGCGTGAAGCCGATCTTCTGGGAGCACGAAGGCAACCGCGCGGTCCGGAGCGGCCCTTGGAAAGCGGTGATGAAACTCAAGGGCGAATGGGAACTCTACAACCTCGACGACGACCGCACGGAGCAGCACAACCTCATCGGCGTCAACAAGGCCGTCGCGGGGCTGCTGATCAGGCAATGGGAAGACTGGGCGGCCTCCAGCTTCGTCGACCCCTGGACCGGCCCGGCCCGCAACAACTGGGGCGAGGAGCCGAGGAACGGGAAGAAGGCCGGCCCGAAGAAGCAGTGACTTACTTCGCCGCCGGCAGCTCGACGACGTGGGCGTGGAAGGCGATCTGGTCGTACTCCTTCTTGTGATTGCCGAAACCATTGCGCAACGAGACGCGGAGCGCGTTGGTCCCGCCGGCTTGCATGACATCCGGACCCTCCTGGGCCAGCAGCCCGGCGTCCTTCGCGCCCGGACGGACGACCGCGATGTGCCCCGGGCGCGTGGCGTCCGGGTTCTTCAATGAAGCCAAGACGAGCCGGCCGTCGTTCGCCGCCGCCTGCGCCGCGGCGCCGTCCGGCAACGCGACCCAGCCGGCCTTCTTGCCGGCATCGGACGCCAGCCAGTCGAACTGGGCGTTGGCCAGGCCGACGACTCCGTGCTCCGGCGGCCGGAGCAAAGGAATCGCCAGACGGTCCGCGACGGCGGCCACGAACTGGCTGCAGTGCGTGTGCTTGCTCTTGGCGTCCTTGATCGGCTGCCCGGTCGGCAAGCCGGTCTTCCAATCGACGATCGCCCCCGGCAACCAAAGCTTGTCGACCTCCATGGCCTCGAGCCGTTTCCAGAGTTCTTCCGTGGGGCCTCGGGAACGGGCGACCCAGCGCACGGCCTTCTCGACGACCGGCTCCAGGCCGGCGGTCTGCTCCGGATGCGGACTCGACGTGAAGACGCGGCCAAGCCCGTAGGCGGCCCTCACCATCGCCGGCGAATTGACCATGACACCGGCAGGGGTGTCATTCTGCGCGAGCTCCGTCCGGAACGTGACCAGGCTCTCGAACGACGGGAGGTCCTTCCGCGCGTCCGGCTTGATGATCGGTCCGTTGGCATAACGGACGCCCCGGTCCGTCAGCCTGTCGCCGAAGGCTTCCCCTTCGATCTTCACTTCACCCTGGCCCCGGCGCCACTTGGACGAGACGGTCCTGGCGTTCAGGACGCCCACGCCCCACTCGAAACCACTGCAGGCGAGGTATGCCCCGGCGCAGATGCCGACATACCCGCCGCCATGGCGCACGAAATCGCGGACTTCTTCGCGACCCTTCTCGCCGAGGCCGGCGGCTTCCGCGCTGCCGCTGCCGCCCGTGAAGATGACCAGGTCGTAACCTTTGAGGCCGCCGGCCGCGATGTCGGCGCCCTTCAACCGGGTGACCTTGATGTCCGAGGTCTGGCCGAGGATCGCCTCCACGGAAGGGATGCCCTTCCCCGTCGCCCCTTTGTCGTCATAGACGGCGACTTTGATCGGCTTCGGCTCGGCGGCGAGCAGGCCGACCGTGCAGAGGATCGCGCTGAGGAGGTTTCGCATGGCAAGGGTTCAGAGAGGATGACGTCGGTCCGCCCGCGGCAAGGCGACCTTGGCGCCGCCGGCGGCGAAGGACGCGAAGACGCCGAGCGTCAGCTCGACGGTCTCCCGGCCGGCCTCCGGCCCGCACAACGGCTCCCGCCCGCCCGCGATCGCGGCCAGCAGGTCGCGGATGGCGCCATGATGTCCGCCGTTGATGAGCCGGATGTCCTTGATGGGCTCGGGCTGGCCGATGCCGCCGGTCGTGATCGGGATCTTCCTGCCGTCGCGTTCCAGGATGGCGAGCGGCTCTTCGTCGACCTGCAGGGAGATCACGCCCCGGCTGCCGATGAGGCGGGCGCCGAAGGGCGTGCCTTTGGCCCCGGCGCCTTTTTTCGAATCAAAATAAAGGGGGACGCCGCTCTTGGTCTCGAAGCAGGCATGGATCTCGTCGCCGACGATCGGCCCAACCCCTTCGTCGCCGGGCCGGATGTCCGCCCGGGTCGCCGGCCGCCCTTCCACCAGCACCGTGGCCTGACACGAGGTCGCCGGGCCGGTGAAGATCGTCGCGAGATTGAAGCCATGACCGCCCAGGACCCAGAGATCCAATCCGCCGCCGCGTTGGTCCTGCTTGCCCCGCACCCGGACTTCCTTGAGTTCGCCGATCTCCCCGGCGTCGACGAGCTGCTTCACGAGCGGCAGGACCGGATGATAACGGTTGCGATGGGCGATGGCGATTTTCACGCCTTTCGCGGCGCAGAGCGCCACGACTTCGTCGGCTTCGGCCAAGGTGCGCACGAAGGGTTTCTCGACGTAGATGCCTTTCACGCCGGCGGCGACGGCCGCCAGGATCATCGCATGATGTTCGTGGATATGCCGCGGGCAGATGGCCGCGATGTCCGGCTTCGCCTCGGCCAGCATGGCCTTGTAGTCGGCGTAAGCCTTCACCCCGCCGAGCTTCCTGGCTTCGGCCGACAGACCTTGGGGATCGGCGTCCGCCACGGCGACGATCCGGGCGCCCGGGATGCCCAGCCAGACGGTGTCCTCGCCGTGTCCGTAGTTACCCTGGCCGGTGTGGCCGATGACCCCGACCCGCCAAGGATGCTCCATGGACTCGGCGCGAAGCCAGGCGCCGGACAGGGCCGCCGCCGCGGCGGCGAGGAAGACACGGCGTTTCATGGGGGTGCCTTCTTGCTGTCGAATATCATTAATGTAGCAACCCGATAAGGGGGACGTTGTCCTATGGACACCGATGCTGCGCCCCTTCGTCCTCGCCCTCGTCGTCCCCTTGGCCTCGTCCGTCGACGCGGCCGACCTCGCCGGCTACGCCGACCTCCAGGCCGCCCTCGACGCCCGGCCGGGCCAGGTGTTTCAGCTGCCCGCCGGCGACCATCATATCAGCCGCAAATTGGTCCTCCGCGGGGACGGCGCCGGACTGGTCGGCCCCGGGCGCATCATCCAGGCGAACCCCGACGAACCTATCCTCGAGATCGACGGCCTGAAGGATGTCCTGGTCCGCGACGTGACGCTGACCCGCGCCCCGGGCAAGACGGTGTCGCGCAAATCCGCCCTGCTGGCCATCCGTTGCGCATACCTGCGCATCGATCAGGTCCGCATCCTCGACAACCAATCCCCGACCGGAGCCCTTGCCCTGCGTGAATGCCGCTTCGCCCGCGTGACCGGCTGCCTCGTCCGGAATTACATGCGCGTCTCCGTCGATGATCGCACCAGAAGCCTCGACTGGGGCTACGCCTTCAACTGCACCGATGGCACGGGCATCCAAGTGACGGCCAGCCAAGGCACGCTCATCGAAGGGAACACGGTCGTCGAAGAGATCTTTCGTCCGACCGAAACGCTCAAGAAGGAGCACCAGCTCGGCGCCTGGACCAGGAAGAATCCGATCAAAGGGAAACTCCTGAGCCAGGAGGCCTGGGACACCGGCTATACCGATAATTGGCAGCAAGGCTCGGGCATCGTGGTGACCGCGCCCGAAGCAAGCGACCTGACCCGCATCCTCGGCAACCACATCGAGAACGCCGCCCAAGGCATCGACCTGCATGCGGACCACGTGATCGTGGCCCACAACGTGATCTCCAATAGCTTCATGGGTATGAAGGCCATGCACGGCTCTCGCAATGTCCTCATCACGGGCAACCAGTTCGTGAAGAACTCGCTCTGGGCGATCGGCCTGATGCCGGGCGCGGCCGCCCACCCCGGCCAGCCGGACAAACCTGAGACCGCCAATGCCGACGGGGGCTCCGTCATCTCAGCCAACATCATTTCGGACTTCGGTCATGGAGACGCCCGCTGGATCTGGGGTGACGATCGCTCGCCGTTCAAATTCGACACGGGACAGCAGCCTGATGACCCGCCCCTCGCCGACGTCATCGTGCAAGGAAACCTCCTCCATTGCATCGGCGCCCCGCGCTACCGCTACGCGGTCGTGATCGCCGGCCCCGTCGACGGCCCTAAGACGCCTCGTGGCCTGCGCTTCCATGGCAATACCCTTGCGCCCGGCAAGGATGGGGTCGCGAATCACAAGCTGCCGGAGTGATCAACGGGCGGCCGCTGACCGCGGATTCCTGAGATAGTAGAACTTGCCGTCTTCGGCGCCTCCGAGGAAGTCAGGAACACCGTCCGCATCGAAATCGACGGTCGTCGGGCTGACGTCATGGCCTTCGATGTTCTGCTTCACGAGCGGTCCTTCGTCCTTGAACAGCCAGCAGCCGTCCTTGAACCCGACCTGACGAAGCAGGTTCGCGCTGGAGGAATTGAGCAGGAGGTCGGCCTGGCCGTCCCCATCCCAGTCAGTGACGCACAGTTTGCGACGACCGCTCTTGCCCGCGGCGCCTTTGCTGAGCAGCAGCGGCTTGCCGTCGGCGTCGCAGAAGGCCCGGCGAGGCGCCAGGAGCACGGGCTTGCCCTCGACCTTGGCCCGTTCGAAGTAGGCGAGATAACCCTCCTGATCCAACATCACGAGGTCGGTGAGGCCGTCCTTGTTCCAATCGACGGCGACCGGGGTCGTCCGCCACTGCGTCAGCAAGGCCTTGCCTTGCGGCTTCATCCAACCCCACGCGAGCTCCGGCTGGGCGCCCTGCCATTCCACCTCGATAGGCGCGGCGGCGGCGAGCTTGGGCTCCTTGCGCGTGCCGACGTTCCGATACCAGACGACCTTGCCGAGGATGGAATTGACGATCAGGTCCGGCAGGCCGTCGCCGTCCCAGTCGGCCACCGTCTGCGTGGTGTATCCCCACTTGGCCTCGGCGGGGCCTTGGATGCTGCCATTCTGTCCGGCCATGATGCGCAGGGTCTTGCCGTCGGCCTGCAGGAGCTTCGGTGCGGCGAACTTGGGCTGGGCGACGCCGGCCCCGCTGAGGTTCTCGAAGAAGGCCACGTAGCCGGCGGTGTTGCCGGAGATGATGTCGACATCCCCGTCGCCGTCCCAATCGAAGCCGACCGGCGTGGCGAGCGCGCCGAACTTGATGTCATCCGCCTGCTGCTTGAAATATTTGGGCGGGAGGAACAGCGGCGTATGGTCGGCGGTGAACTTACCGGTGTTCTCGATGAAGGCGACCCGTCCATCCTCGTCTCCGACGATGAGGTCAGGTTTGCCATCCTTGTTCCAGTCGAAGGCGACCGGGGTGATCATCTCGAGGTCCATGGTCAGCGCCCGCGGCGAGCCCGGCAGCTTCTTCGCCTCCGCCGTCGCCTTCCAGGCCGACGAGCGGGCGCCCGTGGTGATTTCCGGCGGCAAGGTCAGCCGCCGGCCGGCCGCATAGCTCGGCTCGGTGCGCGAGCCGATGTTTTCGAAATAAGTGAAGCCATCCAAGAACTCGCCGCACAGCAGGTCGGGATCCCCGTCTCCGTCGAAGTCCGCGAGGTTCGGCGAGGGCCAGCCGAAGACTTCGAGGTCCTGGCCGGCGGCTTTCAGTTTCGCAGGACGACCATACTTGGGCTGCGCGTTCGAGCCTTCGTTCCGGACGACGTAGACGTATCCCCGGAGCGGCCCTTTGATCCAGACGCCCTTGGCGTTGTAAGCATTGTCCCAACCATAGTCTGTCCAGTCACCGACGCCGATGAGGACGTCGGTCCGTCCGTCGCCGTCATAGTCGGCATATTTCCACATGTTGGCGCGCACCTTGTTGGGATGGACGTTCGCTGGAATGGGCAGCTTCTTGCCCGACTCGAGACCGGTTCGGGCGAAATCAGGATACTCGACGCCCGGCGAGAGCACCCGCGGCTTGCCGTCGGCACCCCAGCTGAGCTCGACGTTCTGCATGCCTTTGCTGATGCGCACGCCGGGCTTGAAGACGGGTAACGGACGCTTCGCAGTGTCGGCATCGGCCCGGAAGACATAGACGCCGTTCGAAGGCTTGTCCGGGCAGTTGACGACGAGCTCATATTTTCCGTCGCCGTCGACGTCCATGGGCAAGGGCCAGGCCCAGAGGCCGACGCCGAGATCCACGACGAGTCCCGGGTTGTTATACTTAAGACGTTCCAAGCCGGCCTGCCCACCCTGCGCTTCGGCGGCCTTCGGCCAGGCCATTCCTTCCATGGGCTTGGCCACGATCTTCGAAGGGTCTACGACGACATGCCTGGCGAGCTTACGCTTCCACGTGTAGGTGATGTGGACGAGTCCGTCCGCCGACTGGATGATCGCCGGATAACTGAACTCGGCCTTAGGTTCGTCCTCCAGCACGAGCGCGGCCTCCCAGGTGATGCCGTCCTTGCTGACCGCGAGGTTCAACGGGCTGCGCCCCTTGGCGGTATGGTTATAGATGATGAGGTGCCGTCCGTCCTTCAAGGTGACGGCGTCCGTACCCGAGTTAGGATTAGGCAGGTCGATGAGTTCCACTTTGGACCAGGTGGACCCTTGATCGCCCGAGACCGTGCTGAAGACCTTGCCGTTCCGGGTCCGACCAAGCGACCTGAGAGAGCCATCCTTGAGGAACAAGAGGCTGGGCTGGATGGAAGCCGGGGCGTCCGCCCCTTGGTCGACGGCGATCCGCTCCCAGGTGACTCCATTATCGCGGCTCCGCTCGAAATGAACCTGCCACGAGGGTCCGACCTTCAGGCCTTCGGCGCTGCTGCCGGAAAGGATCGTGCCGTCCTTCAGCTGCACGGGCTTGTTCTTGATCGGACCGAGGATGCCGTCGGGCAGTCGACGGGGCTCACCCCAGGTCTTGCCGTCATCTTCGCTGAGACGCAGGACGCCCCACCACTCGACCGGATTGGGTCCGACTTTGTAGTAAAGCTGCATCGGGCCTTCCTTGGGCTGGAACAGGACGGGATTCCAACAAGGGTAACGCTTGCCGTCGGGCTGCACGCCTTCGGCGACCTTGACGGGCGCCGACCACTTGCCGCCGACCTGCCGGGCCGTCCAGATAGAGACGTCCGGCTTGCCCTCCGCTTCGCCGGCGAACCAGGCCGCGACCAAGGCCCCGTCACGAGCCTCGACGATCGTCGTCGCATGGCAGCTGGGCACGGGATTCGTTTCGAAGATGAATTCGGAACGGACCAGCCCCGGCTCGGCGCCGAAGAGCCCAAGGGGCAGGAGAAGCGTGACACAAAGCAGGTGGCTGCGCATGGGGGTGAGCCCAACATCAGCCTAAACCGCACCGGAAACAAGCCTGCTTAGGGCCGACCGCCGCTCAGGCGAGATACGACCACCTCGCGGGTCTTCCGCTGGATGGAATATAACTCCTGCGGACGCGACGGGTCCCAAGCGAAAGCCTGGCCACGCGAGACGAAGCCGACCGTCCCGACCCACCGGACCGCCCCGCCGTCCTTCGGCAGCTCGAGGACGTAGAGCTCCCGCGCATCATGTCCGCTGACCCAGACGCGGCCGTCGAGCGCATGACCTCCGCCGGAACTGCTGAAAGCCCCGAAGCGGGCAAGGAGCTCGGGCGGGAACGACCATGTGACGAGGACGTTCCAGCGGGAGTCATATCGGACCAGACGACTCATGGACGGATCGCTGTTGAGGCGATAATGCGCGAAGCATGCCAGCCAGCCGTCGCCCGCCGGCACCAACCAGGTCAGCGAGCCCGGCGGCTGCTCGAAGATCTTCCGGCCGGCCGGACGCAGGGTCTCGACATCGAAATACTCCAGGCTGCTCTCGTCCGGCTTGGCCGGGAAATTGGAATGGGCGACCAGCAGCTGCCCGCCGACGACGACCCCGGAATTGAGATGCCTCACCGGCGAACCTTCCGACGCCCGCCATTCGCCGACCTTGCGCCCGGTGGTCTTGTCATATTTCCCGATCGCCCGGTCATCGATCGCGTAGAAATGCTCGGCGTCGACCGCGACCCCTTGGTTCGCCTCCGTCGCTTTCCAAGTACGCGTCGGCTCCATCCGCCCGAGCTCGGGCCGGACGGCGCAGCCGACGAGCAGAGGCAGGAGCATGCCGACCGTAAGTAACTTCATGAGCGAACCCGACCATTACGATCCAAAGTCACTCTGTCATTCGAAAACCTCAGCAAATGCGTTGCGGGCCCTGAACCCGAAAGTATCTCCTGATGCATGCGCCTTCCCCGCGTATTATCTCTTTCCATGGGTCTTTGCTTGGCCTGCGTCGCCTTGCTCGCGGCCGACGGCATCAAGTCCACGACGACCTATCAGAAAGCCTACGGGGCCTCCAAAGGAGCCCCGGCCGTGGACGCCGCGAAGGAACTCCCCCGCTACCCCGCCGTCGAACCCTCGTCGGCCATCGCGACCTGGAAGGTGAAGGCCGGCTTCAAGCTCCAGCTCGCCGCCCACGAACCCCAGGTCCGCGACCCGATCGCGCTCTGTTACGACGAACGCGGCCGGATGTTCGTCTGCGAGATGATCGATTACTCCGAACGTCGCGACGAGGTCCCGCACCTCGGCCGCGTCTCGGTCCTGGAAGACAAGGACGGCGACGGATATTACGAGACCAGCCGCGTCTTCGCCGACGACCTCCCCTGGCCCACGGGTCTGATCTGGGCCAACGGCGGACTCTACGTGATCGCGACGCCTGACATCTGGCGCTTCGAAGACCGCGCCGGCCGGGGCGTCGCCGACCATCGCGAGAAAATCTTCACGGGGTTCGGCACGGGCTTGAAGATCATCAACGTCCAAGGGATGGCCAACAGCATGCAGTGGGGGCCCGACCAGCGCATCCATCTGCTGGCCGGCGGCGGCAACCGCGGCAAGGTATCGTGCCTGCGCCGCCCCGAACTTCCCGCCGTCGAGCTCGGCGGCAATGACTTCTGGTTCGACCCGCTGACCCATGCTTTCGGACTCGAAGCGGGCGGCGCCCAGTACGGGATGAGCTACGATGACTTCGGCCGGAAATTCGGCTGCTCGAACTCGGACCATCTCCAGTATTGGGTCCACGACCGGGCGGGGGCCACCCCGAATCCCTACCTTCCGCTACCCGCGCCTCGTCAGAGCATCGCCAAAGACGGCGGCGCCGCCGAGGTCTTCCGCATCAGTCCCGACGAACCCTGGCGTATCGTGCGTACGCGCTGGCGGGTCTCCGGCGCGGTCCCGGGCGCCGTCGAAGGCGGCGGCCGGGTCAGCGGTTACTTCACCGGGGCGACGGGTACGACAATCTACCGCGGCGACGCCTACGGCCCGGCTTTCAAGAACAATAGCTTCACGGGCGACGCCGGCGGCCAGCTCATCCACCGCAAGGTGATCTCGCCCGCCGCCGACGGCGTGAATCTCTCCGGCCAACGGCCGGCCGACGAACAGGGCCGCGAATTCGCCGCCAGCCGCGACACCTGGGTCCGTGTGGTCAACTTCGCCAACGCGCCCGACGGCTGCCTGCACGTCTGCGATATGTACCGCGAGGTGATCGAGCACCCGTGGTCCATCCCCGACGAGATCAAGCGGCACCTTGACCTGAACAGCGGCAATGACCGCGGGCGCATCTATCGCCTCGTGCCCGAAGACGCCGGCTGGGTCCGCCGCCGTTCGGTCGACCTGGCTTCCGCGACGACCGGCGAATTGGTCGCGACGCTCGCCCACGCCAACGGCTGGCATCGCGATACGGCGTCGCGCCTGCTCACCGAACGCCGCGATCCCGCCGCGCCCGAACTGCTCCGGAACGTGCTCGCCACCTCCGCCGCGCCCCTCGCCCGGCTGCATGCCCTGAACCTGCTCGCGGCCCTCCAGGCCCTCCCGGAATCGCACCTCGTGACCGCCCTCGGCGATGCCGACCCCGCCGTCCGCGAACGCGCCGTGTTCCTCGCCGACGCGTTCTTCCATGACCGGCCCCCGGCCGGCCCGGCCCTCGACGCCCTGGTCCGCGCCGCCGGCTCGGACGACGCCCGCCTACGCTTCCAGGCCGCCTTGACGCTCGCCCGGCTCACCACCGCCGACCCGCCGGCCGCGCTGACCGATGCGCTCGTCGCGCTCGCCCGCCGCGACCACGCCCATGCGTGGATCGCTCCGGCCATCCTCACCGCCCACCCCGACGTGCTTTCCCGCCGCCTGCTGCCTGCCCTCTCCGCTCAGGCTTTCGCCGCCCAGGCCGAAGGTTTCCTCGGCCAGCTCATCCTGGTGCGCGCTCTTTCGCAGCCCGCGGCCGACCGCGACGCCCAGATCGATTTGGTGCTTCGTCTCGGCGCCCGCCCGCTGCACGTCAACGCCCTCGCGAAGGGACTCGGCCGAGTGGGTTCATCCCTCGAGAAGGCCGATACGTCCGGCAGGATGCAGCGGCTCTTCGCCGCCGCCGGCGAACGCGCCCTCGACGCCAAGCTCACGCCGGCGGAACGAGGCGCCGCGCTCGCCTTGCTGGCGGCCGCTCCGCTCCGCATCAGCCGTCCGGTGCTGACGTCCTGCCTCGCCGCCGACCGTCCCGCGGACATCCAGTCCGAGGCCCTCGCGCAGTGGGGCGCGACCTCCGATCCGGGCTTCCCGACCGCGGTCATCGGCGCCTGGTCCGGCCTCACCCCGCCGGTACGCTCCAAGGCGCTGACGCTTCTGGCGCAACGTCCCGAACGCGCCCAGACGCTGCTGACGGCGGTCGCGGCCAAGCAGGTCCCGGCCACGGACTTCGACGCGGCGCAGCTCCAATCCTTGCTCCGACACAAGGACGCGAAGATCGCCGCGCAGGCGCGCGTCGCCCTCGCCGCCGTCCTCCCGCCCTCGCGCGAGGAGGTCACGGCGAAGTTCGCCGCGAGCGTCGACCAGGCCGGCGAGGCGGCGAGAGGCCTCGCGGTCTACCAGCGCTCCTGCCTGATCTGCCACCGCGCCGCCGGCCAGGGCATGGAGGTCGGTCCCGACCTGCTGACGGTGAAGAACAAAGGCCGCTCCGCGCTGCTCGAAGCGATCCTGCACCCGAACAAGGAAGTGGCCGCCCAATACATGACCTTCCAGGTCCAGACCCGCGCCGGCGAAACCTACCTCGGCATGATCTCCGAAGACACGGCCACGCAGCTCACGCTCCGGATGCCCGGAGGATTTTCCAAGTCGATCCTCCGCGCCGACGTGGCCGGCACCTCCTCCGAAGGCCGCAGCCTGATGCCCGAGGGCCTCGAAGGCGGCCTCTCGGTCCAGGACATGGCCGATCTCCTCACCTTCATCGAAACCCTGAAATAAAGATGCGGTCCCTCCTCGCCTGCCTCCTCTTCCTTCCGCTTTTCGCCGACGCGCCTCCGGAAGGTTTCCGGACGCTCTTCAACGGCCGGGACCTGGCCGGGTGGCATGGCCATAATCCGCACCAAGGCCTCAAGCTGACGGGCGAGAAGAAGTCCGCCGACCTCGCCAGGCAGCGCGCCGAATTCACCCGGCACTGGCGGGCGGAGAACGGCGAACTGATCAACGCCGGCACGGGCCCGTACGCGACGACCGACGAGGAGTTCGGCGACATCGAATTGCGGCTCGAATATAAGACCGTCGCGAAAGCCGACTCGGGCATCTACCTCCGCGGCACTCCGCAGGTCCAGATCTGGGACCACCATCAGGTCTTCGATCCGCAGAAGCCCGACCGCAAGCCGCACCTCGGCTCCGGCGGTCTGTTCAACAATACTCCCGGAGCCCCCGGACGCGATCCGCTCGTGCTCGCCGACAAGCCCTTCGGCGCCTGGAACTCCTTCCGCATCATCCAACAAGGCGACGTCACGACGGTGTGGCTGAACGACCAGCTCGTCGTCGACCGCGCGAAGATGGAGAACTACTGGGACCGCGCGAAGCCGCTGCCCGCCAAGGGACCCCTCATGCTCCAGACCCACGGCGGCGAGATCCGTTGGCGGAACATCTACGTCCGCACGCCATGAGCCTCCGTTGCCTGCTGCTGCTCACGCTGACGTCCGCCTCCGCCGACGACGGCCTGCGTCGCGGGCTTTCGTTCCATGCGGACTTCGACCAAGGGTACGCCGCCGCGCTTTCCGCCGACGCGCCGGCCTGCCTGGTCCGGGCCGGCAAGAACCTGGTTCCCGCGGCCGACGGGCCCGACGTGAGCCGTATCGCCGACGGTCGCTTCGGCTCCGCGCTGCGTTTCCATCGCAAGGGCTCCGTGCGGCCGGAGTTCGCCGCGGCTCGCTCCCTCGCCTATTCGACCTTGGACTGGTCGGCGACGGTCTCCGTCTGGCTCCGCACCGACCCGGATCGCGACCTCGCCCCGGGTTACTGCGATCCGGTGCAGGTCGTCGGGGACGACACCAAGAAGGGTTTCATCTTCCTCGAATGGTCCAAGGACCACCAGCCCCGGCACTTCCGTTTCGCCGTCCGGCCGCTGTATCACCTCTGGAATCCCGACGCGGTCGGCTGGGAAGAGATCCCCGATGCCCGCCGGCCGATGGTCAGGATGGAGCGCGCTCCTTTCGGCCGCCCTCGCTGGACCCACGTCGTCTTCACCCTCGAACGCCTCAACGCCCACGATGCCCCGCCGAAGGCCCATCTGTACGTCGACGGCCGGCCCGTCGGTTCGATCCTCGGACATGACCTGACCTTCGGCTGGGATCCGTCCTCCCCGAAACTGGTCCTCGGCGCCGCCTACGTCGGCGATCTCGACGACCTCGCCGCATGGGACCGCGTGCTGGCCCCCGCCGAGGTCGCGGCCCTTCACGCCCTGCCCAGGGGCGTCTCTTCCCTCCGACCATGAAAACGTTCCTCCCGCTTGTCTTTGCCTTCGCTTTCGCCGCCCTGGCGCCGGCGGCGCCGGTCAAGGTCGCGACGTTCGACGTCGACGCCACCCCGCCGCTCGGCGCCGCGATGGCGTATGATGCCGTCAAACGCATCGACGATCTTTCGCTGCGCTGCCGCGGCATCGTGATCACGGGTTCCGGCGACCCGATCGTGCTCTGCGCGGTCGATTGGATCGGCATCGCCAACGAGGGCCACGACGCCTTCCGCGCCGCGCTCGCCCAGGCCGCCGGCACGACGTCCGCCCGCGTCGCCGTCCACGCCCTCCATCAGCACGACGCCCCGGGCTGCGACTTCACGGCGGAGAAACTCATCAAGGAACTCGGCGTCCAAGGCTACTCACGCTTCGAAGGCGACTTCCACCGTACGGTCATCGCCCGCGCCGCCGAGGCCATCACCCGCGCCCTCCCCGCCGCCCGCACGGCCACCGAATGGGGCTGGGGCCAGGCCGAGGTCAAGGAGGTCGCCAGCCAACGCCGGCTGCTCGGCCCCGACGGCAAGGTGAAGTTCACCCGCACTTCTTCCACCAAGAACGCCGCCATGCGCGCCGAACCGGAGGGGCTCATCGACCCGCTCGTGACGTCGCTCAGCTTCTGGGACAAGGCCGGCCCCATCGCCGTCCTCACCAGCTACGCCTGCCATCCCCAGAGCTACTACCGCCTGGGCTATCCTTCGCCCGACTTCCCCGGCATCGCCCGCTTCATCCGCAGCCAGTCCTGGCCGCACACGCTGCATGTCCATTTCAACGGCGCCGGCGGCAACATCACCGCAGGCAAATACAACGACGGCGCCTGGGAGAACCGCATGGTCCTCGCCAACCGCCTCGCCGACGGGATGAAGGCAGCCCTCGACCAGACGGTGAAGAAGCCGCTGTCCGCCGCCGACATCGGTTGGTCCGGCACGCCCGTCCGCCTGCCGCTCGCCCCGCACCTCAAGGCCGACGAGCTGATCGCCAAGCTGAAGGCGACGCCTCCCAAGGGCTATATCTCCTACGGCGACCAGCTGGCCTGGCTCCGCCGCCATGAATCCGGCCACCAGATCGATGTCACCTGCCTGCGCGTCGGCGACTCGCGCATGCTCCATCTCCCGGGCGAACTGTTCGTCGAATACCAGCTCGCCGCCAAGGCGATGCGGCCCGATCTCCGCGTGGCCGTGGCCGCCTATGGTGACTACGGCCCCGGCTACATCGGCAGCACCTGCGCCTACGAACAGGGCGGCTACGAAGTGGGCCCGACCTCCTCCAACGTCGCCCCCCACGTCGAACCCGTCCTGCTCGAGGCGATGAAGCGCCTGCTCGAAGCCAAGGACGCACCCTCCGCCTCCCCTGCTCCAGTCGCGCCCGGCATCCCCAAACCCGTTCCGGCCAAGGATCCCGCAAGTATTAAGTTCGAGAAATTCGAACTCAAGGACGCGAAGCTGCTGACGGTGATGGGCGTGATCCGTTCCAAGGCCTACTTCCAAGGTCAGCTGATCGACATCGTCTTCAAGGACCCCAAAGGCGAACTGGATAATCGCCCGGTCAGCCTCAATCTGACGAACACCACCGTCGGCCAGGTGATGGAGATGCTCTCGCGCCTCGCCGACTTCAAATACTCCATCGAAGGAAACACCATCACCCTCGAACCGAAGTAAGCCCGCAGCCTACCCCTGCCCCTACCCCTGCCCCTAACTCTCATGCTCTCCCTCCTCGCTTCCCTCTGCCTGCTCGCAGCCGACGCCCCTCCCGCGCTCGCGCCGACCAAGGCCGACGTACCCTATGCGGGAACGACGGAGCTGCGGCAGACGCTCAACGTCTACGCGCCCACGAAGAAGTCCGCCAAGCACGCCCCGGTCGTCTTCTGGATCCACGGGGGCGGCTGGCGCGGCGGCGAGAAGACCAACGTGCAGCTGAAACCGAAATTCTTCACCGACTTGGGCTACGTCTTCGTGTCGACCAACCATCGCTACGTCTCCGCGGTCCCCATGAACGAGATCTTCCAGGATGTCGCGAAGGCCCTGCGCTGGACGCATGACCACGCGGCCGAATTCGGCGGCGATCCCAACCAAATCGTGATCATGGGCCACTCCTCCGGCGCCCAGCTAGCCGCCTACCTGGCCATCGATGAACGCCCGCTTAAAGCCGTGGGGCTCTCCCTCGCGATGTTCAAGGGCTGCGTGCCGGTCGATGCCGATACGTTCGATATCCCCGCAGTCATCGAACTCGCGACCGCCCATCGCAAAGCCGCCGGAAAACCCGAGCCGAAATACGGCCACCGCGAGATCTTCGGCGGCAAACCCGAGCTCTGGGTTGAATACTCCGCGGTCACCCATGTCGCCCCCGGCAAAGGCATCCCGCCCTTCCTGATCCTCTACGACGCGGCCGCCGCCCTGACTCCCGACCAAGCCAAGCGACTTGAAAAGGCGCTCACCTCCAAAGGCATCCAGGCCAAGGCCTACGGCGCGACCGACACGAATCACGGCAAGATCAACAGCGACCTCGGACTCCCCGGCGACCCTTCCACGGCCGAGCTCCTGAAGTTCCTGCAGACGGTGCTGAAGTAACTAGGTAGGGATGACCGGCCCGGTCATCCTCGGGCGCGCGGGCCGCACGCCCCTACCCCCTTCAACCGCATCGGCACCCCATGCCCCCGTGTCAACATGCCCACGTGCCCCCTCG
>JACCDP011225520.1_pt1 | contig 15929 bp, 11 predicted proteins | sample 7445841 | NCBI WGS metagenome assembly JACCDP01 (sample SAMN15323441, study PRJNA562643) | freshwater metagenome | isolation source: river surface water | place: USA:Blue River Watershed | collected 2017-08-17 | reverse complement strand
GGTGTCACTTCAGGAATTGGTGATTTTTCTACCTTTGGTGCTGGAGTTGCTTCAGCTTGGGGTGTTGGTGTCACTTCAGGAACTGGTGATTTTTCTACCTTTGGTGCTGGAGTTGCTTCAGCTTGGGGTGTTGGTGTAGGTGTTGGTTCTGTAACCGGAATCTTAGATGTATAATTTTGCTCTACAATGCCACGTACTTGATCCGCCGTTAATTCTCCTCTGACAATTTTTGACAAGGTATCTTGGCCATTAGGCTGATAATTGATTAATCTGATAGTTGTATTCAAGGCATTTTTGACAGGTTGCCCTTGGTTATCCAGAAATTCCAATTTTACCCAGGTTTTGCCAGGTTTAAACCCTTTGAGATAAATAGTTTGCCAACGATCCAGAATAAAGCTTTCACCATTGACTGTGCTACGAATGCGCCAATTACTCATGGTATCTTCTGGGTTAGTGTCAGCCACACTATGTAATGGTGCATTAGTTAGGTAAAAGTCCAACATAATTGGTTCTGCACCATAAGCACCATTAGGACGACTATAGGTAAGTAAAGGTAATTTAGGATCGGGGTTGTTGTCTTCGGTTTTCGTCAATACATGAAATGTAGTTTGGGCATAAGCACCTTCATTTTTAAAACTTTCATGCCAGGGACGAGAAGCAAAAACCCGGATAGTATGCGTACCAGGGGTTAAGTCTGAGAATACCAAAGGCTGATTTAAGTCATAGACAGCCTGATAAGGTTGATTATCTAAAATTAAGTGCAAATGGGGGCCTAACTGCCATTTTGGGTCTTTAAATATCGGTAAGTCCCGAACCTGCAAGCTAACTGTAACTATATTGTCTTGCAGAACTTCATCTGGTTGGGGACTGAGAATAGTTACCTGGGGTTGATATCCTTCCAAACTAGGACGCAATGCTTTTATTACATCTGGGGGTGCAGTTTCGGAAAATGTTCCAGAAATTTCCGAAGCTGGCAGAGGCTTGACAAAGGGATTAATAGATATTTCTTTGCTAGTTGCTGCTTCGACGCAACTACTCAATGATACGATTAGGCTTAACGCAACTATCCATCTGATAATAGGGAATTTACAGGAAAAAATACGCTCAAAAAATTTTCTACAGTTAGTATTCATGTTTTTATTCTGTAACAGTTTTTAACAATTCACGAGATCATTTTCGCGCAAATTACCACCCAAGGACTAGGAACTAAAAGTATAAATCTACCTCTAAAGTGATCCTAAAGTTATAAATCCACTGATTTTTATGCAATTAGAATGAAAATTAAGTATTTTTTTTGACCTAATTACAGTTGAAAAATATGCTTTCAGTCACAGAAAATTAGCCAAAAACAACGATTTTAAGAGACTTTGAGCTACTTTAAGTATTAACTATAAGTTTTACAAATTGTTGTTTTTTGTAAATTAAATGAAGAATCTCTTGACTTTTGGACAATGAGTAGGAACTTGTAAGCAAGATCAGACAATAAATTGGGCGATTTTAAATTATTGTTAAAATGTGTCTAACAATATGCAAGTTCACACTCTATAATTCAACAGAAACAACTTTTATTTTCCACACGGCAAGTTCAACGCTGTTATCCGAGAAATCTGAAAACTGCGGTTCTGTAACTCTAGGTGGTATTCATGAGTCCCCATTCCTTCATAGAGAGGAGGTCGAATGACGATTAGTCCTCCGGAGCGAGAGGAAAAAAAAGCAAGAGTGATTGTTGACAATGACCCGGTTCCTACCTCATTTGAAAAATGGGCCAAGCCAGGACATTTCGACAGATCATTATCCAGAGGCCCCAAAACCACCACTTGGATTTGGAATCTCCATGCCCTCGCCCACGATTTTGATACACATACAAGCGATCTAGAAGACATTTCCCGCAAGATATTCGCAGCTCACTTCGGCCACTTGGCTGTAGTAGCAATCTGGTTGAGCGGAATGTTATTCCACGGCGCTAAGTTCTCTAACTACGAAGCCTGGTTGGCAGATCCATTAGGAGTCAAGCCCAGTGCTCAGACAGTTTGGTCTATTGTTGGTCAAGACATTTTAAACGGTGATATGGGCGGCGGTTTCCGCGGCATTCAAATCACCTCTGGCTTGTTCCAAGTATGGCGTGGCTGGGGTATCACTAGCTCCTTCCAGCTATATGTAACTGCAATTGGCGGCTTGGTATTAGCAGGTTTGTTCTTGTTTGCTGGCTGGTTCCACTACCACAAACGCGCTCCCAAACTGGAATGGTTCCAGAATGTGGAGTCAATGCTGAATCATCACTTATCAGTATTGCTAGGCTGTGGTTCTTTGGGATGGGCTGGTCACTTAATCCATGTGTCTGCACCAATCAACAAACTGTTAGATGCTGGTGTAGCCGCTAAAGACATCCCCCTGCCCCATGAATTGCTGTTTGATACAGCAAAAATGGCTGAATTATATCCTGGCTTTGCCAGTGGTTTAACACCTTTCTTCACCTTAAATTGGGGAGCTTACGCTGATATCCTCACCTTTAAGGGTGGTTTAAACCCAGTTACGGGCGGGTTGTGGATGACTGATATTTCTCATCACCACCTAGCGATCGCTGTACTGTTCATCATTGCTGGTCATATGTACCGTACCAACTGGGGTATCGGTCATAGCATTAAAGATATTCTCGAAGCCCATAAAGGTCCTTTCACTGGCGAAGGTCACAAAGGTCTTTACGAAAACATGACCACCTCCTGGCACGCTCAATTAGCTACTAACCTAGCTTTCTTGGGTTCCTTGACAATCATCATCGCGCATCATATGTACGCGATGCCTCCCTATCCTTACTTGGCAACTGACTACGCTACACAGTTGTGTATCTTCACTCACCATATTTGGATCGGTGGATTCTTGATTGTAGGTGGCGCTGCTCACGCGGCAATCTTCATGGTGCGTGATTATGATCCCGTTGTGAACCAAAACAACGTATTAGATCGCGTGATTCGTCACCGTGACGCTATCATCTCTCACCTGAACTGGGTTTGTATATTCCTTGGCTTCCACAGCTTTGGTTTGTACATCCACAATGACACCATGCGTGCCTTGGGTCGTCCCCAAGATATGTTCTCCGACGCAGCAATTAAACTGCAACCAGTGTTTGCTCAATGGGTACAAAGCTTGCACTCCCTAGCTCCCGGTAACACAGCACCTAACGCTTTAGAAATCGTTAGTCATGCTTTTGGTGGCGGAATTGTTGCTGTAGGCGGTAAGGTCGCAATGATGCCCATTGCCTTGGGTACAGCGGACTTCATGGTTCACCACATCCACGCCTTCACCATTCACGTTACTGTTCTCATCCTGCTCAAGGGTGTATTGTATGCCCGTAGCTCTCGTCTGATTCCAGACAAAGCTAACCTCGGATTCAGATTCCCTTGCGATGGTCCAGGTCGTGGTGGTACTTGCCAAGTTTCTGGTTGGGATCATATCTTCCTAGGACTCTTCTGGATGTATAACTCCCTCTCAATTGTAATTTTCCACTTTAGCTGGAAGATGCAATCTGATGTTTGGGGAACAATAGAAGATGGAACAGTAAATCACATTACTGCTGGCAACTTTGCAGAAAGTGCTATCACCATCAACGGTTGGTTACGTGACTTCTTGTGGGCGCAAGCTACACAAGTAATTAACTCCTACGGCAGCGAATTGTCTGCTTACGGATTAATGTTCTTAGGCGCTCACTTTGTTTGGGCGTTCAGCTTAATGTTCCTGTTCAGTGGTCGTGGATACTGGCAAGAACTAATTGAGTCCATCGTATGGGCGCATAATAAACTGAAAGTAGCCCCAACAATTCAGCCTCGCGCACTGAGCATCACTCAAGGTCGGGCTGTAGGTGTGGCTCACTACCTATTAGGAGGAATTGCCACCACTTGGGCATTCTTCCACGCACACATCCTTTCAGTAGGATAAAAATCAGTAGAATTTTGGGTTTTGGATGCTAAAGATTTTAGATTTAATCCAAAATCCAAAATCTAGAATCTAAAATTTTGCTGACACTTGATGGCTAAAGGTCAGAGGACATATCACACCTATGGCAACAAAATTTCCAAAATTTAGCCAGGATCTCGCACAGGATCCGACTACTCGTCGGATTTGGTATGCGATCGCTACAGGCAATGACTTTGAAAGCCACGATGGCATGACGGAAGAGAATCTTTACCAAAAGATTTTCGCTACGCACTTCGGCCACTTGGCAATTATCTTCCTGTGGGCATCCAGCCTCCTGTTTCACGTAGCCTGGCAAGGTAACTTTGAACAGTGGATCAAAGATCCCCTTCACGTCCGTCCTATTGCCCATGCAATTTGGGACCCTCACTTCGGTGAAGCTGCAATTGACGCTTTCACCCAAGCTGGTGCAAGCAACCCTGTAAACATTGCTTACTCCGGTGTTTATCACTGGTGGTACACCATCGGGATGCGGACTAACACTGAACTATATACTGGTTCAGTTGGTTTGCTCTTGTTGTCTGCATTGTTCTTATTTGCTGGTTGGCTACATTTACAACCCAAGTTCCGTCCTAGCCTCTCCTGGTTCAAGAGTGCTGAACCCCGTTTAAATCACCACTTGGCTGGTTTGTTCGGTGTTAGCTCCTTAGCTTGGACTGGTCACTTGGTTCACGTTGCTATTCCTGAATCTCGTGGTATCCACGTAGGTTGGGATAACTTCTTGAGTGTAGCTCCCCATCCAGAAGGTTTAACCCCCTTCTTCACAGGCAACTGGGGCGTTTATGCTCAGAACCCTGACACCGCTGGTCATCTCTTCGGAACTTCCACTGGTGCTGGGACTGCGATTCTCACCTTCTTGGGCGGTTTCCACCCCCAAACAGAATCCTTGTGGTTGACCGATATGGCTCACCACCACTTGGCGATCGCTGTTCTGTTCATCATCGCTGGTCATATGTACCGGACTAACTTCGGAATTGGTCACAGCATCAAAGAAATGCTGAACTCCAAATCCGGTTTAATTCCCGGTAGCAAGAGCGAAGGTCAGTTCAACCTGCCCCACCAAGGTCTTTACGACACCATCAACAACTCCCTGCACTTCCAGTTGTCATTAGCTTTGGCATCTTTGGGAACTATCTGTTCCTTGGTAGCGCAGCATATGTACGCTCTGCCTCCTTATGCGTTCATCGCTAAGGATTACACTACACAGGCAGCACTGTACACCCACCACCAGTACATTGCTGGTTTCTTGATGGTTGGTGCTTTTGCTCACGCAGCAATCTTCTGGGTTCGTGACTACGATCCCGAACAAAATAAAGGTAACGTTCTTGACCGGATGTTACAACACAAAGAAGCGATCATCTCCCACCTTAGTTGGGTATCTCTCTTCTTAGGTTTCCACACATTAGGTTTATACGTTCACAACGACGTAGTTGTTGCCTTCGGTACTCCCGAAAAACAAATCCTCATCGAGCCAGTATTTGCTCAATTCATCCAAGCTGCTCAAGGTAAAGCTCTGTATGGCTTGAATGTACTGTTGTCTAACCCCGACAGTATTGCTTACACCGCTTACCCCAATGCTGGTAACGTTTGGTTGACCGGCTGGTTAGATGCCATCAACTCAGGCACAAATTCCTTGTTCTTGACAATTGGACCTGGCGACTTCTTGGTTCACCACGCTTTCGCTTTGGCTATCCACACCACCACCCTGGTACTTGTTAAAGGTGCTTTGGATGCTCGTGGTTCTAAACTGATGCCCGATAAAAAGGACTTCGGTTATGCCTTCCCCTGCGACGGTCCCGGCCGTGGCGGTACTTGCGACATCTCCGCTTGGGATGCTTTCTATCTCTCCATGTTCTGGATGTTAAACACCATCGGTTGGGTAACATTCTACTGGCACTGGAAACACCTAGGTATTTGGCAAGGTAACGTTGCTCAGTTCAACGAAAACTCTACCTACCTGATGGGCTGGTTCCGTGACTACCTTTGGGCTAACTCTGCTCAGTTGATCAACGGTTACAACCCCTACGGCATGAACAACCTGTCTGTTTGGGCTTGGATGTTCCTCTTTGGACACCTAATCTGGGCAACCGGTTTCATGTTCCTCATCTCTTGGAGAGGATACTGGCAAGAGTTGATTGAAACTTTGGTTTGGGCGCACGAACGTACTCCTCTAGCTAACTTAGTTCGCTGGAAAGATAAGCCCGTTGCTCTCTCCATCGTTCAAGCTCGTGTGGTTGGTTTAGCTCACTTCACCGTTGGCTACATCGTCACCTACGCAGCTTTCCTCATTGCTTCTACTGCTGGTAAGTTTGGTTGATCTTGACTGCTGGTTTTAGATAAGTAACAAAAAAATCCCCTGCCGTAAGGTGGGGGATTTTTTCATGAAATTGGGTTTGGTTCATTTTCAAAATTTCTCAACTCTCTAGTTTCATGGACATTTGAGTCAATTTCTCTAGTAATTTGTAAACTTCTGTCCCAATTTTATTTTCTGGATAACCTGGATCATTTGGGTGACATTCACCAATAATTTTCGCTCTGGAAATTGCTTGTGGTATGTATTCAATGATTTTTGCATTAGATGGTTGGTTCAGACTTTGGTGAATCATATTCCATAATTTTTTACAAATTCCTGGTCTATATTCTTGAAGGCCGTATTGTTTATTTTTTGATGAATTTTATTTCTTTTTGTAGATTAGGTATCTTCCCCACCAGGTAATAGCAATAGTTTTGGGTAATTTTGATTTATACATTAACATAGAAAACAGTTGTTATCAAGTTAATTGAAAGAGAGATAGCTTTAAGAAGCTTAACTGAGCTAAAAAGTATAACACCGATAGCGATCAACTAAAATATCCTAAAATTAAATACAGTCAGTAAGTAGAAAATAAAACCAAATTTCAGATTTTTATGGGCAAACAAACAATAGGTTTAGAACAAAACTTGTATGATTATTTACTGTCAGTTTCCCTACGCGAACCTATCATTTTAACTCAACTGCGTCAGGAAACCTCTCAATTACCAATGTCACGAATGCAAATATCTCCTGAACAGGGGCAATTTATGGCATTATTGGTAAAACTAATAGGAGCAAAAAAGACTTTAGAACTAGGTGTATTTACTGGCTATAGTTCCTTAGTAGTGGCTTTGGCTCTACCTGCTGACGGTAAAATAGTTGCCTGTGATGTCAGTGAAGAGTATACCAGTATTGCCCGGCGTTATTGGCAACAAGCAGGAGTAGCTGATAAAATTGATTTGCATATTGCTCCAGCTTTAGAAACTTTAGATAGCTTACTAGCAGCAGGGGAAGCAGGAACTTTTGATTTTGCCTTTATTGATGCTGACAAAGGTAACTATGAAAATTATTATGAGCGATCGCTTGAATTAATTCGTCCTGGTGGACTAATTGCCATAGATAATGTGTTGTGGTCTGGTAAAGTTGCAGATCCAGAAATACAGGATAATCAAACTAACAAAATTCGGGCTTTTAATCGTAAATTACATCAAGATTCCCGAATTACCTTGAGTTTAGTTCCCATAGCAGACGGACTAACCTTAGCTATCAAAAATTAGCTGAATTAAAGATTACAAAGATTGAAAATAGTTCATCTGAATTTTTAGGTTTTGTCATATCTAGATAGGCTAACGTATCACGCACAACTTTTTTGTGTAAGCCAATATTATTTATTTTGGTAGAATTCGTAGAAAGCTATGAACGATCTAATACAGTTTCTACCAAATTTCTACCAAAAAACCATTAACCAAATCTGGCACTAATGATAAGCTTTTGTATCTGCGCTAACATCGCCCAATAACACTGATTAAGCTGCGCTTATTTTTGTTTGTTGGGCAATTTCTCACTCACGCGCCATTCATCCCACGCTCCTAAGAGTGAGACGTGGGGCTTGGAGTCGGTTAAGCTAAATAACCGCTCCGTCCACCTGTTTCTGAAGCTTTAACGTTAAAAAACGCCGTTTTATCAGATACCCGTGATGCTTGTTGCATATTGTGGGTAACAATAACGATAGTATCATGCTGTCACCCGTCACCTGTAAAGAGTAACTGAGGTTACTTATTTGGTAGTTTTAGTATCAGCACCAACAGATATCTTATAATCGGGACTGATTTGATCAACCGCAGCCGCAACTTTAGCAATGACATTGGCTGGTAGAGGAACATAGCCTAATTCAGCAGCTATCTTTTGTCCATCCGTTAAAGCATACTCAATAGTTGCTTCTACGGCTTTAGCTTTGCCAGCGTCAGCATATTTTTTATGAGCCAGAATCCAAGTGTAAGTAACAATTGGGTAGGAATCAGCACCTTCAGGATCGGAAATAAAAGTACGCAGATTTTCTGGTAAAGTTACTGATGCTAAGGTTTTAGCGGCTGATTCTGGAGTAGCGGCAACAAATTGTTGAGCCTTGTTTTCTAAAGAGGCAAAGTTGAGCTTATTCTGTTTGGCATAGCCATATTCGACATAACCAATAGAACCGGGAGTTTGTTGAATTTGGGCGGTAACACCTTCATTTCCTTTAGCCCCGATTCCTACAGGCCATTTTACACTTTTACCATCACCTACTTCAGTTTTCCATTCTGAACTAATGGCACTGATATGTTTAGTAAAAACACCTGTAGTTCCGCTACCATATTACCCCCTAAATCTAATTTGCTAGAACCAGATGATGTGGTTGTATTAGTGTTATTACCAGGAGATTCACCAGTGCTGGAATTGTTAGAAGTGGTTTCTCCACAGGCTGATAAACTAATCACCATTGCTGATATAAAAATAAAAGCAGCAAGACGATGATTTGTTGTTGCACCTAGACGTATTGGCATTAGTGTTAATTTTCGTTAATTTTTTAGATAAACATATCTAAAGATACCCCTAAAAGATACTCTTATAAAGAACGAGGAAAATCTCAATAGCTGTATTCAGGTTACAAATATAGCACTCACGTAGAACCCAGTACAATTTATTTTGCACGACTGCTCAATTCTTGGCTATTGTATGATCTGCCAATGGCATAACCTTTGAATTCGCCTATACTTGTTGCTATTAATTGTCTCTGTTGCTTTTCCCTTGCGCCTAATAAATGTTTGTTGCCTCAAATCAACTGCTATGGTCTATGATAGGCTTGCTCCTAACAATGGGTGGTACTTTCCTAGAAGCTTATGGTGTTACCTTACCTTGGAATTGGAGTCAGCACGGAATTCAAACTCTGTCATTGGGTGTAAGCTATCAAATTGGTGCAGTGCTGCTGGTAGGTTGCTTAGGAGGTCAAAACGCTGGGGCATTGTCCCAAATTGCCTATTTAGTAATGGGATTAACCTTATTGCCAGTATTTGCAGAAGGCGGCGGTATTGGTTATGTTAAGCTATCCCAATTTGGCTATTTGTTGGGTTTTATTCCTGGGGCTTGGATTTGTGGTTATTTAGCCTTTAAAGCTAGACCCCGACTAGAAAGTTTGGCTTTTAGCTGTATTTGTGGCTTGTTTACGGTTCACATCTGCGGAATTGCTTATTTAATTATCAGTTTTTTTCTGCCCTGGAAAGGAACGGAAAATCTGTTTCTGATCCCAGCGATCCTCAAATACTCTTGCTTTCCCCTACCAGGACAACTGGTAATAGTCTGTGCTGTAACTATAGTGGCTTATGTCCTAAGACATATAATGTTTTATTAGTCATTAGTCAGTGGTCAGTGGTCAGTGGCAAACAAAAACAACTGACAACTGACAACTGACAACCGACAACGAAACAACTGACCAATTTATCATGCGTATAAAAAATCGCTACTTTTGGATGGCTGCTTTGACAGCATTTTTATTCGACCAATTGACAAAATATTGGGTAGTACATACCTTCGCTCTCTCTCAAACACTACCTATAATAAATGGTATATTTCATTTCACTTATGTTACTAATACAGGTGCAGCTTTTAGTTTATTAAGCGGCAAAGTCGAGTTATTACGCTGGTTATCATTAGGTGTAAGTTTAGTATTAATTACCGTAGCATTGTCAGGTCCATTGTTAAGTTTTTGGGATCAGTTGGGTTATGGCTTGATTTTAGGAGGAGCAATAGGCAATGGTGTAGATAGATTTAGATTAGGATATGTCATTGACTTTCTTGATTTTCGGCTGATTAATTTTGCCATATTTAATATGGCGGATTCTTTTATTAGTATGGGAATTGTCTGTTTGTTAATTGCGTCCTGGCAAAAAACACCCAGTAATTAAAGGAGACAGGAGTTGAAAGGCAGGAGGCGTGAGGACAATTAGAGTAAGATTCAAACCTACCTCTCATTGAAGACCACCAAAACACAAGATATTGGCGGGGGTCTTGAACCCAAATGGTTGAGGCAAAAAGGCTTTATTCTTAATTAAAAAATTTCCCTTCTGCCTCCTGCCCTGAAGCCTTCTGCCTCACCTGAAGGACTGTTAAAAATATGAAACTAAAGATTGAAAATTAGATTCTGATGTTTGAAGTTTGAATTGTTTATGAATTCACCCCAACCTCCGCAAAAGCCACAAACCTTTATTGGTCAAATAACTCAAGCAGTAAATACCATTCAGGCCAGAGTTGATTTTACCAAGTTAGCACTCAAGCCTAATGCCAAAGTACCAAAATTAATGGTATATGATGCCGGGGCAAATCAGGCAGAAGAATATCCATTATTGGGCGATCGCTATATTCTCGGACGTAGTTCTTCCTGTGATATCGTCGTTCGTAACCAAGTTGTCACCAAAATACACCTTTCCTTGTCGCGGGATTCTTCCCAAAATACCCCTGTTTTTACCATCAAGGATGAAAACTCTACCAATGGGATATATTTGGGCAAACGTAGAATCAATGCTTTAGAACTCCGTCATGGAGATGTTCTCACCTTGGGACCACCAGAACTAGCCGCTTCTGTACGTCTGCAATACATAGATCCACCTGCCTGGTATATCCAATATCTCACCTATCTAGCTTATGGTGTTGGTGGTGTAACAACTCTCTTTGCTTTGTCCATAGGTGTAGAATGGCTGAAATTTTCAGTCACACCTCTACCTACAGCCACCCGCGCCCCCATAGTAGTCTATGCAGGTGACGGTTCAACTCCACTACGTGAACCGCGAAATATCACTCACACGGAACTGAAGAAATTAGAGGACTTTGGCCCCTATTTAGCAGCCGGAGTCATAGCTTCTGAGGATAGTCGTTATTATTGGCACGTCGGGGTAGATCCCTTGGGTGTGTTGCGAGCCGTACTGATTAATACCAGTAGCGGTGATGTACAACAAGGCGCGAGTACAGTTACCCAACAAGTAGCCCGCAGTTTATTCCGCGAATATGTGGGTAATCAAGACTCTTTAGAGCGGAAAGTCAAGGAAGCCATCGTATCTCTTAAACTGGAAACCTTCTACAGCAAAGATGATATCTTACTCACTTACTTAAATCGGGTATTTTTGGGTGCAGATACTTCTGGCTTTGAGGATGCTGCTAAATATTACTTCAGCAAATCAGCCAAAGAATTAACTTTGGCAGAAGCCGCCACTCTAGTGGCTATTTTACCTGCCCCCAATGCCTTTGATTTTTGTGGCAGTGGACCCCGCAAACTTAGCGTTACAAACTATCGCAATCGAGTGATTAAGCGAATGCGACAAATGGGCAAAATCTCCACAGAGGAATCAAACCGCGCCCGTCGTTCTACGGTGCAAATTAGTCCTAAAGTTTGTGAACAACAGGCCAAAACCATTGCCCCATATTTTTATGATTATGTCTTTCAAGAACTGATCTCTAAGTTGGGACCAGATGTCACCAGAGAAGGTAACTATATAATTGAAACCCAATTAGATCCTTCTATCCAAGCGCAAGCAGAAACGGCTTTAAAAAATTCTATTGCTAAAGATGGCGCAAACCTGGGTTTTTCTGAAGGGGGAATGGTGACTCTGGACTCCAAAACTGGAGGTATTTTGGCCATGGTCGGAGGAACAGATTACAGAAAAAGCCAGTTTAATCGGGCTGTGCAAGCCCAAAGACAACCAGGTTCTACTTTTAAAATTTTCGCTTACACAGCGGCCATTAAAAAAGGATTTTCTCCATATAAAAGTTATTCCTGTAGTCCTTTTACTTGGAAAGGTTTTACCTATAAACCCTGTCGTCATGGTGGTGGTAGCTTAAATATCGCTACTGGGTTAGCACTTTCAGAAAATCCCATTGCCTTGCGGTTAGCCCAGGAAGTTGGCTTAAATACAGTTGTGGATATGGCGCGAGAGTTGGGTATTAAGTCTGAGCTTGAGGCAGTTCCAGGATTAATTTTAGGTCAAAGTGAAGTGAATGTTTTAGAAATGACAGGTGCTTTTGGCGCAATTGGTAATCGTGGTATCTGGAATCGTCCCCATGCTATCAGTAGAATAAGGGATAGTAGTGATTGTAAAGATATTAAAGATTTACAAACCTGTCGTGTTGTCTATCCCCTTGATCAAAATCCAAATGGCAATAAACAAGCCCTAAAACCAGAAGTTGCTAATCAAATGACTACTTTAATGCAAGGAGTAATTACTAATGGTACAGGACGTAGTGCCGCTATTGGTTTAGGGGAAGCAGGTAAAACTGGGACAACAAATGATAATGTTGATCTCTGGTTTATTGGCTTTATTCCCGGTCGTCAACTCGTTACGGGTATTTGGTTAGGTAATGATAATAATTCACCTACATCTGGCAGCAGCGCCCAAGCAGCACAACTGTGGGGCAATTATATGGGGAAAATTACTAAATAGGGTTTTGATAGGCAAGAGAGAGGGAGCAGGGGTGAACGACTGTTCGCCCGTACAACCGTCAACCGTCAACTGTCAAAAAGCCCCAATTATCTGTATCCTTCCCAGGGGGTAACTTGTAATTCACCTTTGGGAGTAAATACAACTTGAAAGTGAGCTAGAGGTTTTTTGTTGCCCATGGGGACAACGTTTGATCCGTAAACAGATTTTAACATCTGCGGTAAAGGTGTTTCTTCAAAATGCTCAAAAGCAACTTGGTTAAGTTGTTCATAGTCAGCAATCACACCTTCTTCATTGACGGCTATGCGATATTTCAATTCACTAGAAAAGGTAGGAGTAATACTCCAATTTTGACGAATTTTACTATAGAGTTTTTGATTCAAATCTTTGATTTTGTCGGGGTCAGTGATTTTTTCACCAATTAGTTTTGGTTTCTCTAGGTATCCAGCCCAAGGACTAACCTGTAAAATGCCTTTTTGTGTAAAGACGACTTTAAATTGAGCAATGGGTTCATTAGGAATGCGATTTGCAGGATTATAAAGCAGTTTAGGTAATGGAGTTTTTTCGATCGCATCACTAGCTTTTCGATTTACAGCTTTATAGCCAACAATACTACCATCGCCAGCCACACCTAAACGATAAACTAAGTCCTCTGGCAGTTCGGATCGGTTTTTCCAAGCTGGATCAATTTGATTATAAATTTGGCGATTTAATGCCCATAATTGTGATGAATCTGTGATTTCTGGAACTGTTTTTAAGAGCGCTTCTAAATCTTGAATTCCAACTGGGCTTGCAGCTTCTGTAGGTGTGGGTGTGGCTGTGGGTGTGGCTGTGGGTGTGGCTGTGGGTGTGGCTGTACTAGACTGGGTTTCTGGTTTGACTTCCGGTGGGCGGACTTGAGGCGCAGGAATGAGGCTAAATGCTACTGCGGCTGCGGCTAGACTAGATACGCCGATGGTAGCAGGAATGGCCTGTTTGATTAGGGTTTGACTTGAACCAGCATAACTACGGGTAACTGGGTGTAATTCTAGGCATAATTCTGGTAAAGTCTGGCTGTCGGCAAAAAATTGATCTACTGCTTCTACCAGGTCAAATAATTGGACTGTGTTGAGGATAATTTGCAGGGGTTGTTCTTGGTTGTTGTTTTCTGTCTGTTGATCTGATGTAATTTCGCTATGAACAATTAATCTGTGTTTATTGCTATCAATTTTTTGAAATTTAACTAGCTCTGAGTCATGATTTTGGATTTGGGGATTAGGTATATTACTTAACACTTCTTGGGCGTAGGCACTGACGGCTCTAACCAAGCTTTCAAAAAATTCCCTGCCGCCTCTGATGGGTTGATTGTAATTAGATAAATAGCATTCTGCATTAACTAATATAGATAGTTCAGGACGCAGTTCTTGAAAATTGGCAGTCCGCGTCATGTCGGTTAACCCTTCTAGAAGCAGGGTACAATTAGGCAAACTATATTTACGTTGGATATTCATTTTTATTTATTCTACCTCACCATCAAAAAGAGAAATCCAGTAGCGCTGCATTCCAGCTGTACCCGTACAGAATAGTAATTTTCCTAATAACTCTATAGCTAGTTCATCTAATTTTTCATCAGAAGTTAATGCTAATAAACCAGAACGACGGGAATTCATGCGACTTTTAAAATGCGCTCTAAATCTTTCTAGGTAATTGGCTAATCTTAAATTTTGTTCTGGGGGAATCTGTTTGTCGGCTAATTGTTGGTATATGGTTAGTAGTTGGCGGATGACAACTGTTAACCGTCGAGCAATGTAGCAAGCAATAACTACTAGGGCTTTAGCTTCTAAAATATCTAAGGAACGGCGATTATGCGCTCTCCGCATCGGGTTAGACGCTCGCATCCGCCATAAGTTTACCCGATTTTTGATGATTCCTTTCAGGTCTAGTTCTTCGGCAAAGGACAGGATGGCTTCAGAACCGCCCAGTTCTAAGGCTTCAATGGCTAGTAACATCAGGTCTATTTCTAATCTGGTTCTCGTTGGACATACCTGTCCAGCGATCGCCGGATCTGGTAAAGTGTCCAATATCATGGGCGTTCCTGAGGAGTTTGGGCTGTTGAAAGATGTGACACTAGCAGAGACATTCATTCTAGAAAATACCTTGTGCGTTTCCAATGTTTCATTTCCATCCTCAATTACTAAATAGTAATTGTCACTCATCGCTGGCGCGATATGCGCGATATTGCAGTTCAATTATATACATTACTTAGTTGTTCTACCCAAATGTTTCCATATAGATTAAATTTTAAAATTTTTGGTTATCGTCAATAAATAATAAACCAAAAGCTCCAGTTTCCAGGTTATGACATTATAGGGTAGGATTTTTGTTTCTCTGGGGAAAAATTTTCGCCTTTTGTCTTTTAGTTGACCACTAACTACTCACAAATATGGATTTAAAATCGCTAATTCGTGATATACCTGATTTTCCTAAGCCTGGAATTTTATTTAGAGACGTTACTACTCTATTAAGCGATCCAGTTGGATTGCGTTATACTATTGACCTTTTAGCACAAAAATGCTCAGAAATTGAACTTGAGGTAGATTATATTATTGGCATGGAGTCTCGGGGGTTCATTTTTGGTGCGCCCGTGGCCTATAAATTAGGTGCTGGTTTTATTCCTGTTCGCAAAAAAGGCAAGTTACCAGCAGCAGTTCATGCGATTGAATATCAACTAGAGTATGGTATAGATACATTAGAAGTACACCAGGATGCTTTAGCACCAGGTAGTAAAGTTCTGATTGTAGATGATTTAATTGCCACTGGTGGCACTGCTGGAGCAACAGCTAAGTTAGTGCAGAAAATTGAGTGTGAACTGGTAGGATTTGGCTTTATTATCGAGTTACGGGATTTACAAGGACGGAAACATTTACCTGATGTCCCGATTATTTCTTTGGTGGAATATTAGTCAGTATTCAGGAGTCAGGAGTTTAGGGGAAAGGATATAGCAATCCTAAATGATACGTGAGAGTTTAGCAAGGCTCAAATGCTTATAAAACCAGGATTTTTATCTAAGTATTTTCTCATAATTGGGTTAGGATTGCTATATTATAAGGGAAATGCCGAAAACCCTTGAAGATGTAGCTTCCTAAGTCAGCTACATCTGTGCTTTAGACAAGGGATGAAGGCTAGTTGCAGGATTTATCCTGCATTGACATTAATCGCGTTGCTGC
>JACCDP010183811.1_pt1 | contig 15934 bp, 10 predicted proteins | sample 7445841 | NCBI WGS metagenome assembly JACCDP01 (sample SAMN15323441, study PRJNA562643) | freshwater metagenome | isolation source: river surface water | place: USA:Blue River Watershed | collected 2017-08-17 | reverse complement strand
CCCTCTTCGGCCGACGCAAAGAGTCGGTGGCCTTCGTGCTCTTCCTCGTGTTGGCTCAGCTCGCATTAGCGCTTTAGTCACAGGTCACGGTCAGGGTAATGCAGATAATTGCGCAGAATTTTGTCCTAAAAATCATTCTCTCAGCTTTGCTGGACAGACGTTTCAAAAGAGAATTTGGCGTGATGATTGTGCAACGAGTGTCGATCCTAACCAAAAAGGCAACTACCGCTCCCCGCGGGCAGGCTGGTGTCCAGGCGATCAGGTGTATCCTTGGGTCGTAGATCTTCAAAGTCCGATTGAGTCCGAAACGCCAGATTTTCGCTACGATGTAGAGTCGTTTGTGAATAGTTGCCGCCCTGATTCTCCTCAGTGTGGAGCCTGCGTGTTTGATACATCATGCAAGTATGATGGGGGTCTGCATACTGAGCCTCGATATTTTGTGAGCGCTTATATCATTTATCGCCCTTGAGATTTGTGAAAAATAGTCCCAATCTTTGGGACTTAAAAAGTCTTTCTCGAAAGTAACCTCAGGCATATTTTGTTTTTGCAGACACCAGCCGAAATTCTTTTCATCTGTGCGAGAGAACACTTTCTCTCACAGCAGAAAAAGTAGAGTTTGTTTTGGTCCCCTCTAACAACTGGTCTTGGATACGGGAGGTCATTGACATCTTCCGTATCCTCTTTTTAATGGGAAAATTCGCTGCGCTTGGCTAGACTGCTAGCATCCTTGTAATGCGGAGAATTTTCTATGTTTCTAAACTATAAAAAAATAATATTACTTCTTTTGAGCTATCAGTCTTTGGCTTTGAGTGCTGATCTCGGAGTGTTCGTCAAAAATGCTCCCCCTAAAAGCTTGCTGAAAGATCTTACTCAGAAGAATGCTCCTGAAACATCTGAGCTCGTGCAGTTGGAAGGGCAGGTCGAAAAAATCTGCGAAAGAAAAGGCTGCTGGATGTTTCTTAAGGATGGAGAACAGTCCGTTCGCGTGACATTTAAGGGCTATAGCTTCTTTGTAAGCAAAGAACTCCAGGGACAGAAGGTATTAGTGGAGGGCATTCTTAAGAAGCGGACTGTGAGTGTGAAGGAACAAAAGCATCTGCTCGAAGATGCAGGGGCGAGCTCAGCAGAGCAAGATGCGGTTAAGGAAGAGAAACTGACTTGGGAATTCGTTGCGAGTGGCGTGAGAGCCTTGCCAAAGAGCTGAAGAAACTGCGTAACTATCATAAATTATTCTATTTTTTATAAGTTTAGCCGTTCCTTTCAACACCTCCCCTGAAAGAGCTAATACTCCCCCTTTCCACGCCGATACCCCAGAGGTGGGAAAGTGGGAATTCAGGGAGAGCCTTCAATTGGTTGGAACTTGGAATCAAAATGGATTTCCAAAGTGCTGCAAGTCAATTTTGACTGGGCTGCTCCTTTTCATTCTTCTTTTTTTGGACCGCTTGTCCCTAGCTGCACCGGAGAGTTCTCTTGTGGGACTACGAGACCTCAAAGGTCCCTGGGCGCTATACTGGCAGAAGCACCTCGAGCCTACAGATGTTCCTGGAGAACCAGATGCTTTTGTTGAGGCAGGTAAGACATGGAATGCGTTGCAAACCACAAAGGGTGAGACTCTTCCTGGAATTGGCTGGGCAAGCTTACGCTTGCGACTCGACTCTTTGCCGTCGTCTTCGGAATCATTCATTCTTAAATTTCAGGACCTGTCTTCTGCTGCAAAGATTTATCTTTATCCTGAGGGAGAACCTGCGCGCGTTCATACTGTGAAAATAGGTCAGGCATCCCAGACTAAAGACTATGAGAAGCCCTCACGTCATTCCCAAAGTCTTAGTTTTTATCCTGAGGGAAAGACTTGGATCGTCCTCATTCAGATATCCAATCACCATTCTTCCAAAGGTGGCCTGTGGAAAACCCCAAGTTTGGGGCCGCAGAAAGACATGCGAAGAATGGAACTCATCACTTTTCTACAAACAGCGTTGGCTATGGGCGTGATGTTAGCTATCGGCATCTATAGTCTATTGATTTGGGCTCGAAATCGCTCCAATATGGAATCTCTCTGGCTATTTTTTATGAGTATAGGAAGTTTGTTTCGTGCAATAAGCGTACAAGAAATTACGATGTCCATGCTGCCTGATGCGGCCTATCATGCTCTTCGAGCCCTAGAATATTCGACTATGTTGCTCGGTCCACTTTCCTATGTGATCTTTCTCGATTATTCATTCTTGGCAAAGGAAAGCAAACGAGCCTCGTACGTGCTCATCAGTGTGGGGCTGATTTTAGCTTTCATACCTTGGGTTACTCCTCAATGGTTCTATGGACAGCTTCTACCGCTTAATCAAATTTTTCTCTTAGTCCTCCTTAGTCTTTCGATGAAAAATCTAATCCGTGCAGTTCGAGCCAAGGAGCGACATACAAATTTAGCTATTCTAGGCATTGTGGTTATCATATTTGCTTTTGTGCTCGATTATGGGTTTGCTACAGGTCTCCTTAATGTTGGTTTTTATACGATGCCGAGTGCTATAGCTGTCTTCCTTTTGATGCAAGCTCAGATCGTAGCGGCACATTCTGCAGATGCTTTTGCTAAAGCTGAATATTTAAGTCAAGAACTGCGTGAGAAGGAAAAGGCAAGGACACTCTTCTTTCACAACACCTCCCACGAGCTACGCACGCCCCTGAATGGTATTATTGGCTTTTTAGATCTTGTTCGCCAAGGGATGTATGGGAGTGTGGCTCAGGAAGCAAAAGATCAAATTTCAAAAGCTCTGCGACTAGCAGAATCCCTAAAAATACAAGTGAATACTATTCTCGATCTGGCAAAGTCTCGTCGTGGGGAGTTAGGGCTGAAGTATCAAAGTCTTTCGTTGGATGAGCTTTATCGAGAGTCCTGCCATCTCGCTGAGGGTTTGTCGCTCAAGGGGAATGGACTATCCTTTCAATCCAATTGGATATCAGATAAGAGCACCTTTATTGGAGACAGAGAGAAAGTATTCACAATCCTGCGAAATCTCCTTGGTAACGCCTTTAAATTTAGGGATCCTGCCCGTGAGAATCGGATCGTTCTTTTCCTTCACTTAAGCCATGGTCAACTCACTATCGAAGTGGCTGACACTGGTATAGGAATTCCTGCTGAAGCTCGTGAAAAAATTTTTGAGGAATTTGCTCAAGTTCAGGGTGATGCACGGCGTGGCTATGAGGGCACAGGCTTAGGTCTGGCCATGGTGCGAGACTTAGTAAAACTGATGCAAGGCTCTATGGTGCTAGAGTCAGAGCTTGGGGTGGGATCCCGCTTTATCGTGAGGATTCCAAGTGCAGCGGCGAGTGTCTTGGACACTCTCGCTTCAGAGAGCCAGCAAGAATTTGAAACAAAGATGCCTGACTTTAGCGCATCCAGTGAGTATCCACAGGTAGGAAGCACAGTGGTGGGGGCGCTACAGGTCGAAGGTGAACCTTGGAATATCTGTGTTATAGATGATAATGAGACGAACTGTGAGGTTATCGCTGGGATTTTAAAGATCGATGGTTATCACGTACGCTATGCAGTCAGCGGTCGTGTTGGTTTGGCTGAAATGCGACGCTTGCGTCCAGACCTTCTCCTCCTCGATATGATGATGCCAGAGATGTCAGGAGAAGATGTACTTGCCGAAATGAGGGCAGATCCTCTTCTCCAAGAAATTCCTGTCATACTGATCACAGCTCGCGCGAGTGAAGAAGATCGTATTGCAGGCCTTAAGCTTGGCGCTGACGATTATCTACCAAAGCCAATCTTTGCAGCTGAATTGCGCCTTAGAGTTCATAATATGGTGCACCGACACAAGCTCCTGCGGCAGGTCGAAAAATCAGAGCAAGATGATAAAATGCTCCATCTCGGAGAGCTTTTTGGAGATCTCAGTCACGAGCTTAAAAATATATTGAATAACGCTAATGCAAGTTTTGAGCTTGAGCCTGAGGATGGAATTTTCTCAGCGTCTGTTTTGAGTCTCGATGAATCGCAGCAGCTTGAGTATGGGACTAAACTCGTGTCAAGCTCATTACCAAGCAAAGAGAGTCTGCGTCGCTTTCAGCAATTGAATCGTATGCTTGGGGAACACAATACGAAGGCTCTTCAAGACTTAGCCTATTACCTCGCAGATACTAGCCTCGATGAAAAAACTTTGTTGACCGTGTGGAGTCAATTAAAGGAAAGTACTGAAGCTGAAATTCATTTTGCTGCTAGTCAGGGTAAATTATTTTACCAGTACAAGCTTTTAATGAGCAGTTTAAATCGATCTAAGGATCTCACCTACAGTGTTCTATCCTATACTCGCTCCTCAGAAGACTCCCCTACTTCGCAGCTTGAAGAGTGCTGGCGCCAAGTCTCTCGACTCCTTCAGACTAAAATTCGCAATGCGAATATACGTATCGAGGGAGATCCTGGCGAATATTTTGTATATATTACCCTGAGTCGGCTGACGCAGGTCTTGATCAATCTCATATTGAATGCTCTTGATGCCTTAGATCATGTGCAGGAAGGCGATCGTTGGATTCGCATCATGTCTACTCAAGTCGATGATTGGCTGCAGATTCGTGTTCAAAATGGAGGCCCAGCGATTCCAGAGCGTGTACAGAAGAATCTTTTTCAACGAGGTTTTAGCACAAAAGGCAACAAAGGCTCAGGAATTGGACTTTATGTCTCCCGACGCATTTTGCGCGAAGCCGGTGGTGATTTGATCTTGGATGTCGAGGAAAAAAGCCCATGTTTTGTGGTGAGCGTTTTGCTGGCCCATGAATCGGGAGTGCCCCTCTCTGCAGCTACTAGCCCCAAGGGCCCGCGGGGGGCACTTGGGGCCTGAGCGCAAGGCTTCGATCCAAAGCCTATACGGAGACGAAAGACCGTGAGGCTATAGCCTCACGAGGATAACTTCCTTAGTGGTGAAACTGCTCTTCCTCTGTCGATCCCTTGATCGCAGCCGTCGAAGCTTCTCCCCCAGTGATGGTCATCAAGATCTGATCGAAGTAGCCAGTGCCGACTTCTTTCTGATGCTTCACAGCTGTATAGCCTTCTTTTTCTGTCTGGAATTCGCGCGACTGCAGGGCGACATAGGCTGTCATGCCGTCCGTCTTGTACTGACGCGCGAGGTCCCAGCTGTGGAAGTTTTGGAGGTGCCAGCCAGCAAGCGTGATAAACTGGAACTTATAGCCAAACTCTGCCAGGTTCGACTGGAATTTGGCGATCTGCTCTTTGTTGAGGCGCGCTTCCCAGTTAAAGGATGGAGAACAGTTATAAGCCAAGAGCTTATTGGGATATTTTTTCTTAATCTCCGCTGCAAATTCTCGAGCTTCCCCTATATCAGGTACACTAGTTTCAAACCAAAGGAGATCAGCATATTCAGCATAGGCAAGGCCGCGTGCAATGGCTGATTCAAGGCCAGACTTGACTCGGAAGAAACCTTCAGAGGTGCGTTGTCCTGTGATAAAGGGCGCATCATAAGGGTCGATGTCTGAAGTAAGCAGATTTGCACCCAGAGAATCTGTCCTTGCGATGATGACGGTTGGTACTTCACAAACATCGGCGGCGAGACGCGCTGCTGTCAGAGTTTTGATGAACTGTGATGTCGGTACGAGAACCTTACCACCGAGGTGACCACATTTCTTTTCAGAAGCCAACTGATCTTCGAAGTGGACTCCAGATGCTCCCGCTTCGATCATAGATTTCATCAGTTCAAAAGCGTGTAAGGGTCCACCAAAACCTGCTTCAGCATCAGCAACGATCGGTGCATACCAGTACGTATCGGAGGGCTTATTGTCTTGCTTAGAGACTAAGTCTGCTCGCGCGAGCGCGTTGTTAAGCCGCTTGACGAGCGCAGGCACAGAGTTAGACGGATAGAGACTTTGATCGGGATAGGTTTGGCCTGCGAGGTTAGCGTCGGCTGCCACCTGCCAGCCGCTCATGTAGATAGCTTTGAGGCCTGCTCGCACCATCTGTACTGCCTGAGACCCACTGAGAGCGCCCAGGGAGTGTACGTAGGATTCTTCGTTGAGGAGTTTCCAGAGGCGCTCGGAACCAGCACGTGCCCAAGTATACTCGGGGTTGAGAGAGGGTTGGAGTTTGAGGACTTCTGCTGGGCTGTAGGTGCGCTTGATACCATTCCAACGCGGACTGGTCTTCCATTGATGCTCTAAGGATTCTGCCGATGTCGTGTTCTTCATAAGTCCCTCCCAAAGATGTGAGTGCGCTATCCAAGCATGCTGTAGGCGGGCAAAGTCAAGAACTCGCTGAAGTCCTTTGCCAAGACCAGACCATCGAGCAGCTCTATCACTTGTTTATGGCGATCTTTTTCAAGACCGCCCAAGAGATCAAGCTCCTCTTTGCGAAATTGGGTATAGAGTTCGGGAGTCAGGACGCGCCCATCTGCAAGCTTTGCTTTATGGTGAATCCACTGCCAGAGCTGGGTTCGAGAGATTTCTGCCGTCGCTGCATCTTCCATAAGATTATACAGTGCAACAGCTCCCAAACCATTCAGCCAACAGTTCATGTACTGAATCGCAACACGAATGTTGTGTCGGACTCCTTCTTCAGTAATGCTTCCCCCAGGAATACTCACATCTAACAGACTCTTGGCCGTCACAAGCACATCTTCACGCAGTTTTTGCTTTTGGTGCGGTTGTTGACCAAGATATTCATCGAACACAGCGCGGGCCACAGGAACAAGATCGGGGTGGGCAACCCATGTTCCATCAAAGCCATGACGAGCTTCAATAGTCTTGTCCTCGCGAACTTTGCCGATAGCGCGTTCATTGACAGCTGCATCTTTGCGGCTCGGAATAAAGGCGGCCATCCCACCGATAGCATGGGCGCCACGTTTGTGACAGGTTTTGACGAGAAGTTGAGCGTAAGAGCTCATGAAGGGAACACTCATCGTCACTTGCGAGCGATCAGGCAGGACTTTGTCAGAGTGTTTTGCAAACTTTTTAATGACGCTAAATATATAGTCCCAACGACCAGCATTGAGTCCCGCTGCATGGTCTCGAAGTTCGTAAAGGAACTCTTCCATCTCAAAGGCTGCAGGTATGGTTTCGATGAGGCAGGTCGCTCGAATCGTGCCGCGCGGCACTTGCAGCTCATCTTGAGCAAAATTAAATACATCGTTCCAAAGTCTAGCTTCTAGATGACTCTCCATCTTGGGAAGATAGAAGTACGGAGCCGTACCACGTGCCATACGCTCTTTTACATTGTGAAAAAAGTAGAGACCAAAATCAAAAAGGCTACCCGAAATAGCTTGGCCATCAACGGTAAGATGCCTTTCCACCAAGTGCCAGCCGCGCGGTCGTACGAGGAGAGTCGCTAGTTCGGAGGCAGGCTTCAGTTGATACTGCTTACCCTCTTCGCTACGAAAGCTAAGAGTGTGGCGGATAGCGTCTTGAAGATTGATCTGACCTTGTAGCTGATTGTCCCAGGTGGGAGACTGCGCATCTTCAAAATCAGCCATGAAGACTTTTGCGCCTGAATTCAGGGCATTTATCACCATTTTTGCATCTGTCGGTCCAGTGATCTCGACCCGTCTATCGTTGAGGTCCTGAGGTGTAGGAGCTACTTGCCATTCCCCTTCACGGATCGAACGAGTCTCACTTAAGAAATCAAGTCCCTCTCCCCTATCAAGGGCTGCTTGACGAAGCTTCCTAGCCTCGAGAAGAGCTAAGCGTCTGGCTCCAAAACTACGATGCAGAGCCGCTAAAAAGCGCAGCGCTGGATCGGTGAGAACCCGTTTCCGATAGAGATCCGATACGGAGCCGTGAATCGAAAGGCCAGCAACTTCTGTCTGCATAGGATGTCCTGTGTTTGCACTCGTGAATCTGAGTGCAGCATAGAAGCCTTGGAAGAGTGCTGTCAAGAGTCAGCGAATTTTGAGCTACAAAATTTTCTGAATGTAGTTTTATTTCGAGATCTCGAAAAGTCGCTTACGAAAAAAGCCAGTTTGCGGGTGAGAGGAGTTGTAATCTTTCATCTTAAATCAGCGTACGTGTGTGAGAGAGAGTGGTGAATTTTATGCATAAAAAAAGGTGAGGCTTTGGCAGCCTGCACCTCATGCTTTCCTCCATCGGGCGAACGAGGAGGTTAAAAGCCCATGTCTGTGAGTTCCTCAGCTAGCTTTTGATAGAAGGCAAGGTGACGATAGCGTGGCGATGTTTGTCCAAGCAGCTGTCCGATAAGATCGATGTGATCAGCGCTGACATTACCACGGAAGCGTCCCCATTTTGCGGACTCTTCGGGCACGAGCCCGTCGTTTCTATGGCCGTGACCAAATGCTGCCTGGAAGGGCAAGAGCAGAGGATCAAGGCGATCTCCTGTCTTCCAACCTGTAATCGAACTGACTCCAGCATAGGACTGGTAGTAGATGTTAGGGTTGTCTAGCATCCGAGGGTTGAACCAATTTTCCATATAATCGTGGCTTAGGTTCCAAAGGGTCGATCTCAGATCAAGTTCAGAAGCTTTGACTTTGCCTTTGCCGATCAGTCCACAGACAACATATTCGAACGCCTTGTAGATAAGGTTGTCCCCTTTTCCAAGGACACGAAAGATGAAGTCAGGCACAGGAGTCCCACGGTGGGGAGTGCCACTCGTGGTTAGGGACGCAATGCGATCTCCATAACCGTTAGAAATGAGGTAGCGAGCATCCATGCCTCCCATCGAATGGGCGATGATGTTGATCTTTTCAGCTCCCGACTTGGCAAAGATGGCATCGAGCTGTGGAGCTAGCTGTCGCGTACGAACTTCGACGGAGTTAATCGGATTGACGCTGGGTGTATAAACCTCGAAACCAGCCTGCTCAAGTGTCTTTCTGACTTGATAGAAGTAGTCGACGTTAAGGATTTCATCCCAACCCATGAACCCATGGACGAACACGATGGGGTATCGCGAGCGATACTTGCCGGGTGTCGTAGCTGCGCGGGCAGCCTCTTCGGGACGCAAATCGATGATGTCCTCATCAGCGTCTACGTCGTCGTCGGTCAGGTACTCTTGGTCAGCTACAGCGTTGGGCGACGCGGCGGCTTTCCCTGGGAGCTGCAGGGCGAGTGCGGCTACCAGAGGCAAAAACAAACGCTTCATATGATCCCCTCATGGTCGCGTTTACTTTGTACTCTGAAAATCTTTACTACATATTAAATCGTATACTTCGTTCTTGTAAGCAATCCTTATTCAAAAAAACGAAAATGTAGGATTTCCGATCTGTAGCCAAACAGCAACAGCCTTTTGAGCTCAACTGAAAAATTTTGAAGACTTAGCCTTCGATTCTTACTTGAGTCAAAAAGGCCAGTAGAAGCCCGTAAGCTGCGCCCCAAAAAAGCTATCTCCCACTTGGGAACCCGTGTATTTTGCGAAAGTGGCCGTCTAAGACTCCTGTTTGTTCAATCATAGGGATAGAATGCGTGGAAGAAAATCTGATTGCCCAACTCACGGCAGATCAAAAAGCCGTTGTGGTGGGCGTACTCCTGGCGGGTGAAAATCAAGCCAAGGTAGAAGAAGAGCTGAGCGAACTGGAGTCCCTCCTCGATACTTTAGGGGTTCACGTCTGCGGACGAATCTGGCAGAAGCGCCAAAAGTTGACGCCTAATTGCTTTATCGGAACTGGTAAGGTGCAAGAGATCAAAGATCTAGCAGCCGTTCAAGGCGCCAAGCTTGTGGTCTTTGATCGTCCCCTGAGCGCACCCCAGGTACGTAATCTCGAGCAGATGACGGAATGTGTCGTGCTCGATAGAACGGGTGTCATTCTCGAAATCTTTTCGCGTCATGCCCGAACCAACCAAGCCAAAACACAAGTTGAGATAGCCAAACTTGAGTATATGCTCCCACGCTTGACGGGAGCCTGGAGTCACTTTCAGCGACAAAAAGGTGGTGGCGCCCTGCAACGGGGTATGGGTGAAAAGCAGATCGAAATCGATAGACGACGTGCTCGCGAACGCATCGCTCGCTTGCAAAAGCAACTCGATCAGTTTCGTCGCGAAAAGCAAACCCAACGAAAGGCTCGCAGCAACGAGCTTAAGGTCGCAATTGTCGGTTACACCAATAGCGGAAAAACCACCATCATGAAGGCTTTGACTAAAGCTCAGGTGGCACCTAAAGATGAACTCTTTGCGACCCTCGATACCAATGTTAAGACCATCGATCCGAGGACGCGGCCTAAGATCCTCATCTCGGACACCGTCGGCTTTATTCGGAATCTTCCCCATAGCTTGGTGGAATCTTTTCGAACCACTTTAGACGAAGTGAACGAAGCGGACCTTCTGCTGCACATCGTGGATGTGAGCTATGCCCATTACGAGGATCACATCAAGGTGACGCGTGATGTCTTGGAAGAGATGGGGGCAGGGGAAATCCCTCAAATTTTAGTCTTTAACAAAGCCGATCGATTAGGAGATCAAATCCTCCCTCGCATTTTGCGAGCCGCTTACCCCGGTTGTATCGTCGTATCGGCCCAGAGTGACAAGGATGTGTTGTCGATTCGTGATCACATCTACCAGTTCTTTAAAAAGAACCTGGTCACCTTTCGACTATCGATCCCTGTCGACCAAACGGCAGTGCAGTCCTTGGTCTACAGAAACTGTCTGATCATCGAACGTGACTTTGATGAAGAGGCAGAAAAAGTTCTCTTTTTAGCTCAGGCCACGCGAGCTACGATGGCCAAGCTGAGAGCCCATATCATCTCGGTCGAAGAAGAGGCGTTCACGACCGAAACAGGAGAGAAATGAGATGAGTTTTATCACGCTGAACACCCGCTTTGCTGGCGAAGCCCTCGAGTCTGCTGCTGCTGCCCTCTTGCCAAAAGCTCAAGAAAATCTCAAGCGAATCGAAGATCAGAGCTGCGTAGGAGCCGAGTGGACAGGGTGGTTTGATTACCCAAAAAAACATGGCTTTGCGCTGGGTGAAGAGATCAAGCGCTTTGTCGACCAAATCGATGTCAGCTACGATCTCGTTTTGGTGATCGGTATTGGTGGTTCTTATCTTGGCACGCGTGCGGTGACCGAAGCCCTTCAGCATTCATACCAAGGACTCATGCGCGATCATCACCCGATGGTGGCGTTTGCTGGACATCACCTGTCGGAATCTCAGCTGGTCGAGTTGCTTGAACTCCTCGAGAAGCGCACCCCACTGGTCAATGTGATAAGCAAAAGTGGAACCACGACCGAACCTGGTGTCGTCTTTCGTGTGATTCGTCACTATATGGAAGAGCGATTCGGTCGTGAGGAAGCCTCTCGTCGTATCGTCTGTACTACAGATGCTAAAGAGGGTGCTCTTCGCCAAGTCGTGAGAGAAGAGGGTTATGCAAGCTTTGTGATCCCGGACGATATCGGTGGAAGATTCTCGGTTTTAACACCAGTAGGTCTTTTGCCATTAGCTCTGCTTCGCTTTGATATCAAAGCGCTGCTCGAAGGTGCTGATACGATCTTTAGTGAAGTATCACAGGCCAAAGGCGATCACCCTGTGCTGCGTTATGCAGCGATTCGTACGGCGGCCTTTCAAAAGGATAAGCGTGTCGAAGTCTTGGCCACTAGCAATCCAAAATTAAGTCACATCGTTGAGTGGTGGAAGCAGCTCTTTGGCGAGTCAGAGGGCAAGCAGGGTCAGGGCTTGTTTCCTGCGGGACTGACTTATACAACAGACCTCCATTCGCTCGGACAGTATGTTCAGGATGGTGTCCGCAATATGCTCGAAACCTTTCTGAGCTTTGAGCAAGACGTTCCACGTCGCAATGGAATCGAAAAGCGCATTCGCGTTCCTAGTCAGGCAAGCAAGCTCGATGGTCTTGGCTATCTCGAAGGACGCTTTTTGAACGAAATCAATGAAGCGGCGATGAAAGGTACCATGGTCGCTCACTTTGATGGTGGTGTTCCTTGCTTGCAGTTGAAGGTACCTGAGTTGAATGAAAAAGGAATCGGAGCTCTCTTCGCCTTTTTTGAAACTGCTTGTGGTGTGAGTGCTGCTCTTCTGGATGTGAATCCTTACGATCAACCAGGGGTTGAGGCGTATAAGAAGAACCTATTTGCGCTGATGGGTAAGCCGGGGACTGAGGCTTTAGGGGCGAAGTTGAAGGAGCGCTTTTAAAGCGGATACTTTCTAGCGAACTTTAAAGCTAAGTGAGAGGTGCCCTTCCAAAGAAGCGAAGGGTGCCATGGTTTTCTCTGCGATATTGCCAATAATCGGAGTCCAGCGTACCATTTCCCCACTCAACATCATCTTAAGATTGTTTACTTGCATCTTCGGAGACTTACAAAAGTTGCGAGGCCAGTAGGATAGAGAGATCATTGGTTTGGCTAGACATCAAGCAATCGTATCCCTTCACTTAAAGCTCAGCAGTGATTCCAGAGCTTGTGAGTACAAGATGTCTCGCTCTGTATCGACTACCCTAGTAACTTCCTTACCACTCTGCTCTATTTTTTGAATAGCACTGCTTTCCATGTATGCAGGAGAGCTACCGAATTTCTCTATAAATGAGATTTGGCCCTAAGGATCTCTTTGATCTAGTCAGGGACTCCATAGTACGTATGTGACCAAAATGTTTGATATTGCACTATTAAAAAAATATTTTCGTTCAGCTAGTAATGACGACTTTGATCTGAGTGAACGAGTTCTTTTTGAAGCCATGAAGCTAACCATTGACTCAACTAAGACTCGAATATAGAGGAGGTCGAGTGTTTTAAGTGGGAAAACCATGTAATATTTTAACTAAGGAGAAAGCTGGTGAGACATACTCTCACGATTTTCCAGATTTACTGTTTCATATTATCGGTATTTGCGTTCTTAGGAGTCACCGAAAATGGCTTTGCGGAAAGAATTACTGTCACCGGCAGCAGACTTGAAATACCTAAGCCTGTTGTTATAGAAGGTGGAAATAGGCCTGACCCGGCAGGTGCATCAATGTCCGCAGCGGGAAGAGCATCAAACTCTGGAGGGGGTAGACCACTGGCTTCTCCAAAACCATGGCCGAAGTTTCATTGTAAAGCCAAGATCTCTTGTTGGTCTCAGTCTAGTATTGGACACACATGCGAAGTTTCAGGACTTTATTTGACTGCAGATGAAGCGCATCTTAAACTGCAACAAATCAATTGCTGTGCTGGCACAGTAGGTGGTGGACAGCCAAATGGGTATGCAGAATGGAATGGTTGCGGAGTTTTTTAAATTTGAGGTTACTATGTCGGAACAAAAAAATTTCATTCGCAAGTACGGATGGGCAATTGGCTTAAGTTTGAGTGTAGCCTATGTTATTTTTGAAGGTTTGGTTCAAAACGGATATCTATCTATTCACAGCTTCAATTTAGATTCCACTTCACAGAGACCACCACATGAAGCGACTGAAGTGGAGACTCAAACTCAGCAAGGTACCTATATTCAAACACCTCTGGGATTGCCGTCGAAGTCCGACCAGGAACGTGGACGTGGTACCTCTCCTTCTGCGGTTCAAGAAGCGACATCTGATAATCCCCTGGTGACTTTGGAAGGGGAACTCACTCGCATCCTGCTTGAGAAAGGGATCAGTCCTTCAGACGCGAATCTAGCCTCGCAGAGGATAGTCGAAATTTTTAAAACCCCTCCCGATGGTACCGATCGGATTACGACAGCTACAGACTCTGTTGCGGCATCACTCCATTGGGGAGAAGAGAAAAAAAAGCTGCTTCGCGAAGCACTCCTAGCCTCGTTTGCCGAAACGGGAGGCACGTATACTTTAAGCCAGCTAGAGCAATGCATGCAGCATAGATTAAAGGTATTTAAACCCGATGAGTGTGGCAGACAGAAGGTCGAAGACTTATTAAAAAAGCTAGCTGAGAAAGTCCCAGAAGAAAGAATCACTCCTGAACTTCAAAAACAGATTGATCCCCTGGCCGACCAAGCTCGAAGGCATGCAATGCAGGAATGTGGGATGGACTCTGATAGTGCGTTTCGACTTTTTTCGATTCATCTGCAGGACTGTAAATAAAAGTGTAGAATAATGGAAGTTTTTCATCGGCTTCGCCTTCCGCATGGACTGAGCTTTGACATCATCGGGTTCTTTTTGTCCGACTGGGCTTTCGTCTCTAGTCTTGGTATTCTAACTAGGAAACCAAAGGAGAAAAGCCATGAACTTGCTCAAAATGACTTCTTCTTGCTGCGCATTCACACTCTTACTCAGCTTAAGCTGTAAGTCCCACTCGACAAATAGTTCGGGAGTTTCGTCAGAATACGAAATCGCAGCTACGGATCTGAAACAATTGCAGTTAGACGTGCTGGAAGCAGAAACACCACGAGTCGTTTCGATTGAGGAGATCGCAAGTCGATCTGGCTACACTGGCTTCCCATCTACAGTATTTGCACGTAAAGGCGGCGTTCTCACTGATGAAGATCGCAAATTAGAAAAGACTCCTCCGCGCAATAACGATTCTGCAGCCCATCGCTTTTTGATAGATGTGGGTCAACAGATGTATCAGCAAGCTCTGCTAGCTTATCTCAGTCGTGATCCCGTATATTTTGATAACGCCCGTGCCCTGCTCGCGGCTCTTGTGCAATCAAAGCTCCGCTTCATCAATGATCCAAAAGATCCAACAGAAACCAATGATAATCGTATGCTAGAGTCAGCCTGGTTTGTGACACTGGTAGCACGCGCAGCTAGAATTATAGATCTCAAAGCGGATGCTGCTTGGAAACAAAAAAACCAATGGGAAATGTTCAAGTCACAGCTCAACGCATATCTAGGTTGGAACTTCGATCAAACTCGCTTTACGGTAACGCCTGACTACAGTGCAGCGAAGGTGGCCGAGGCCTATGAAAAGGCGACCCTTATCGAGCTAGCTTCAAGTTCGGGTCTGATGAATTGGGTGGCGCAGGTTCCTGAGAATAGCAAAACTGGTTCCACCAATCGTACCTTCGCAGCTCTCGAAGCCCTATTTCGACTTGCAGAATTTCGCGGCGGCAAAATTGGTTACGCTAAGTGGGCAGCAACTCATTGGAGTGACAAAGACAAGTTGCCACGTGAGAGCGAAGGTCAGATGTCCGATCTCTTCCTTAATTTTCGCTATTATCAACGCCAGCATTTTATAACCCCCAACGGTCAAAATACGGGAGACCTTATCATCAAGTCCGATCCTCAGCGTACAACCATCGCAGGAGAGCTCAATCGTGAGCCTTGCAAAGATCCTGCTGCCACAGGATATAAGGCTGACTGCCTTGTCAACAAAGATGCCTATCGCAATGATAACTATCACCCCCAGATGGGTCTTGCGTCTGTCATGAATCTGATTCAAATAGGTAAACGCAATGGACTGGAATTGACTCCTGATGAGCATGAGATGGTCAAGCAGGGGCTTCGCTGGGCCTGCTATTACAACTATCCAGGAATTGTCTCACCAGGGGCGAACGGTTCGTTTGGCATTCACACGTGGGAGCTCGCCTATCGATTTTATGGCAAAGAGGCATTGGGTCCTTACTGCCAGATGATACTCGATAAGAATCGTTCAAAGCCTCAATTGCAGAAAGCAAGTTTTGGCTGGGGATTTGATCTGATCAACGAAGATCTCTAATGTTCTTACCACTAGCCTTTGCTGCTTGAGCGCGAGAGACAAGCTAAAGTGATCATCTTAGCTGTCAGACCCCAAATATAATAGCCCTGGGCGGGATAGATAGCCGTATCCCGCCATAGCCCAAAGATATTAAAGCGAAAGAGCTGTTTAGCTTCCGGCAAAAACTCTGTCCAAGGTACAGAGAATATCTCTGCGACTTCGATATCACTCGCTCGAAAGTCAGAAAGCTTCAGGGGTGCAAATCCCACAATAGGAATCACAGGTGCTAGTTCTAAAGACTTTACGATCGGAAGACTCCCCAGTATCGTCACGGCGTCGCTAGGGAGAGCAATCTCTTCCTCCGACTCTCTCAGAGCAGTCGCAGAAGGACTTAGATCGTGGGCTTCGCGACGCCCCCCAGGAAATCCCACCT
>JACCDP010212407.1_pt1 | contig 15935 bp, 3 predicted proteins | sample 7445841 | NCBI WGS metagenome assembly JACCDP01 (sample SAMN15323441, study PRJNA562643) | freshwater metagenome | isolation source: river surface water | place: USA:Blue River Watershed | collected 2017-08-17 | reverse complement strand
TTTGTAGCGCTGTCGTACCATACTGTAGTAATGTCAGCAATTCGTTGTGCTGCAATAATTTTAAGGCGTTTTTCTGCTGCGGATATTGTTTGAAGTTCGTTTAGCAGAACAAATGACGAATAAGCAGTGCCGCCAGAAGCGTAGGTTCTTGTGGTGACATTGCGAATTTTAAACGTAGTTGCTGTTGCTTCTTCAATAATTGAAAAGTCAACGTTGTAGCTTCCCTCAGTTCCAGCCCCAGAGTGCGTTATTCCTGTAATTCCCACAGGAGAGCCGACTTTAAACGTATTGTTTGCCGTGTAGGTTGTATAGATTCCGTCGCAAGTTGCGCCAGTAATAGTTGCCGATTGAACCGAAAGGCCAGGGTCGATGTCGGTGGTAATTCGCAGTATCTTTGAAGACTGACGGTCGCCACGGAATCCGGCAGTGTAATCACCCGGTCGATTTGTATCTACGTTGCCCAGATTCAAATACTGACCAGTTTGGAAATTGTGATCTGAAATTGTAGTAATGTCAATATAGTTGCTTGCGGCATTGTATGCGCCAATTTGGCTAACAATGTAGCGCTCCGTAATGGCATTCTCAATTCGATATAGACGCAACCGCTCGTCCGAGTCTAGGGCCTTCGGATCGACTGCGGATCTGCCGTCGTCAGACTTTCCCTCGGAAAGCGGCAAAAGGATTTTGGCCCCAAGTTTTTCTGGGTATGAGGCGTCTGGAACATACGTGATTGGGCTAAAGCGCCAATCACTTCCGCCCGTCACGACATAGTTCGTTGCGGTGGTAAGAGGGTTGTCGTAATCGATAGCGTTGGAGATGGATGATCCGGTATATGGGTCGGTCTTATTGATGTCCTCAAAAAAAGAGATGGTGTATGGGGTACTGCGCCCAGACGTCTCATCTGCAAGAGCGGTGTAAGAAGAAGTGCTAAGCGCTGTGTAGGAGACAAGTGAGAGAATTGAGGCAACGGTGTAAGTACCGTTGTAGTTTGTCGTTCGGTCAATTTCTACCTTCTGCCCGACAATCACATCATGCGAGTCGTCAAGGGTAACGGTAATTAAGCGCTTTGGGCTGCCGCCACCGCTGCTGCCATTGACGATTTTGGTCACCTTAACGCCGTTTTTTTCCTTGTCGGTTAGGTAGCCACCACGAATCAGCTGATAATCGTACGTTTCATAGGGCGCTTTGTACCGGTCAATAACCACTTCGTCAAGAAGTGCGGTGTAGTCGGCGCACTTGATTTTTGTTGTGATAGAGCCGCCTTCGCGGACCCGTGACACCTCGGTAACAATTCCACCAAAAATGAGTGTGTTGTCTTCATAGATTTGCACTTCTGTGCGAGCCGGGATCTCAAAGTCGTACGTCGGATCATTAAGGGCAGCTTGCACTTGGTCATCTACAGTGGCCCCAGAGTAACCAGACCAGCTTGTAATGGAGTGGGGGAACATGGTAAACATCGAGAACTGCGCCTCCCCAAGCGACCCGTCTGAGCTCTCCGTGAAGGTAAATGCGCTATCCGAGCCGCCTTCCGAAAAACTAACACGACTGGTAATGCTAAAGAAACCATCGCCCAGAGGGGTATGGTTGAGCAGCTTTGGTTTTATTTTTATGGTTATTGTTCCGGTATAGTCCATGGGTTACTTGGGCCTTACATATCCAGCTGAACGCAGAGCGCGCGTCTGCGCCTCCGCAACCTTCTTGGCAAGTTTATCAATATCGCCGGTGTTAGAGACGTTTGGATTGTTGATTACTACAGAGGCGTTGACGGTCTGGCCGCCAGCAACCGGGGATACCCCTGACGGAGCCCGCAACTTGTGATTCGGGATGATGCTGCCCCCAAGGCCGCCAGGAACAAGGAGCTCTGGGCCACGCTCGCCGACCATGTATCCCAGGTTTGGCCGAACGGCACCACCAAAGGCCCGCCCGCCAATCTTGCGGGTTGGCTCACCAGAGAACGGGACATTTGACCGGCTGTTGAATGGGAACGGGGCATTCGGTCCAACGTTATACACTGCTCCACCACCAGCCTGGATCATCTGGGTTCCCTGATTTGCCGACTCTGGGTTGATAAAGTTTGTATAGATAAAGTCGCCAAGCATTCCGCCAAGAATACTGCCGATCATGCCGCCGATGAATGGGATTGGAATCAAATTGCCAAGGAGGCCGCCAACCAACGAACCGATAGTTCCCGCCGCCGCTCGGCCCATATCGCCGCCGGTGGCTCCCGTCGTCAGAAGCCCTGCAACCATGGCTGCCGGTCCGCCAATCTTTGGAAGGATGCTAAGGAGGTTAAATCCTAGAGATGGGATAAGCTGGGCAAAGTCAAAGTTACCACTGGCAGCCATCATTCCAACATCTGCAAGGAATCCGGACAAGAAATTCCCCTTGCTGGTGCCGACAAAGCGATCTGCCCTTGCGGCTCCGCCCTTAAAACCACCCTGGTTTGATTTCCAGGTTTGCATTCCCTTGAGATTTAGCTTTCCGCCGGTAAACGGTACGGCAACCCTTCTAGAAGTGTATAGATCAGGCATAAGACCTGCGGCAACAGCTCCTGGGTCAGCAATTGCCCTAAAACCATATTCCCTTGCCAATTCTCTTGGGTATTGAGATCTGGCTGCAAGAGCGCGTTCCACAAACCCATTTGGGTCGGGCAGTGCACCAGATGCTATGTCGGCTACACCCCTCGTGTATTCAAGGTCAAGCATTTGCCCAGCAGATTGCAGTACCCCTTGCTGCGCCTGGAGCGCGGGTGAAGAGGTTCGGAAAGGATGTGTTGGACTCCTTCCGGAAAGGTTTTGACTTAATGGGTTTCGGAACGTGAACATATCATCTGGCAAAGATTCCATGGTGTGTCCCTGGAAAATTTCAGCAAAATGTTCGTGGATGTTTGTCCCGGAATACGTGGTTGGGCGCGGGAAATCCCTCGGCATGGTGTACTGATATCCCTTGGAGTTCGGCCCCAAGCCATGGTTAAGCGCCAGACTTGTAGCCTCAACTCGAGCTTGGATCGGGTTTAATCCCTGAGCGATAAGGGCGCGTTCGTAGGCTCGAATAAGTTGCTCATTCTGCAAATGGTTTTGAACTTCATAGAAAGCGTATTTTAGGGCACTTACATGACCAAACAATGTGTCTTTAATCGTGTATGGCTTAGGATTAAAATCCGGGTGATGCCTTGGCCTTCCCTGATCATCGTAATCTGGATTTTTCTTATGTTCGTAACGGCCCAGCACTTTTTTATATTCTGAAGAAAAAAGTTTACGAGCTTCGGGATCAACGAGAGAGCGTAGGACTTTAAGAGGGCCAAATGCTTTATTATGCATAAGATGACCAATCTCATGAATAACTGTGTCCGGCGCGCCGCCTTTTAGTTCGCTCCTACGCAACTGTATATAATTGCTATCTGAGCGGGTAACCCTTCCCGAAAAAGGTTCTCCACTGATTTGATCTACGATATCAATCAGTAGGCGCTTGCTTGGATCAGAAGGGTCAAACATGCCAAATGGTGCGGCGGCCAACGCTAGACGAGCAGAGCTGGATATTGCATCAATGGAGGCCATGTCTGCATAATCCATATAATCATGTGGTATTCGCAGATCTCCCCAGTCAAAACTAATGATATCTGCTAGGTATCCAGGGAAATCTTTGCCCATTTCCACGCGCCCTGGGCCGGCTCCAAGGCCACCAACCTCTGTAGTGCCTGCGTGACCAAAAACTCCTAGATTGTGTAAAATCTTTCCAAGGAAGCTTGATGGTTGCCTTAAGATTGTTCCGGTTCGAACTGGGCGGCCACGCAAACCTTCGCCCGGCCTCATCCGAACAGAATCACGTCGACCCCCTTCAATATCCTCCACGTCAAATCCGCTATCCGACTTTAATTTGAAAAGGTCAAGCTGCTCCCCGCCAACCGGCTTGATTTCCGGTGCGTCTACAAGCTTAAGGACAAGGTCTTCGGTGACTGCTGGGGGGAGATCTGTAAACAGCTCTGGCTGGGTAAAGATCAGGCGCTCTCGAATCTCGGCAACCCTATCGGCAAATGACTTTCCGGCAACAGTTCTGGCATTTCGCGTTCGCTCAGCTTCGGTCTCAACCAGCCTTGCCCTAACGCGCTTGAAATGCTCATCTGCCGTTGCGGCATACAGCGCGGCCTCTTCTGGGCTCCTAAGAACGCCGGCCCTAAGAAGTTGTGCAGCCTGAGATTCTCGACCACCATAAATCCTGCCCGTTGCTGCCGCTTCAACAATCCTTGCTTGCATCTCTGCAACGGCCTGTGGATCAACAGGAAGGGAGCCGGAAGAATTTCTCCAGTCTGCAATTTGTTGATTCAATACATCCGTTGCAATAGCCATGTTGCCAAGGTCGGTAAAGCCCATCTCTGCAAGCTTTGCGGCCCTTGCTGCTCGTTCGGCATCGGTAAACGGACGGTATCGGTTATTCTCGTCAGCCATTGTTGGCAGGCCAAGAATGGTTTCAATCTGATCAATAGGAATACCGCCAGGAATTTGGAATTCAGCAATCTTTGAGGCACTTACTCCGCCCTGCGGCAAGGCAGACGATAGGCCAACTCGCTTGCTCTCCGGGAAAGATGCCGGATCAGTTGCCAAGAATGGGAAGTGATAGTCGCCAGAAAGGAAGTCATTGAACGAGGTAGTAACATTTGGCGGCTTATATCCACGTCGCGTTACAACGGAGGTAATAGGAGACGGACCACCCATCGTGGTTAGGTCTTCGGCGCGTCCGCTAAGCAGTCCGCCGAGGTGATCATAATCTCCGGCTAAGCCGCCAACAACAGACCGAACAACACCGGTGGCAAGAGGTCGTGATCCACGATCCCAAATACCCCGCTTAACAAGATCAAAGGCCGGGTCAAGCTCGTACACATCCCGAAGGCTCATTGGGCGCGATACGTTAGAGAGCTGAGACAACCCCGCCATATTGCGGGCAAGGGCCTCAAGCGGACCAGGAAGCTTTCCGCTACCCGCAAGTCTTGCTAGTGCGTCGGCAAGATCGGGTCCGGGCATAATTGATGAGAGCCCAGCTTTGTAAAGGGAGCTCAAGATATCAACAAATCCGCCAATACCAGCCAAATTGCTGTTGCTCTTTCCTGGTGGCAGGATCTGGTGAATAAATCGGGTTGCTGGGTCTGTGTAGTCTTCAAGCCAACTTAGCGTGCCATCATACCCACGGCCAACGTCAACCGGACCACCCTCGGCTCGTCCGCCGCCAAAGTTAAATTTGCGCTTTGTGGGCTTTGGTGGGTTAAAGCCGCGATTGTACTCAAAGATTTGACCCAGGAATCCCAGGGACCTCTCTTGGCCCATATCAATAGACTGCTGTGTTTGCTTTCCGTCCCAGACGTTGCCAAAAAGAAGGTCGTAAGCACCGCCGGCAAGGGCATCTAGGGCAGTGGCTACTACAGCGTTTGCAGCAATCACAGCAGCAATAGCGGTTCCGCCGGAGCCAGCAAGCGCAACTACGTCCGGAATTGCCATGGCATATGCGCCAACGTTCATGGCAATATTCCGCATCCAGGCTCGAGCAGGAGATTCTCCGCGCTCGCTGGCCGTTGCAATATCAAGGGCGCTTAGGCCGGTGCTAAGGATTGCAGTTCCCCTAAACGCCTGGGCCATAGTGGTTGCGGCCGCCTTGGTCATTGCGTTGCCAGGAATCAGCTTTACTTTTCCGTTAGGCAGGTCTTTTAGTACGCCAGGAACAAACCCGCTCTTTGTTGACCACGTTTTAATGTTTCCAGGGCCTTTCCAATCGAATGGTGCAATCTTCCGAACGCCGACTCTGTCCTTAAATCGATCCCACCAAGTTGGTCGCTTAACCACAGCAAATGCGTCATCGCCCTCAAATGGAACTGTTGTCCCCTTGTTATACCCAGTAAACTCTCCATTTGGGCCGCCGTAAATTCGACCAATTCCGCCCATTGGAATGACCGAGTTAATCCACTTCGTATACATCCTAAAGTTAAATGGGAACATTCCCCATGAGCTGCCATCTGTCTTTGGCGTTGGTCCCGGCGTTGGGGTTGGCGTCGGGGTTGGCGTTGGGGTTGGGGTTGACGTCGGTGTTGGGGTAGGGGTTGGTTCCCATGATGGCTCCGGCGTTGGTCCTGGCGTTGGGTCCGGAACCCAATCCTGAGGATACCCAACATACCCACCGACCGCGCGGCCGTATGCGCCGGCGCGAAGGGCTCCGGCAGAAGACCTGAGAGACGATGGGAGCTTGTGGTTTGGCGTGACATATCCGCCGCCGCCCTTGAACATGGTGAGCATTTCCGGCCCGCGCTCGCCAACCATGTAGTTTGTTCCGCCGAACAGTCCGCCACCCATTGCCTTGGTGCCCGGATAGTATCCGGCAAGGCTGGACATCACAAGTTGTAGCAGGCTGCCAAACTTCTCCATGAACCCAACGTTAAGGTCGTCATATTGTCCGCTGGTGTATTTGCCGCCAGGAGTGTAGAAGTTCTTCAGGCGCTCAAGCTCGGCAAGGAATCCGCCGATCTGCTTGAACCGCTTTACGCGCTCCGGGTCATTCATGCCAACTTCTGGCTTGATCAGGGCATAGTACTCACGCAGTTTTGTCTGAAGGTTCTTGGTGTCCGAAATTCGTGCCGCAAGCAAATCGACCATGGTCTGGCCCTTGATTGTTCGCGTATCGGTTGATGGGTTCATAATGTTATTGAGAGCGTCTTGAGCCTTCTTGTACGCTGCGCTTTGCGCAAGAACGTTGAGGGCCGCCATAATGGCCTTTGGCATGTTGGCAAATGTAGCGTTGATGTTAGAGTTCAACGCATCCATGAAGCCAGAAGAGAACGACTCCATGAAGGAGTATCCTTGCGCCTGGGCAACGTCAAGGTCTAGGCCAACGTCGCCAAAGATGTCCTTAAGCTCTGTAGACGCCTTGGCCTTGGTAATCTTTCCTTCTTGAATCTTCTTGAGCAAATCATCAATGCGCTCTTGCATCCGTCGCTGGCGTTCCTGCTGATCAAGCTCCAACGCCTTTGCTCGCTCATCGTAATACTGACCGGTCCCAACATACGCGGTGCTTTGCTTGCCTGCCTCAATGGCTGCGGCCATAGCGTCAAGCTGAGCCTTCTGCTCGTCGCGGAACAGCTCACGTGCAGCATCACGAGCAGCGCGAGCCCGCTCGAGGGGGTCGGTGCCAGCATCGAACATATCAAGGGCAGCCTCAGAAGCCTTGGTTCTGGCATCCTCAAGCTCCTGCAGCTTCTCCATCTGCTCCGCTTGATCTTGGAGCGTTTCGTACTGCTGTTCAAGGACGCCAAGTCGGACCATTTCCCCACCGTAGAGAACCTCTACGTTGGCAAGGGCTGCAGCGCGTTCTTGCTCAAGTTGCTTCTGTTCCTCTTCAAACATCGCCTGAATAGCCGTTTGCGCTCGGGACATAAGGCGGTTAAGCGGCGTCTGGAAGGCATCCATGGCTTTTTGCATCGCCTCTTGAGCCGCCTGCAAAAGTTCTCCAGTTGCGTCAAGAGCCTTAGTGAGTAGGCTGATGTATTCGGTGGCCTCAGAGTCTCCAGCTTTGTACCACTTCTGATAAAGCTCTTTGACGTACCCCGCATCGATTCCCATGGTCTGGGCCACTTCTTCTGGACTCAGACCCTCGCGTAAGTATCCCCGGATCTTGTCTTCAAGATCAGCGGTCGTCTTGCCAATAATTCCAGTTGTGCTCATTGACCAGGACGGGTTATCTAGAAGATATTGCTTTGCGCGCGATGTGTCGATTCCGCCGTATTGAGTTTCTGCCTCGATCTGATTAAAGGCAAAGCTACCGCCGGGATTTCCAGAGAGTCCGCCCGCAAGGAAAACGTTGTCTGGGTTATAAAGAGACGATGCATATCTGTCTGGATAGAGCTCCGGGAACATTTCCATGGCGCGATCTTTACCAAGCGCACCCTCAATGCGTTTTCTGGTGTTAATAACATCTTCTTTTTGTTTCTTCTCTGGTGTTGGCAGATCGGTTAGGTTTCCTGTAATCCAGGCTGTAGCAAATCCAAGGGCGGCGGCAAAAGCCGCAATTGCCGCAACGATACCAGTCGTTGATATAGTAACTATTTTGCCAAATTGATCAAGAACAAACAAAAGCGGTTTGAGCGCTTCACCAAGAGCCTTAAAACCTTGGAGTGCAAACCCTAGCTGCGCAATAAACCCAAACGCATCAGCAAAGCCCTGATTTCCAGTTAGGTTTGCAATGGTGCTCCCGAGCATACCAATGGCAAACATTGCGTTACCAACCATGCCAAGCTTGTTTTTAACTTCTGAGGCAATTACGCCAAGTTTTGCAAGTGCCCCGTTTGCCGAATCGAGTCGAGCCTTGAAACCCAAAAGTTTTCCGTAGACAGCCTCTAGCCCAGCAGCAACTGCCCTTTCGATGTCGGCGCGCTCGTTTACATCAGCGGCTTCAAGCGCTGCCGCGTAACCTTCAGGGTCAGATTTTTGCGCCTCCTTTAGTAGCTTTAGAATGCCGACGGCGTATGATTCTTGCATTGGCTTATCCACAAGGGACATTGGATCATCTGGACCAATAAACTCGACGCCGGCTCGTTCAGCCGCCCTTCTCTCTAGGTGATGACCAATCTTTAGGAGACCTGGGGCGTTGTAGCCGTAGCCTGGCTCATTTTTCAGCCGGTATCCAGATGCAACAAGATTTTCTTCGTCGTCATACATTCGTGCCTGTCCAATGGTTTGCATGCCGAATGTTCTTGTTGCACCAAGTGCGTTAAGCGCAAACATCCTGATTTTAATGTCTTCTACTCTATCGGCAGCTCTTTGTCCCGCTTCTGCAAACTTGGCCATTGCAAGAGCGGCGCCGTCAATAAGCAGCTTCCCGCCGATAAAGGATGCAAACATAAAGCCGAATAGCGGGGCAAGAGGCGCAACAATCTTTGAAATACCGGCAAAGGCCTCAAGGATGATGCGAATAATCGGCGCTGCGGCCGAGAATGCTGATGCTATTGTTGAGGCGAGCGTCCCAAGCGCGCCACCGGCGGCACTTGAAAGCGCCGGCATAATTTCTGACCCAATGGTGTTGAGCGCGCTAAGAACTTGCGGGGCGTTGTCATCAAATGCCTTGCGAACGCCAAATTGATTATTTTGGTAGGCTTGGGCCAAGAAGCCAACAAGCGCAGTGCTTGCCCCCAAGGTTGCAACAAGAGGGTTGCTAGAAATAAAGGCAAATAGGGCTCGGGCAACAATAATTGAAGAACCAAGCTTTTGAATAACATCGTTTGAGAGTATTTCGGCAAATGCCTTGAATCCCGCAATAGATGAAGAGATAAAGGAATTAAGCGGTCCGCCGCTTTGCGCTACCGCGCCACCAATACCGCCAAGGGTCTTGAGAATGGCGTCCATAAAGCCGCCAGCAACCCTGAGGCCCTCTGGGAGACCAGATCTAATACCCTCAGAGAGCTGCCTTACAGCTGAGGCAAAGCGATTTGCACCCCTGGTGGCTTCTTCGCTTTGCAGGAATGTTGCAAGACCGTCTTCAAACTCTTTTGCTTCAGTTCCCGCAATAAGGTCACGGATAACAGAGAAGAGTGGGTTAAAGGCAGTGGCAACCAGGGACTGTGACGTGTCTGCAACCGTTGTCATTGCGCCCTGGAAGGTGCGCGAGAAGGCCTTCATTCCGCCACCGTACTTCTCCTCTAGGCCGAGCAGGATTGCCTGGACTCCGCCAGGGCCAGAGAGAGCGCCAATTCGGGCAAGCCGTCGAATTTCTTCAATGGCGGTTTGTGGGTTGAGGAGCTTCTTGTATGTTGCGCTTGCAGTCTGCCCTGTTCGCTCAAGCTCTGCCAGCAATGCATTTGCAAGGATCTCATAACCAGCAATACCGGCATTGGCCAGCTGCATCATGTCGTTCTGGTACACGCGACCAGCAGAGTTCATTTGACCCAAGGCATAGGTTACGCGGCGAAGCTTGTCGTCCTCAGCACCGAGTGCTGCAACTGCGTCACCAATGTTGACAAGTGCGCCACGGAATTCTTTTAGCCCGTTTGTGGCGTATGGGCTGATAAACGACTCCAAGACTGGCATTTGCCCCTTGGCCTTTGCCTTTACGGCGTCAACCTCAAAGCCGAATGCTTGCATGCGGACGGCGGCAACCTGGAGATCCCCGAACCTGAAGTTTGTAACGTTAGCGAACTCACGAAGGGTTTCAATCGTGGCTCGAGTTTGCTCGTCAGCCTCCCTAACGCTTCTTCCGGCGTTTTTGAACAGCGTGTTAAATCCAACACCTGCGGATTCGAGCATTGCGTTGAAGCCAATGATGCCGCCCATGAGGTGTTGGATAACGCCAGCAAAGGCGAAGATTGCTTGCTGGCCGACAGCAAACGAAAGACCAAGCGACAAGACCCCGGTAACCGATTGGGTAAGACCGCTATTTGCCTCTGTCAAAACCCGTGCAAGTTGTCCAAACTGGACTCGCCCGTCTTGAATAACAAGATTTAGGCGGCTATTTGCCTTTGCCGCAGCCTCTGCGGCAAGAGCGTTTCCTCGGAATTCTTTTTTGGCAGCAGCCTCAGCTTCTTCCCTCTCTTCAAATTGTCCATAGTAACCAAGACGGGATGCGCGGAATGCCCCGATTGGCGTAAAGCGTTCAGCGAGGCTTCTGCCGTATCTCGTAAACGTGCCCATGCGTTCGTTAATGTATTCCCTAGTAACACGTGGATCAACAAACGATCTCGGGCCGCCGCCATATGGAACAAGTCCGGTCCCCCTTCCGCCGCTGAATGGGAGGTTGTATACCGGCTCACCCCCAGGAAGATATGCTTGTGCACCAGATTGGGTTGAATACTCTCCCGCAGGAAGCATTCCACCGGCTCGCGTCATCCTTAGCGGTATGCCAACAATGCTGCCCTTTGGTACAAGCCCACCAGCGCCAAGAACTTCTTGGTTAATTTGTCGTATAACTCCCTCAAGAATAGTTTTGGTAAGCGCTTGAAGTTGCTGCTGAATCCCGGCATCGTCCTTCAACGTTCCGATATTTTGACCTTTAAGGATGCTCTCGAACGCAGCAGGGTTGACTGCCATTGCAACAGCCATCTTCTCTGTTTCTGAAGCGTTAGCCATAAACGCAGCCATCATCTCTGGCGTGCGGTTTGTAATTCCTGTGATGCCGCGCAGCTCGCTGCCCGGCTTAAGAAGCGATCCCGACGCCTGCACAAACGCTCGCTGGAGCGCTTGCTCAAAAGTCATTGTTAAGCCCTGGAACAGCTGTGGGGAATTAGATCGAATGCCGCTCTGCCCGTAAGCCCGAATGGTTTCCGCAAGGATTGAAGCGATCTCAACAAACGATGTTTTTGGGAACATCTTTGAGGATGCACTAAGCTCCATCATACCCGTTGATACTTGTGTCAAAAGTTCCTGAATTGGCGCTCCTCCACCCTGAACCTTTCGCGCGGTTTCGTGAATCTTGGTGGCAAACTCAACAAAGATGGTCGAAGCAGATCGAAGGGCGGCATTAGTTTGGAATGCAAGCTGCTGAAGGTGGGGAGTTAGCTGCTGTGCCGCTACCCCAACGCCAAGGTTATTAACCCCTGGTGCAATCCCCCCAGGAAGTGATTGCCCGTACTCGTGGAATGCGAGCTGCGCAAGGAGGCCACCGGTTTTCTTTGAAATCTCTGCTTGTAGCTGGTAGAACATTGGATCGGCATGGCTAAAGCCAACAGCATTTTCAGCTGAAAGAATTTGCTCATGGGTTTTTAGACCAAGATTTTCTCCCTTCGGGCCATAATGCGTTGTCAGCTTTGGCGGTACGTATCCTCCTTCAACCATTCGCTCAAATGCCCCATGTGCAATCTCGTGAATTGCAGTACGAAGAATTGCTCCGGATCCGCGACTGAGATGCGCTATCTCTAGAGCTCCACCACTAGCGGCGGTGCTTGTCTGGCCTTGCAAGAATTCGCTTTCGTTTGGAAGACCCCGGAACGATGCCCTAAAGTGCGTAAGAACACGTGAGGCAAAATTCTCTTCAAGTAAAGGTTTAAATGCTTGCGTAATGCCAGGAAGGACACTCTCAACGGTTTCGGTAAGAAACTTTGTTCCGGCCGTGCGTGGTCCAAGCGGGCCAGATGTACCAGTCATCATCCGCTCAAAGCGCTGCATTGCAGGTGTTTTGGCAACAATTTCAGCAGCCGTTGTGGCAGCCGTTGCTGTCGCTACTTGATTTGCAGCGGTGGTCGCAGCGGATGTTGCCGACGTTGTGGCCGCCGTTGTGGCCGCCGTTGTGGCCGCCGTTGTAGCGGCTGTTGTGACGGCAGCCGACCCTGGTATGGCCGCGCCAGAAACTGAGCTTGGAACAGTTTCAGGATCAATCCCAAGTTTCTTTAGAACGCTGCTGACAATCGCCATGTGTTGGGAAAGTTCTGGAACCTGCAGTCCGCGAGAGCCCATAAGGGAGTATGCGTTATTAAGCTCTTTAAGCATGCCCTCAATATGCGTTGCACCCAAAGGATGGCTTCCCGTCTCAGAAACCCTGATAAGACCCTCGGTAAGCTTTAAATATCCCCGGGTTAGGTTTGTATTTAGCTGCGCCTGGCGGGCGGGGCTAGACTCTTCATATGGAAGATATCCGCCTGCTCGGGCCTTTGCTGAGCCGCGAGCAGTGCCGATGGCTCGCTCATTAAGGCGATAGGCGCGCGAGCTTTCTGGGCGGCGCATTGAAATAGGCTCTTCTGGCTCATCCTCTGGAGGGTCTTCCATATTTCCCCTCCTACTGCGCGGTGGCTTTTTCCCTCCGCCAGATCCGCCGCCGGCAGCCGAAGATCCGCCAGAGCTACTGGCAGCAGCCAAAGAGCCAAGGTAGCCAGGATCACTGGTTGCAAATGTCCTAATTGCGGACTCAACCGCTTCCTCGATAAGGGTGGTTACGCCCTTTGTGCCCTTGCCGGCACCTGCCTTAATGCCAGCGAGCATTGTGTTGGCTGCTGCCTGGGCAATGCGAAGCGCGGCAGTCGGATCTGCGGCGAGGGCGCTTGGGTCAAGGCCAAATCCACCTTGGGCGGATGATGTGGCGCGCATGCCATACGATGAGAGCGCAGAGAAGAATGCTGGGAGACCACGACCAGAGGAAGCGATAGAAGCAGCAAGCTCTACACCCTGCTCGGACGGCTCGCCAAACGCGGTCTTCTGGGCCGTAACAAGCTTCCTGGCCTCTTCAAGATTCCCCGCAACACGCGACATTCGGCGTGCGCCTCCAGCGACGGCTTGTGCAGCATTAATTAGCTCAATGGCCTCTGGAAGCGCGTTGTAGATTGGGTCCATTCCAGCTGGAATCTCTCCGGACGCAATCCTTCCTCGAAGCTGCAGCTGTGGCCCAACCGCCTTTTGGAGTTCTCTTAGTAGCGGCGCTGGAATGCCGCCCTTTTCGCCCTCCAGAATTTTGCCGATCATGCTCTCAGTTGCAGCGTTATTACCAAATGCTGTAGAGAGCAGTACGCCCTCCATGAGCTGTTGCAGCTTTGGGCTTCTTGCTTGGCCCTTAGAAGTTTGATATTCCGAACGAATTCGATCAATTGGGATTTCGGAAAGAACAAGCCTCTCAAGCTCATCAACGCCCGGTCCACCCTTTTTGATTATTGCCCCAGGGTTACCGCGCTCAAAGCCGCCTGGAATCCGTGCAATAGTCCTAGCAATCGCTTGCGCAACTTCTGCCGGGGTCATGCCGGTAGAGAAGTTAAGCATGGAGCCAAGTCGACCACCTTCGCGTGTGCCAAGTTGTTCCAGAGTGCTCACAAGCTCTCGAACTAATACAGGAGTCTGACCGGACCCTTTAATTCGCAAAGCCTCTTTGGCGGCGGCGGCGGCGGCGGCTTTCCCCCCAAGCTCGCTTTGGTTTGATTCAATAAATTTTCCAACTGCTGCAATGATCTTGCTTTGGCCCTCTGGCGTAGAGGCAAGTTGTTTCATGCCGAGTGTGCGAGCGTTGCCGGAAAGGACTAATGAAGCCCTGGAAACCTCAGACCGAATCGTTGCAACAATGCCCTCTGCAAGGTTTGGTCCCGCAAAGAAAATCTGCCTTGGATCAAATGCGCCAGAAATTGACTCAATGAGCTGGCGAGAGGCAACGCTTTCAGAGCGGCCGGCACCACCGCGAGCGCGCGGCTGCAGGTATTGAGGGTATTCGGACTGCCTTGAGGTCACCAGCTCTTCAAGGGCTCGAACAACGTATCTCGCCTCAATGCGCCCGCTAGGGCTGCGTGGGTCAGAAAAGCCTACGGGAGCGCTCTCAACTTGAGGGGCGGCTGTTCTGGGTTGCTTTTTGGCTCGCGGCGGCCTGTCAAAGGCGAGGTCCCGGGACATATCGTTTTCTCGCCGTGGGTCTTTAAACCCAGACCTTCTTAGTCGAGTAAGGAAGTTTTCAGCGGACCTGCGGTCGCTTGGGGTTCCGCCAAAGAAAATTTTTGGATATTGTTTGTCGGGCGGGATAAGTTCAAAGTGGCCCTTAGAAGTTCGTTCTAGCTTGAATCCTTGCCGCTGGGCCTCTTCAAGAATCTTTCGCATATAGTCGCTCTGACCGCGACGCATTTTTGAGCTTTTGTCGGATTGCATGCCGCCAGCAGAGCCCGCATTTCGCTCTGCCCGCAAAAGCATATCATTGAGCCTGGTAACTTCTTGTACGGAACGACGAACGGCCCCGCCAACACGGATCGCATTGCGCTCCATGTCACGCAGGGCCGGTATCGCAGTCCGGGTGATGTCTCTTGCAAACCCGGCAACGGGGGACTTCGATCCGCCGCCAAGAAGGCCACCAGACGCAAGGGAGATTTGTCGATTTGCAGACTGCAGGGCCTTGAGGCCGCTAAGAAGCTTGTCAATATCGCGGAGCGTTCGGGCTACGCCGTCCTGGAATGCGGCAGAGTCAAGCGATATGCCAACTCTTGCTACATTGTCAATCTCGGCCACTGCCTTTACCCCCCGCTAGGCCCCCGGCTTCCCGAAGACCGAAATCATCTGCTCCAGGGATCCGATATTTTTCATCCCTGAAGAACTGTCGGCGAACTTCGCCTTGTTTTTGCCGGAGGTGTTTTTCGTTTCGCCCTTTAACGCTTCGTCACGCTTCTCAACGTACTTTGCATACGCATTGAGTTGGGGAAGCGTAAGTTGCATGAACTCGGCTGGGGTGTAACCAAAAGCGTCTGCATAAGACGCCATGATTGACCCCCAGTCGATCTCCCCCCAGCTTACGCCTCCGGAGCTTTTCCCTCGGAAACGCCACCTTCATCGTTGCCGATGAGGCCGCTTGAGCGAAGAACCTTGTCGATTTCATCGCGCATCGTATCGAGCGAGAACTTGTCACCCACAGCACGCTCATCCAGGTTCTTGTCATCCTTGCGGAGAACAAGCCACAGAATGTAGCGAAGTACAGTGAACTTCGTAAGGTCGACCTTGTCAAGGCCTCCGAACTTATCCTCAATATCCGCAAGGTCATTGAGGGTGAGTACGCGCGTAGGGCGTACTTCATTAAGGGTTGCCATCTGAACTCTCCTGGCCCCCGAGGGGGTCCGCTAACAGCTCGGCGTCTTAAGCCGTGATTGTCACGATTTGCGCCGTGCTGGAATCATACTGAAGGTTGAACTCAAGGTCAACCTTGATGATGTCCTCGCGTGTAAACGGAATGTTGTGTTGATAGATGCAAACCTTATGGCCGGTAATCTCCACGCTCTTCGACGGGTCGTCTGAGCGCGTGTGGGTAAACACGGCGCGGACCGGTCGGTTGCGGAGCATTGACAAGTCAAGAGGATTGACAGCCGCTGTGCCGAAGTTAAGGCTTTCGCGGAAGTTCAACGTTCCTGGATAGACGCTGGTTGAGCCGTTGTGTGCAAGAGTTGTGCTGAAGAGGCGCGAGAAGCGCATTGGGTCCATCTCAAGCCCGCGAACGCGGATTGTGGATGTACCACCAAAGTGCGCCTT
>JACCDP010857455.1_pt1 | contig 15938 bp, 19 predicted proteins | sample 7445841 | NCBI WGS metagenome assembly JACCDP01 (sample SAMN15323441, study PRJNA562643) | freshwater metagenome | isolation source: river surface water | place: USA:Blue River Watershed | collected 2017-08-17 | reverse complement strand
TATTACAGTTATCCTGAAAAGCCATTTTAAAATTTTTTAGAACAACCAAGAAAATTGGTCATGTGATACATTTCTAATTAATCAATGGTGAGGAATGAGAAAGTGTACTATATATTCCTCGTTTGTCTTTAGTATTATGTTTTTTATTAATTTAAATGGTATAAAAAGTTTACAAGAAAGAAATGAAAATATCTAATAAAATAACTGAACAATTAGGCAGATTAATAGCAGGGGATCTAGGTACAGCACCATATTTAAGTGGGCCCAGATTAGTTGACTTCTACAATAGTTGTGGTTTTGACGATATGTATGGAGAAGGTTTTCCATCAAGATGGGTATATTCTACCCAAAAAATTGAAGTAAGCAATGGTACTGACAAACTCAAGACTATTCTTGAAGAGTTTGTAGACCCAAGAAGATATGGTGGTGACGAAGATACCGTAATTGCAATAGTAGACATTATTAACCAACTTATTAAGTATGACGGTTATGCTTTAACTAAAAAAGGATTTAATTACAAAGTGGCTTCATTAAAAGGAAGTTATATTGAACCTGAAGCAGTATTAAAAATTGGGCATGAATATGTAAGTGAACAAATTGAAAAGTGTCAAGAAAAAATCGCTTTGAATGATTTCAGCGGGGCAATAACAAACGCAAGAACACTGTGTGAAGCAGTTCTAATTCATGTTATTGAAACAGCTGAAAAAATTGAAGTAAAGAATGATGGGAAAATTACGAATCTATGGTCAAGGGCAAAAAAAGCCCTAAAGCTTGACATAAATAAATCCGAATTACCAGAATATATTTCTCAAATTTTAACTGGTTTAGATTCTATTATAACTGGATTAGCTGGGCTGAGTAATAACGCAGGTGACAGGCATGCGAATAAATTTAATACAAAAAAACACCATGCGAAAGTTGCAGTTAATTCAGCCATGACTCTTTGTGATTTTGTAATAGATATAATGGTTCTAAAAACTAGATAGATCCATTCTGAGCTGGTTTAAAAAATCGCTGATAGATTATTTTTTAGATAATATTTTTTTTATTTGATTGTCGACATTTAACCGCTGTCTCATTAAAGAGTAAAAAATCTGTTCATCTTTAGGTGATAACTTTACTGCACCTAAAAACTCACTTTTTGATATCTGAAAAAGAAGGTCTTTTCTATCAAATTTTTTCATGCAGCAACATTGACATCTGTATAGGTGAACAAGTTATTATTATTCTTTGTGTTTCCTTAACATCAATATTGATTCTTCCAAGCTTTCTTGCCGCCTGAGCTAGTTCATATTTGCTTAAATTATGCTGTGACTCATTATAATAGTCACCTAGATCTATTTCAATTGTATTTTCATCCATGTTCATTGTTTTTTAGTTATTTTATTGAATATTTTTCAAAAAGGTCATAAATCGATTGACGTATTAAATCAGACCTTGTTCTCCCGGTTTTATCTTCCAATGATCTTAGTTTGCTAATTTCTTGCTGATCAACTCTTACCACCACGGTTTCACTTTTAAGGTGTTTTTGGTACTTTTTGCGATAATGCAACTGTAATTGGTTCATATTAATTTTGTATTGTAACTATAAATACAATCATTATATGAAAAAGACTGACGCTATTGAAATATTGTTCAAAAGACAAGAAGAGTTGAACAGGAAAGCTGATGAGTTTAGAATTGAAAGAGATCGTCTGAAACAACGCCTAGTTAGAGCTGAAAATACCATTGAGTCAGCAGAACTGGAATCTCAGGCTATTAAAGACCTATTAATAGATCATATCAGTCTAAAAAACATCAAGGTAAAGCTTCGCATTGTTGAAGAGTTTACCCATGTTAGAGCAAAAAGACTAATGCTAGAAATACAAATTGGTGGTGTTGAGGAACCTTTATATAAGTTACTTTCAGGGTATGAAATAGAATTACTTGAAAGGTGTAATAATATTGAAGGTAAACTAGTATTGGAAGCAAGGCTTAAAAAGATGGCAAAAGATTTTTTGAATGTACATCAAATTTTACCTGATTCAAGGGGGTATGAACTTAACTCATCAACGGTTCTAGATGAATATATTGGCAAGTATCATTTCAAATCAAAAATGGAAAATGTAAGAAATTATTTAAACCGAGAAAGAATTGAGTAAGGTACAGATATTGTTGTATGTCTATTAAATATACATATATATTGAATATTCTCGCTAGAGCTATATATATCCAGTATTTTCTTTTTCAGAGTATGGCTTATTTTATTTTATCAATTACGACTTATTTAGTTCTTAAATAATATGGTTTTAAAAAATATTTTAGCTAAAACTTGACTTTGTCATTTAAATTTCGTAAATTTTGTATACTACGTTACTAAAGTACTATTATACTAAAATTCTATTATACTAAAGTTCTATTTTACTATTATACTATAGTTCTATAATACCATAATACTTTAATTCTTTTAAGTGATTTATACAACTGTGTAGGTGGAAGATTGCCATTTTGATTGAGAGATACACTTCTAGCTTATAGTTCATCATTTTACTTTGAGAAGACTAGCATTAAATGCAACAACCACCGTACTTACTGTCATTAAAACAGCTCCAGCGGCAGGGCTCAGCAACAAACCCGATTTATACATTACACCGGCTGCTAGTGGTAAAGCAATCAGGTTGTAACCGGTAGCCCAAATAAGATTTTGAATCATTTTTCGATAGGTTGCTTTACCAAATTGAATTAATGATACGATGTCTTTAGGGTTACTGTTTACTAGCACAATCCCGGCAGTTTCAGCTGCAATATCAGACCCAGAGCCAACTGCAATGCCAATATTCGCTTGTGCCAATGCAGGAGCATCATTCACTCCGTCACCTGTCATGGCTACATATTCACCTTGTTTTTGAAGCTCTTTTATCTTTTCAAGCTTTTGATGTGGTAGAACCTCTGCAAAATAACTATCAATACCTACCTTTCTGCTGACAGCTTCTGCTACCTGTTTGTTATCACCAGTCAATAGAACCGATTTAATATTAATTGAATGTAATGTTTGAATAGCCTCTTTAGATTCAGGTCTGAGCGTATCAGCTAACGAGATTAATCCAGCTAAGTTATTATCAATAAGAACGAACACTACTGTTTCAGCTGCATCACGAGTTAATTCTTCGGGAAATGATATCTTTTCATCTTTAAGGTATCCTGGGCTAACAACTTTGATGTTTAGACCTTCAACCAGAGCTTCTACACCTTTACCGGTAATAGCTTTGAAGTTTTCTGTGGATGGTATTTGGATACCTAGATCCTTTGCTTTTTGTAAAATACCTGTTGCAATTGGATGTTCGGAACTTTGTTCCAACGCTGATGCAAATCTTATGATTTCCTTCTCGCTGATATTATCCCTAACTGCAATAACTCTTGAAACTTCAAATTTTCCAATGGTCAATGTTCCAGTCTTATCAAAGACTATTGTGGTTACTTTTCTTGAATTTTCAAATGCGGATCTATTCTTGATTAAAAGTCCTTTTTGGGCTGATAAAGCGGTAGATTTGGCCACTACCAATGGAACAGCCAAACCTAATGCATGGGGGCAACATATAACAATCACCGTGACCATTCTTTCAATCGCAAATGCCAGCTCTGTATTTTCAAAATACCAATAAAAAAAGGTAGCTCCACCTGAAACTAATGCAATTATGGTTAACCATTGTGCAGCTTTATCGGCTAGAAGCTGTGTTTTGGACTTAGACTGTTGAGCATCTTGAACAAGTTTTATAACCTGTGAGAGATAAGAATCTTTCGCACCGTGCGATACTTGTATTTTTAAAGAACCATTGCCATTCAAAGATCCTGCAATAACTGTATTTCCTTTTTTCTTTTCTACAGGCTTTGATTCTCCGGTAAGCATGGACTCATTGAGATAGCTTTCTCCTTCTAATACCAATCCGTCTGCAGCAACTTTTTCCCCCGGTTTAATCAAAATAACATCATTTGCTTTAAGATTTTGAATAGGTACATCCATCATGTGATCACCATGAATAAAGTGAGCATCAGAAGGCATAAGTTGTACCAGTAATTCTAGTTCTTTAGAGGCTCCAGCAATAGATCTCATCTCAATCCAATGCCCAAGTAACATGATGAGAATAAGTGTAGATAATTCCCAAAAGAAATCCATACCCTGCAGGCCTATAACAGTGGCTAAACTATAGATATATGCTACCGTAATTGCAAACCCAATAAGCGTCATCATTCCTGGCTTCCAATCTTTCAGCTCAATTAACCAACCTTTCAAGAATGGCCATCCACCATAAAAGAAAACAACAGAAGCCAGAAAAGACAGTAAAATATCAGAACCTATAAATTCCCAATGTACATTCAACCAATGTTGGATCATGGGCGAAAGCAACATAATTGGAACAGTTAAGACTAAAACAATGTAAAATCGTTTTTTAAAATCTTTAATCATTGTACTGTGATCATGTCCTGCGTGCCCCATTGAAGCATGGTGTTCATGGTGTTCCATTTTACTGTCCTTATCATCAAGTTGATTAGATGAAGGTTCTAAATGATGAGAATGATCCATATTGGTTTATTTAAATGATTGAATACTGTCACTCATGCTTCTTGCCCACTTGACAATTAGTTCTTTTTCAGCTTTAGTTAGCTCAGCTTCTGGATGTATTCGTGAATATGAAGCAAGTGGCATTGCATTATCCTCAATCTGGCTAGCAATGGCTTTGAACTTGTTTTTTTGTCTCTTTATGGAATAATAACCAAATTCATCAAAATTTAATTCCTGTTTTCCTTCAGATATATGCTGACTTATATACCAGCCCACAGGTTGGATATTTGCATACCATGGATAATTGGTTTTATTGCTATGACAATCATAGCAAGCTTTACTTAAAATTTGACTTACTTCTTTCGGAACAGGATAAATCTGATTCAAGGTTTTTTCACCGTTAGATTGTGAATTATTTCTAACTGGTCTATAAAGTTGAATTAGAACAAAGAATGTTATTAAAACTATTAAAAATGGTCTTAAGTAATTCATACGCAGGTTTTTAATGGTTATGGCCTGCCATTGGGTTAGCACCTTTTTTAAATACATATTCACTTTGCAACAAATATGCGCCGGTTAATACAACTATGTCTCCTTCTTTCAAACCTGATTTTATCTCTATTCGATCGTCGCTTTCTAAGCCAGTTTGGACCATTAAACTTTTGAAAGTATGTTTTTTGGATTGTATCCAAACCGTAGCACCTTTCCCGTCACGTATAACTGCATTTATGGGCAGCGAAAGAGACTTATACTTTGGACTTTTTAAGAGAACATACGCAGGCATTCCGGGCTTTAGTTGGTTACCTGGATTCGGAATGGAAACCCTAATTAAATTAATTCTGGTATCGGGGTTGATCTCTGGATTAAAGAATTCAATTCGTCCCTTAATCTCTCTGTTATCCAAATCAGGTAATTGAACGGTAACTAGACTCTTTTTATTAATATCAGCCAACTGTGATGTATAAACTTGGGCTTCTGCCCATAATGTAGATAAGTCAGCAAGTTTAATTATGGTGCCGCCTTCCATAATATAATCTCCTTCACGAATATCTTGTTGAGTGACATACCCGCTTGTTTTGCTATAAAATTTGGTTAATAGACTAGCTTTTTTTGACTTGGCTAATTCTTCTATTTGAGCCTCATTTAATCCCCAAAGCAATAATTTATTTTTAGCACTCGTAATCAATTGATCAAAATCAATAACAACATCCTTACTAAACACTTTTTTCTTCTCTAACGCTAGAATATATTCCTGTTTTGCATTATTGAGGTCTTCACTATAAATTTCATAAACTGCGTCACCTTTTCTTACAAAATCTCCAATATTTTTAAAGTAGAGCCTTTCAATTCTACCCATAACTCTTGAACTAATAGATGAAGTTTTCATTTGATCAAAGTTTATGGTCGCTGTTAACACCATTTGATCGCCAATGCTTCCATTCTTTATGGTATCTATAGTAATATTACCAAGCTGTATCTGTTGCTCGCTAAGTTGAAGTTCATCCTTACTTTCACTAGCATTCTTCTTAACCGGTGTCAAATCCATTTTACAAATAGGACATTTCCCTGGTTTATGTTCCACCACTTGTGGATCCATTGAGCAAGTGTAGTAGATGTCTGAATCCTTATTGGATAACTCTTTTTTATTCTCGCACGAAACAATAAAAAATAGAGCAAATATTATATAAATGAGGTATCGCATGTTAATTATTTGATTTTATGAAGCTTTCACTATCCATTAAAAACTGTGCATTAATAGCAACCGAATCTTGATTAGACAATCCACTAAGAATTTGGATATGATTCTTATAAGTGATGCCTATTATGATCTTTTTTGCGATGAAACCATCATCTTTTCTAAGAAACGCTATTTTATCTATACCTAAAGAAAGAACAGACTCTTTTGGCAGCCAGAAAGCGTCTTTGGTATTCCCGAATATGGTAGCTCTAACTTGGCTTCCAATGGGTACTTTTAGAATACTATTATCAAAATACACTCTGGCACCAAGCGTTTTACTGCCTTTCTTATAAAATGGTTCTATAAAGTCGATAGTCGCTCTAAAATCTTTACCTGGTGCTGTTTCTGGAACTATTCGGACTGAATTGCCCTTTTTTATTAACGATTGATTTTCACCGTAGATATTAAGAATAACCCAGGCTTTGTTCGGATTAAATATGGTAAATACAGATTGTCCTCTTTGAACATACATACCTTCTTTTAACGATAACTCTTCAGTTATGAGTGAGATATCTCTCATTTCGCTATTTGTACCATTCATTGTAACTGAGCTAATTGCATCATGAACATGACCACTGTAGCTACTATATATCGCAATGGTGCTAGAAGGTTTGCCAGTTTGAATAACTTCTTTTAATTGGGATTTAGACATTCCCAATAACAAGAGCTTTTCCTTTGCTGCTTCAATAAGAAGACTATTTTCTTTGTCATTCTTTAGAAGAAAGAGTAAATTTTGCTGAGCTGTAAGTAATTCCGGACTGTAAATGTCCATAATCCGATCACCCTTATTTATTTTTTGATAACGGTACCGAACATACAGCTTTTCTACTCTACCACTAACTCGTGCAGAAATACTTTCTACTTGTCTTGTATCATATGCAATAGACCCCAAAGCTTCAACTTCTATTTCCTCCTCTTTTTTCTTAATGGAGGTCACAGGTATTGTTGATAGAACAAATTCATTAGTAGGCTTAAGCAGAGATTCAAGCTTTATGTCATTTACTTTTATACCATCTGAATTCTTTTCAACTAGTGCCATTCCGCAAATAGGGCAGTTACCCGGTTTATCCCTAACGATTTCGGGGTGCATTGGACATGTGTAAAATACTTTATCAGATTCTGTCTTGTGATCATTATGGGCAACTTTCTTATTATCACAAGATTGAACAAGTACGAATAGCAGTAAAGCAATTATTGATATGGATCTTTTCATGCTGATTTCATTAATTTTTTTCAATAATCCTTTCTAATGTTACCTGTATTTTTAATGCCTCATTCAAAAGCTCTGTATATTCTAACTGCTTCATGTTCAGTGTTTCCCAAGCATCATATAGCATGAATAGCTCTTCGGTATTTTGTTCATAGCCAAGCTGCATAGTTTTATAGTTATTGCGAATAGCTGGTATTATTTCTTCAGCATATAGTTTTAACTGCTTTTTCTTTAGGTCAAATTCGTTTCTCATACTATTAGCCATTCCGCTATATTCATTCACCATCATTTCCTTCTGTGATTGGTATGATTTAGCTTTCCATTCTAAGCTTTCTATAGTAGCACGACTCATTTTAGCAGACCATCTTGCCATCGGTATCTTGATCATACCCATTATGGTATATTGAAGAGGCTGGCCCGCAAATCCAAACATATTATCATACCGAATACCAAATTGGGGTTTAAGGGCTGCTTTCTCAGTCTCTTGTTTAAGGTATGCCAGTGATATTTCCCTATCAATCGATTTAAGATCGCTTCGATTCGTATTAAATAAGGTGCTATCAAAAACAAGGTTAGAGAAATCTGATAAGGTATATGTTGTATCTATCTCAAAGCTGATATTGGCATTTCTTCCCATTAATGCATTTAGCCTTATTCTTCTGTCCTTAATTTCATTTTCAAACATCAACTGCATATTTTTTACTTCACCTATAGCGGCCTTTGCTTTGTAATAAGCACTTATTTTATCTAGCCCGTTTTTATAACGCAATTCAGCAGTTTTAATCATGAAGTCTAGGATGTTTTGATTTTCATGAAGGATTGTTAATTTTTTTTTCAGTATAACCCACTCGTAATAATTTTGCTTAGCATCATTGATCAATTCGTTTATTGAAGCATTCTTCTTTTCCTTTTCTACAGCAGACATGGCCTTCATGTAGTTTTCATCTGCATCTAATTTTTTCTTGTTGGGGAACATTTGTTCACCAGAAATCATTACACTTCCCATGCCTGGTATATCTCCATCTCGCTGCCACATTTTAACATTGTATGGTGTCATAAATTGGCCTACACCAATTTGAGGAGGCATCCAACTTCTAGCGCCTTTTGCAGCTTCGTCCATTGAACGAATCTCATTATCATACATTTTCACAATGGGATGTGTAGATTTAATACTGTCAATAATGGCGCTCAATGTTAGTTTTTGAGCTAAACCACTTTTGCAGATCATCATAATTGCGATTAGCAATATTTTATTTTTATTCTTTAACATCGATCAAATCAATTTTTCCTTTTTTCTTTAATTCTCTTTCCTTGATAATTTCAAAGATTACAGGCGTAATCAAAAGCACATATATGGTGGAGGAAATAGTGCCCCCAATTAATGGGGTTGTAATAGGGCGCATGATATCACTACCTACACCGCTCGCCCAAAGAATCGGTATTAAACCAAAAAGGCCAACCGAAACAGTCATAAGCTTAGGCCTTAATCGCTTTGCTGAGCCTTCAATTACAAATTCGCGAATAATTGCTGGCGTAAGTGTTTCTTTCGAATTTCCATGTTTAGCAACCATATTATTCATCGCCTCGTTCAAATAGATGGTCATCAACATTGCGGTTTCGATTGCCATTCCAAAAAGGGCAATAAATCCTACTGCAACTGCAACAGAAAGATTAATTCCATAGAAATAAACCATGAATACCCCACCAATTAGTGCGAATGGCACCGTGATCATTGTAACGATTGCCTCTTTGAAAGAATGGTATGTGAAATAAAGCACCATAAAGATGATTATAAGAACAATTGGAAGAATCATAGTTAACGTACGGTTTGCTCTTATTTGATTTTCCCATTGTCCACTCCATTCTAAGAAGTAACCTTTAGGTAGTTTATCAACCATCTGATTTAGTCTCTCCTGAGCTTCTTTAACTGTGCTTCCTAAATCTCTTTCTCGCACATTAAATAAAACAGTCCCACGCAACATGGCATTTTCAGAATTGATCATAGGTGGGCCATCACTAATCTTTATATCTGCCACTGCATTTAACGGTATAGGCCCAAAACTCATGGTTTGAACCTGAAGCCTCTTTAAAGCTTCCAAATTATTCCTGAAATCTTGGCCATAGCGAGCATTTACAGAAAAGCGTTGTCGACCTTCAATAGTAGTAGTCAATTTCATTCCTCCCAATGCGCTTTCAATTACAGCATTCACATCATCGATGCTTAAACCATAACGGCCAATTTCTTCACGTTTAATTACAATGTCTATATATTTCCCACCAGTAATTGGCTCTACATATAAATCTTTAACACCATCGATACCTTCTAATTGTTTTTTTATTGTTTGAGCAAAGGCGTAAATACTGTCTAAGTTTTGCCCATATACTTTTAAGCCGACATCGGTTCTAATACCCGTAGAAAGCATGTTAATTCGGTTAATGATTGGCTGTGTCCATCCATTTGTAGCACCGGGTATTTGCATTTTAGAATTTAGTTCATTAATAATATCATTCTTGGTCAAACCTTCTCGCCATTCACTTTTCGGCTTTAACAGAATGATAGTTTCTATCATGCTAATTGGCGAATTATCAGTTGCAGTATTGGCACGCCCAGCTTTACCCAAAACATGAGAAACTTCAGGAACAGTGCGAATAATTTTATCCTGCACCTGTAATAAACGTTTTGCCTCAGAATTGGAAACATCGGGTAAGGTTACCGGCATAAATAATAAGGAACCTTCATCTAATGGAGGCATGAATTCTGAACCAAGACGTGTCATCATAATTACACCGATTAAAAGTGCAAAAACATTAATTCCTATGATTGTTTTGCGCCAATTCAAGCACCATTTCAAAATTGGTGTATATATCCTTTCTAATGCGCTTGTAATAGGATTACTACTCTCTGGTTTCAGTCTCCCTTTTAAGAAAAATGAGATAAGAACTGGTGTTAAGGTTATCGCTAAAAAAGCATCTATTAGGAGAATGTATGTTTTAGTCCATGCCAGAGGGTGAAACAGCTTTCCTTCCATACCAGTTAATAAAAAAACAGGTAGAAAAGAAGTAACTACAATAATGGTTGAGTAAAATACTCCTGGGCCAACCTGTTTTGATGACCTTTCAATTATCTCGTTTCTTTCCTCTTCGGTTAACGGATCTATTTGACGTTTTATCCACTTTCTCATGTTATGCTTTCTCTGATGAATTAATTTTTGCTGTTTGAGCCTCGCTTATATGTCTGTACGCATTTTCGACCATTACAATTCCATCATCTACTACCACACCAATCGCAAGTGCAATTCCAGTTAGAGACATAATATTTGATGATATGCCAAATAATTCAAGAAATATGAAACCTGCTGCAACTGAAATTGGTAATTGAATTAGAATGATTACCGCACTGCGCCAATGAAATAAAAAGATGAGTACAATGATAGAAACTGCTATCATTTCCTCTATAAGAGTTCCTTTTACAGAATCAATGGCTTCTTGTATTAAAGTACTGCGATCATATGAAGTTTTGAAGGTTACGCCGTCTGGTAAACCTTTCTGAACTTCTTTCATCTTTGCTTTTACTGCCGCTATAACTTTATTGGCGTTTTCATTGTATCGCATAACTACAATTCCGCCAACTACTTCACCCTTACCATCCATATCAAATATTCCAAGGCGCAAATCACCGCCCATTTGAACGGATCCGATATCTTTTACCCTAACAGGAATACCATTATAATTGGTCAAAGCAATGTTCTCAACATCTTCTTTATTTTTAATATAGCCAAGACCCCGGATAATATAGGCCATATCTGCCATTTCAAACTTTCGTCCACCTACATCGTTATTGTTGGCTTTAACCTTATTCATCACCTCCATCAAAGAGAGATTATAATACTGAAGCTTTACTGGATCAACCACTAGCTGATATTGTTTTTCAAAGCCGCCAAAGGAAGCAACTTCTGCAACACCTGGTACTGTTTGAAGCGCAAATTTGATATACCAATCTTGCAGAGCTCTTTGCTCTCCTAGATCCATCTTAGGAGCATCTAAATGATACCAAAATATATGTCCAACACCTGTACCATCTGGCCCTAAAGATGGGGTGACACCCTGTGGAAGAAGTCGTTGAGCAAAATTTAATCTTTCTAAAACTCTGGTTCTGGCCCAATAGATGTCGACATCATCCTCAAAAATCACATATACAAAACTCATTCCGAACATGGATGATCCACGTATATTTCTGATTTTAGGAATACCTTGCAAGTTGCTCACCAAAGGGTAAGTTACCTGGTCTTCCATCACCTGAGGGCTTCGCCCCATCCATTCGGTGAAAACAATTACTTGATTTTCACTTAAATCAGGAATTGCATCTATTGGGTTTTGCTTGACTGAATAAATGCCATACGCAAACAGGCCGCCTGCTAAAAGCAGAACGATTAACCTGTTGCGTAAAGCCAGTCCAATTAGTTTTTGAACCATGATGTTTTAATTGGTCTTTATTTAATAACTTCCTCTACAGTACCGCATCCTGACATCTCTGCACCGAAATACGGATTCTTAATATCCTTTAACTCGCTAATCCACATCGCACCTTTGTTTTCCTGTGCCATTGGGCAGTGGTCATGATAAAGTGGTCTGCCACCACCAAATGCTTTCACTAACGCATAAATGTCTTCGCTCATGCCCACAAAATGTTCTCTCTGATGCTTGATATTGCTTGCATTTTCACTTATATGTTCAGCATGCTCCTTCAAATCGTCTTGATTCTCATCAAATACCTTTTTTTGTTCAGCAGTGAGAAGTGATTTATCCAATTTACCAATAGCCGCTACCATTGATTTACCATTTGCAGCAGCATCATTTGAGTTATCATTAGCCAAAGCATTTTTAAGGTTTAAGTACTGATCTACAACCTCTTTAATTGTTGCAGCAGCTTTAGGATCAACATTGGTAAATGATACTGCAACCGATTTGATGTCCGTTTCATTTGAACTTACTGCGTGTTGAACCGAGTCACTACTCATTTTGCTCATATCGTGTTCGGTATTCTTTTCACCATTATTGCAAGCGGTAATTAATAGGGCTGAAACTACAGCTGTTAAGATGATATTCTTTTTCATGACTATTATGTTTATTAATGTTTATGGATTTTATTGTTTTCTAATTTGTTTTCTTTTAGGCTCATTCCGCATTTGGGGCATTTGCCGGCCTTATTGTAAGATTTGTCTCCCTCACATTTCATTGGACAGGAAAAAGTCTTCATAACTTCCATTTTCATTTTTTCTTTAGGAGATAGGTTAAGACTCATCCCACACTTAGAGCATTTCCCAGGCTGATTGCTAACAATAGATGGATGCATTGAGCATGAATAAACAGACTTATTAACGGTAGAATCGTTACTATTTACTTTCTCCTGAGAATAAGCTGCAATCGTGAAGATGGTTAATGATAACATCATTAACTGTTTAATTGCTTTCATTACATTTTTGATTAAAGTTTGTAAAAAGATGGGGCACAATAAATGCCAATAGCCGAGCATATGAATACCCAGCATCAAAAAAGAAAAAGTATACTAAATTAAGAAAGACCTATTTGTAATATAAATAGGAATAGGATTCGCAGGTGGAGAATTTGCGATTGGATAATCTTCAGTCTGAGAAGACCGAAGTTGTTCGATAAAAAATTGGTTGGGTTGAGGTAACTCACCAACAAAAGAAAATAAATTAAGTGATAAAGATTTTGTTGCGTTTTGAGCATCTTCACTTTTTATGAATTTACGCTCATCCTTGCAACATCCTTTGTTGCTTTTATCACCTTTTTCCATTCCACAAAACTCACATTTTGCAGAGTCATCTTTTTGGATAGCCATCTTCTTTAACTGGCCCATACAATAGTGCATATGCAGCGTGACACCGGTGGATGTGCTGATATACAAAATGGCCAATAAAAAAATTACTATCCTTTTCACAACGTAAAAGTACTAAATCTTTTCTGTTATTAATATAACCAGCCTGTTAATTTGGGGTGAAGCTACCAGTCGTCATTCTATAGTAAATTTAAAGATCGAAGTTTTATATATTGTGTCTAATACAAGAAATTTATTTTGTAATAACAGCCTGATTAACAAGGATATAGATATATAAAAAACATCCAAAAAATTTGACATTGCGCCTTTTTTTACTTATATTTTTTTAACAATAAAAGTATAAAAAGATCAAAAAAATGAGTAAAAAAGAAACAATTCCCGGTATCTATATGAATATAGAATGGGCACCCACAATCCATGAACTTTCCAATGAACAAATTGGAATTATTACAAAAAACCTCTATCGACTTGTCGAAAAACAAGAACTAATTGAGATGGATGATTTGAGTAGACATTTGTTTAAACTAACATTTGCACCTACGCAATTACATAACATTAAGTCATATCAAGATAAAATTCAAAAGAATAGTAATAATGGTAAGCTCGGTGGAGCACCTAAAGGGAATCAGAATGCCAGAAAACTCCCAAAAGTAGAGGGAAACGACCCAAAACAAGCTAAACAACCTAAAGATATAGTTAGTAATATAGATAAAGAAAGAAATATAGATAAAGAAAGTAATATAGTTAGAGAAAGTGATAATAAAGCAAATAATCAAAATAATGCCATGAATAATAGTAATAGTATATTAAATAATAACAACAATAATTTGGTTGATGTTATTGAAAAGCAACTTCACTCTAAAGAATCTGTTGAAGAAATAAAGACAAATAAAGAATTACCAAAGATAAATTATAGTAGTTCTACGTCTCCTTTACCACCAGGAGCTACACCTTTAGGTGAATTTTTAAAAAATAAATAACAAAATCCTCAACGGCGGAGCCATTTGACGAAGTCTCATTGATACTTCCTCATCCCCCAATCGCGCTTCGCCCCCTTCTCCAGAACTATATTGATTATGTACCTTTTAGTAAAAAGCAAAATAGAACTCAAAGATCATAGAAATGTTTTGGGTTTCCTTGAACCTAAAACATATGTGATTGACTGTGTTCAACTAAGTAAAGATAGGAGCACCTATAGTCTTAATTTGTACCTATTAGGTAGTCATCACCCAAAATATAGTTGTACAATATACCTTCCAAAACAATTGTTTTTTAGGGATTTGTTCATTGTAGATTCCATCGCATCCGAGCTTTTATCACAATTTTATAATCCAAATTAAAAGTTACCACCCATTAAGAGTGGTAACTTAAATAATTTTATATAATTTTGTACCAATGACAGACTTTAGTGAGTTAGTAACAGCATCTTCGATTGTACTTAGTTCAGTACCAAAGGCATTGGCTTTTTTCTTCTTTATTGGATTACCCGATCCAATGGATGATAAATGGCGTGCCTTTATCGAAGATGATGGATTTAATCAAAAAACACTAAATGACCATTCGAAAGCCGGTTATTTCCTAGAACTGATGAATGTAAAAAAACAGTTTAGCGATTTCCTAGAATCAAATGACCATATGAATCAGTTAATTGGTCACAAGGGTGGTGCATTATTGGTAGAAGCATACATCATTGCTTTCGCTATAAGAATAAAAAAAATAAGACTAGTTATCCAGCCAACATTCTACACAACCACAATGACTAAAGGTAAGTTTCAGTATGTTGTAATGAAAACGAGTTGGATTGATGTTAATGGGAAGTATGTCAAAAAGTTTACCAAGCTTTTGGGTAGACTTACAGAAGTAAAGACAAATGGTAAAATTCCAAGCCGCTTGATACAACAATCTGAAGAAAACTTAAGTAAAACAATGTGGAAGCAATACCAAAAAGAGTATTATCCCGAAACAGTTAAAGAATAAACCTATGGTGACAGACTTATTGTTTGAATATTTTACCGCCAGATCTCAATTTCTTAGGGATGAGTTATTTCTTGATCAGACAAAGGATCTAGAGAATCCCTTTAAAAATGGAATTGACACCTTTTATGGTGTAAAAGTAAACCAATATTGTTTCCCACTATATGATGATAATGAACCATCTAAAGGGTTCTTAAATGCATTCATACATTATTTCATTACTAATAATATTCTTAGAACATGAGTTTTTACACTAGAGTGGCACCTAAATTAAAGATTGAATTGTTTCATGATTCAATCATATTAGAAGTGGAATATCCCTCAATTGATCCATTTGATGATGATACAATTGTGAACTTGACATTTAGTAAAGGAGAAGTAAAGAAGCTTTCATCTTATTACTCTGTTAAGACCAAAGAAGAACTTTTAGTGTCAATTGAATCGCATTATCACACCTATGATTCACTCAAGTTATTTCAAGATTTCTTCGACAAACGAGGAATATATAGTACACTTTCTCATTCCTCACCATTGATTAATTAGAAATGTATCACATGACCAATTTTCTTGGTTGTTCTAAAAAATTTTAAAATGGCTTTTCAGGATAACTGTAATA
>JACCDP010193378.1_pt1 | contig 15944 bp, 14 predicted proteins | sample 7445841 | NCBI WGS metagenome assembly JACCDP01 (sample SAMN15323441, study PRJNA562643) | freshwater metagenome | isolation source: river surface water | place: USA:Blue River Watershed | collected 2017-08-17 | reverse complement strand
GCATGTAGGGTACAAACCATTAAAGGTCTGAATTTTCTCCCATAAACTCATTTTTTTCAGAGAAACAACCTGCTTTTACATTGTAAACAGTGCCCCTATTGATTGGGAAATCAGATTGGTCTAATTCCTCTACTAAAATATAAGATGCTACTTCTGGGATAATTACCACAGGAATTGTATCATATTTTGTTACAGAGATATCCTGATGTCCTTTATATGCAAAGCTTTCATCTATATAATTCCATCTCATTCGAATTGTTTCTAAGGAAGTCTCTTCTCCTAAAAACATACATGTTTTACGTTTACCAGTAGATCCAACTTTCCAAATTAATTTACCTCTAAAAGAATGGTACACTATTTCCACTTCGGATTTATTATTTGGATCTGTAGAAGATTGGCTGGAAATAATTTTTTTACCTTTTGAATAGTAAGAAATTTGAAAGAAATGATTGCTATCTTCTCTAAATAGTGGTGGTCTTTTTTCATTGTAAAGTACCAATCCTGGCTTAATTAAAAAGAAGAGTGAAAAGCCCATGAGAACCAAGCTTAAATGCTTTGATCTATCTTGTGGTACGATTTTAAGCCTATGCATCGGCAAAACCAATAACAAAATAAAAACAGCACCATCCGGATGCGATACATGGTATCCAAATACCATAGGCACTAATAGATACAAAATATAGGATAAATGCCCCCTCCAATAAATTTGAAGCCCTACCCAAAGGAGTAGAATTATGGTACCTAGTATTCCCGTATCTCCCAAAATACCTGTATAAAATGAACCGGGACCATCTACTCTTCCTGTAGGATTTGGGAGAATAAAAGTAGGATTTAACAAGGAGACAGTGACAGATCCCACCCCCCCTCCTAAAATAGGAAAATCTTGAAAGATCTGGAATGCCATTTGGTTTAAAAAAGTTCGGGGTGGGTCTAAGTTACTAATTTTTGTTATTATCCCTTCCGGAGTGGTCAATGTTAATAACAAGGTCCATAACCTTCCCTGATTGGAAAATCTAGCAAAAAAATAAAAGGCTCCTAATGATGCAAAGAGAAGTAAAGAAAAATAGCCTATAGTTTTGAATAATCCTAGGTTATTTTTATACCTTTGGAGATTATTTAAGTGAAACAAAACAAATGAAGAAAATAAAATAATATTGTACGCCCTACCCTGTTTGTAACCTAATATCCCTCCTAAAGCTAAAAGAGCCAATGACAGTAGTACTATATGTCGTGGATGGTTTATGCTCAATTCTTTTACTGCGTAGTGGAGTGAGTATATCAACAAGAGAGGATACATCCATGTAGCACTCCCCGCATCTCTAAATAAGCCCGTGATACGTCCTAATTCGGGAGCATTGTTTGTGCCCTGGGCAAAGAAATGAATAGAAATAAAAGTTTGGATAAAGATCACAATAGATTGGATGGCAAATGTGTAGAGGATACCCTCACCAAAATCCCTAAAAGCTCCTTGGTTATAATTAGAAAATGACCTCTCCTCTGCATAAAAATAAAGGAGAGCATAGATCATAGGAAGGATGATATTAGCACTGATGGAATAAAGTGATCTTGAAGATTGCTCTGGATAGTAAAAGTAATCCTGAACATCTGTACCAGTTAAAATAGGAAAATGAAAAAACTGAATAAAACTACCAAGTAATAAGATACTAAGAAATACAAGAATGGGGAGATAGACAAATGAAATACCCCTCTTTTCCAAACCCCTTGTAAATGTAAATCGATCATGAATGGAGCGAACAAACGGTGACATACGAGAATAGTCAATATAAATCTTACAGGCTAATCCAAAGATTCCACCAGTAAATAGGCCACCTACTACCAAGAGGCTTGAACCAGTATAAGCAAAAGAAGAGAGCCTAGACAACAAAAAGACTCCAGAGATGAGAAGTATTCTACCCAATCGTAGTGATATGCAGTAGCCACAAAAAACTAAAAGGAATTGGAAATAAAAAACTCCATTGTACTCTTCTGATGGAACAGGGTTAGCAAAGAAATGAAATTTTGTGAGCAAAATGCATAAAAACCCAAGGAAGATCAATAGGAAAAAATGCAGAAAGTTTCGATATTTGCTTAAAAACTTGTTCACCATAAGAAGTTCATATAAAAACCATTTCTTGTAAATAGAAATATTTTTCTAGATGTTGAGAAGTGATTTATATGTTTTTGAATAATAAGTTTCTAAAAGTACCTTAGAAAAAAATAAAACTCCCACTGGAATGATTCAAAATTTCACTTATTCTGAATTATTCCAACTTAGATAAAGACTGGACAATTTTTCCAATAACCCCTGCATGTTTGTCATTGCCTTCATTGGTTGCTATAATTGAAATCACTGCGGTTTGCTTATTTGTAGCAACTGCCACTGACCATTGTGAAGGGACTTTTGTCTTTTTATTTATACCTCTTCCTTCTATATAAGTAACCTTTAAATCATTCAATGCTCTTGTGGTTCCCTCAGGGGATGTAGTGTATTCGATGCTATCCATAGCTTCATTTATATTTTGAAGAGCACTCTTAAGTTTGAGGGGGAGAGTTTTGGCATTGGTTGCAGACATACGGAAAATTACTAAATTATCTTTTGAAGTAGATTGGACTATTTTTCCAGACACTTTAGTTTTCCAGAAAGGGGGTAAATTGATTTTAATTCCTGATTCTTCATTTGGATAAAAATCTGCCAATAGTCCCGTTTGTAAGAGAATAAAGAATAGTAAGTATAAATAATATCTGTATGACAATTTAAAACCAAAGTGAACAATCTTATTAAGTAGATAAAAATGAGTAAAATGCATATTTAACCTCCTGAATTATTTGTGGATAACTCTATTATTTAAATTCTTAGAATAAGAAGTCAAATAGAAATGATCTTTGGTCTACCAAATTAAAGTACTCCTTTTCTGGGAAGAATGTACATTTCATCTATATTGATAGATTCAGGAGTATCCAAAAGCAATGACATCTGCTCTGCAAAATCTCTTTCAGGAATCATATCCTCAGAATTAAATCCCTCTCTGCCATCCCAAATAGATGTATATATCGCTCCAGGATATACTGTAACCACACGAATAGTAGGCTTCCATTCCTCTCTAATAGCTTTTGCCAATCCTGCAACTCCATGCTTAGTAGTACAATAAGCAGATGAATTTGGAAATCCCTGCTTTCCTGCAGTTGATGATAATATTATAACCATAGGATTTTTTGATTTCAATAGATACTTATATGCATTTTTCAATAGTAAGAATGGAGCTGTTACATTTAATTCCAAATGCGCATTCCACTCAGAAAGATTCATGGAATGTATAGGTTGAAATACTCCATCTCCCAGAGTGATATACAATGTATCAATGTATCCGACTTTTTCAAACATAGCATGGATTGCTTGTTCATTGCGTAAATCACAATGATAGTTTTTTCCAGATAACAATTCACCTTCTACAGCCTCTCCCCTACGAGACAGACCAATAGATCGAAAATTTTTTGTAGATAAAATATCTAAGAGAGACTTACCAATTCCTGAACCAGCCCCAGCAACAACAACTGTTTTTAAAATGTCCAGATGAAGTACTCCTGTGCTTTTTGAATAAAACCAATTTTTAAGAGAAACAACAATAAAATTACCTTTACCATAAAAAAATAGTAAATTCTACTATTAATACCATCTTCTTTAGCCAATAAGATCATTAGTGGAATCGACATAGCAAACATACGTGATACATTCTCATACACTGACCAAAAGTGATAGTAGCCAGCTAAAATCACAAGTAAAAAATTTAACAACAAACCAATTCTATAGACAGTCCCATTTTTCCAGTTTCCTGCTATTGCCGAATAGATTCCCACCACAAGTATTACCACCAAAGGAAATCTAGACAATGCCCTTGCCATCTCTTTCCAATCACCAGATGATGTGGAAGACAAAAGAAATTTTAAATAGGATATGATACCTTCAAACGGCAATATAAAACTTAAAATTCTGGTAGGTTTCCAATCGGGAAAAGTGATTCTAAGATATGCATGCCAAAGAAATGGTATTACTAATGTAGAAAGAATTACTATAGATTTTTTCCAATTTCTATCCTTTAATTCCATAAGACCTAGTGGAAAGTACAGAAAAAATGCTGGTTCTTTAGTAAGAATAGACAAAGAAGCCAATAAAAAAAATGGTAAATAGCTCTCTTTTAAATAAAAATAATAAGAAAGTATAACAAGGGATACTAGGATAGAGTCACTCACTAAAACAGAATAACTCCCTAATGAAAATGGAGATATTATATATATCCAAACTAAATAAGAATACTCTCCTAAAATTTTTCTAAGAGCCAACGCAGATAAAATAAAAAGTAAAATATTCCAAATATACATCCCAAAAATTGAACCATTTGGGCTAAAAATTCCAAAAATAGAAATTAAAAACGGATACCCTATACGTGGGGCTCTATAGCTATCATCAAAACCAATAGGCCATTTTAAAGAAAAGGAACTGAGAGCTCGAGAGTAAAAATAAAATATCTGCCCATCGTAGCCTGCACCTAAATCTCCCTCATAACCCTTCTCTACAACAGCACGAGGTGGCATATATTCTAAATTTAACTCAATAAATTCATTTCCAAAGTGAACCATAGAGGTAGGTTCCCATTCATGTTTTTTCCAGATGAGAAGAGTAACTACTAAGTATAAGAAAAGTATAGTAGGAATAATAATCTTAACTTTATCTATTTTTTTAAGATAAAATATAATATAATCACTCATGGAAACTATCCTTGATAAGATTGATATATTCTTTTGACATCAATTGGGCTCCCCGAAATGTGAGATGATTCACATCTATAAAATATCTTGGATCATTTAATAATAAAATATGATCTATGTATTTGGCATCGGTTTCGGCTGATATTTGCTTTAAATACCTGTCGTATCCGTAATACCACTTAGAGGGAATATAATTGCCTGTTTCCATAGGATTTTCAGGATTAGTAACCAATATTATTTTAATATTCTTACTCTTCAATTTCAAAAAACTCTTTTTTAAATTTTCAAATTCTATCCAAGGAATAAACTCTGTTTTTGAAATTTTCACTTTCACATCTCTGATATAAGTTTGTCTATTTAGTTCTGGCCTTTCTTTTAAATCTGCCATTAAGCGATTGGTATAATCTTTCTCGTACTCTTCTAAACTCATATTTGCTAATGAAATATCTTCTAATGTTTCAATTCTTTTAAATGCGATATCTTTTTGATACTCATTTCTACAAAAATTTTGTGACAACCTAACGCCATAAAATTCTTCTTTGGCATAACTTTTTGGATCAATGATTTTAGAAGAGACCGTTTTATCTGCTTCAAATGTTATCTCAAATGACTCTCGGTCTTCTTTCTCTATTGGAATATTTATTTCTTTCCATCCTGAATTTGGAAACGTGATATTGAAAAGTTCTTTTGATCCAGAACTCAATGTAACTTTGGTGTTTGGATGGTGTATGAATATAAACTCTCTTCTATTTGTAGCAGTTATTGGTTTTTCACATTGGATTGTAAACTTTGGTAACGTCCAACCCTTTCTCCAAATCCCTTCTTTTGGAATTATGCCAGTATAGTTGTGATAACTTCTTCCAGATCGTAAATGTTTTTCATAGTATGCATAAAAAGGATCTAGAATAAATGACCTCTCTCTATTTACATAGAGCATCGACTTAGTTAGTAAAAGAAAAAAAGAATCTCTAGTTAACTCTTTGTGATACTGTAGTGCAAAATCAAGAGGATAAAATGATCGAACTGGCTGTCTGTCTGAATTTCCCCTTATCCATTGAAATTGATTAAACTTAAAAGATTCCTTGGCATTTAAAGGGAAATAGTCTAACTGAAAATCTGCTGGATTTACAAGAAACAAAACAACTTTCGGATTTTTCTGTATTATATCTTCTGTATACCTATAAAAATCAGAGGGTGACAAGGCAACATGGGAATAAAAACGAACCGAAGATTGGAGCCCTTTTTCGTTCAGTCCTTCCTCAATAACAGAGGGCAATGCGGAGTACAATGCAACGGAACTACCCGCGACCAGTACGCCTATTTTGTCATTCAGGAAAGGTTTAAGATTTACACGGCTATGCTGAAAATTGTACCAATGGGATGTATCCCATTCCATCTCATTGGGAAAAGAGTAGGCTAGCTTATAAAAAACTAGAGTATCTAAGGTAGATACCGAAGTGATAAATAAGAGAACAAAAAAAATTACCCGTATCCGAATGGAATTTAACTTAGCTATCATGAATATAAAAAAGACTCTTTCAATGAAATTTATTTGTTTGCTATTTGTAAATCTATTTCTATGGGAAATCTATCCTACAGAGGAATCCTTGCCTCTCTTGAGAGTCTTTCCTATCTATAGAAAAGAAGAATGCGAGTGGGCAATTCGATGGGATGTATGTTTATCCTGTATGCGACAGGGAGAAAAGTATGCCCAAAAAATCATATTTCAGGAAGACAAACCAGTGAGACTTCATGGATGTATGCATCCAAAAAAAGGCTTTTATAGCTGGGAAGAGGAATTTAAAAAATAAAAAGCAGTTGCTTTCGATCTACCCGAATTGGATAGATCGAAGCACAAAGATTTAGTTTTTCTTGCAAAGTTGGAGTTCTTGGATGCTCTTAGCACCAGCAAGACACTGTAACTCATACTTTCCCGATTGGCATTCCTTTTGTAGCATAGGAATCAAAACCATTTTTGCTTTTTCAATATCCCCTTCCGGAGCGAGTTTAGAAAAATTTTCAAACATTGTTTGAACCACAGGTGTACATTCTGCTTCACTCACAGAATTATCTTTGCAATTTACCGTAAATAATAAGGCCGCAAATGCTGCCAGAACCAATAAGTTTTTCATGAAGATCGTCCTCTATTTTTGGCATAACTAGAAACATTCAAATTTTTGAAAATTCCATACCAATATTCAAAAATTAAAACTAGCCCCGTATTTATAAAGAATTTTTTACTCTCTCTTTGGAACTTGAGAAAAGCTATAAGCAATAGGGCTTCTATTTTTTTACAATTGTGATCCCATAGATTTCCACACCTTCCTCTCCTTTGAAGTGAAGAGTAGATGCATCTTCACTGAGAATGTATTTCCCTGCATTGGTTATAATCTCAAAACCTTTTCCATAGTGAATGGGAGGAAGAAAAATAGCACATTCTCCAATCACTCCCGGATTGATTTTAAATGAATATTTGAAGAGTGACCGCTTATAGTCAAATGAGAGTGATACAGGCTCTCCTTTTGTCCACATAGGGTATGGTCTTGAAAACGCACGCGTCCCCCTTCCCCCATCCCCATCATACCGGGCAGGTGTATCAATTGAATAAAGAGAAAGATCTTCCCCATTCCAATTGTCACCATACTTATGAGTGTTGTCACTGGTGTAATTCCAAATTGTTACATTGACTAAAGTTTTTTCAATGGCTACTAGTATTTTATCCAATGCAGTTTCATGCTTGGAATAGTCACCTGTTCTGTATGCATATCTTTTCGTCATATCCATAGGAATACCTGTTTCACCTATGACTGTTGGGGCATTTTGCATTTTTTCTATAGACATATTTTTTATAGACGCAATACAATCGTAATACATAGCATCTACTGCTTTTTTACCAAAGATAGGTTTTTGAGAAAAGGAATGAACCCCTATCCAGTTGAATTGACGTTTCATGAACAAAAGGGCTCCATCGTACCAATGTGTAGCATTGACCACACCCCCGTACCCTTCTTCCAGAGGCTCTTCCCATTCTAGCTCCAATTTAGAGGGATCACTTTCCATAAATATAAAAAATGATTTTTCTACCTTTTGGATCTCTTGTTTGTACTTCTTCACAAATGGTGTAATGAAATCTTTATAAAACGAAATACTCTTTCCATTTATACTTTCAAAATAGTTATTTTTCAAAAGCATGGGGGCACCATTGAGATCATAGTTCCATACACCATGCTCACGCCACACACAGTAGGATCCCTTCTTCCATAAATTGATCCCCCTCTGGTTCAAAACGGTACTTCCAAGAGGAATTTTGTTGAACCCAAGCATGAAAGATCTACTCACCTTTGTAGGATGACCCTCAGTCATCACCATCTCTTGGAAATGTGTGCTTGTTTCAATCACTCCAAAGAAAGGCCAATCAAAAGTAAGAAGTGTTTTTTTTCCTATATAACCGGGTGAGGGTTCATTTAGCGTATCAAAACCGACTACATTTTTACAATTTTTCAAGCGAATCGCCAACCTACAAATCGCAGCTATGTACTTAGATTGTAAGTAGTCCTGGAGATTGGTTCCCTCTATAGTTCGAAGGGGAGCAAAGACCCTTCCGCCAAAAAACAATGTAAACATGGTAGCTGTGACATACTTAGCATAGTTCAAAGGCCAGCTCATCTGGACATATTTTTTGCCTCTTGTATGTTGCAAGATTGCAAAATCTCCCTGTGGAATCTTGGAAACTTCCATTCCCACAGATTCGAGTGTCCAACCAGGAGCTCCATCTCCCCCAGAGAATCGAGACCATACATCTTGGTGTGGATCAATAAAGACATAAATCCCCCTCTTTTCTGCAAGCTCCACCATCCTCCCTACATATTCAATGTAGTCATGATCATAGATTCCAGGGCCACCATGTTCAATGGCTTCCCAAGTGACGAGAAAGCGTAAGAAATTAAATCCCCATTTCTGCAAACGATCAAAATGCGAAGCTGCTTCCTCCTCTGGGAAGGGTCTGCCCACAAAAGAGACCTTTTCGTGGTTCTGAAAGGAGAGTGTTTGGTCAAGAGCAGTATTACCATTTGGAGAGAATGGCACCTTAGTGCTGCCCGAAAGATTGACCCCACGAAGAAGGTAAACTTTACCCTCTGTAGGATCTACAAAAAAGCCATTTTTAGAAGTAAGACGATTCAATTGATTTTTTCCTGCCATAGCAAAAATATTTTATTAGATTTCTTATGAAATAGATGTAACTATACAGCTTACGTATATAATTAGAATGTACAATCTTTTTTTATGGTCTGGGTAATTACATCCATTTTTCATATTTATAGAACCTATATAAATTAGAAAATTAATTCATAATTTGTCTCAAATTCCTAATTATGATCACATTTTTTTTCTTATATTATACATAAATCTTATATGTATTACTTAATCTATTATAAAACATCATATATTACTTTCGTTCCCTCTTTTTCTAAATAATTTTATAATAAAAATAAATCTCAGTTTCTTTTGGATTGGAAAAAAACTTTAAAATAAAAAAAATTTAGTTGATATTTTTTTTTAAATGTATCAGTTTTCGAATCTAGTATAACTACATTATCAAGCTTAATACCAAAATTTTATAACATATTCCAGTTCAAAAAAAGGAAAAATAGATTATGACTACTCAGGCAACCGCTCAAATTGATAGACGAAAATATCCCCGAATCAATGCAAATTTTTCTATGGAAGTTACACCATCTCCATCAGGTGAAGGAACAGGAATGAATGTAAGCCAAGGAGGATTACAGTTTAGCCATAGAGGAAGACTAAATCCTGGAAATATGGTAAATATGACATTGCGTGTAAATGGTTTTTCAGGTGCTGTACATGTAAAAGGAAAGGTAATTCGTTGTGAGGAATCTGGCACAGATAATTATTACCATGTGTCCATTAATTTTGTAGATACAGACAACGATACAGAGGCAAGTATCATGGACATGATCAAATCATTCCAAAGCTAAATTTCTTCCTTCACAAGGGGTTTTCATAACTCCTTGTTAGTATTTCTTTGAGTAAATTCGTCAATCCTCCAGTTTCCCCAATTGTTCCATTGCATCTTCATAGCCCGTTTTTATCAAATGATCTGCTTGGGATGGTGAAAAGTTTAGAATACTTTTCATACCTAACGAAACCTTAGGGCTTACTATTCTGAGGCGGAACTCCCCACCACCTAACCAGTCTTCTATCAGTCCTTTGAATTGTGATTTGACCATCTCGGAGATTGTAACGTTCGAGAGACTTCTTCCCGATTCAAGGCTATATTTAAAATTTTGGAAAGAACCAATTTGGATCAACTCAAAGACTCTCTCAAAAACTTCACTCCTATTTTTGGGAATATCTGAATCGACATGGCCAATTGGTGAGAGTAAGACCACCACAATGTCGCGTATATCTTTTTCCAAAAGCGGTAAGATTGGAGTGTTAGCCATCAGTCCACCATCCCAATACAACTGGGAGCCTACCTTCTGCCACGGGAAAACCATTGGAATCGCTGCTGATGCCAGAATATGTTTAACAGTTATCTCTTGGTTACTAAAAATCTCTAGTTCACCATTCAATATATTTGTTGCCGTTATATAAACTTGAGTATGATTACTTCGTAATACGTCAAAATTTAAATTGTCGTTTAAAAATCTTTCTAATGGTGTGGGATCTGCTATAGGGCTCATTCGATTCAGAAAAAAATCCATCAATGCCCTAAAAAAACGATACTTCATCACTGTACCAATGTTAATTGTTTTCCAAAGTGAAATCAATTGCTCAGGGCGAAGTCCACAACCCAGAGCAACAGCATTGATAGCTCCTACAGATGTTCCACTAATGACTTCAGGATAAAAATTATTTTCAGTTAAATATTTATAAACACCGGCTTGGTAAGCACCCCTACCTCCTCCACCCGAAAGTACAAGACCCCTCTTTGACATACACTCAATCTCCTCTTTTTACGATTCTGAATCTTTTTTAGGTTCCAGCTTATCTTCTATGATACGAAGAAGACTACCTTTGGTAAAATGACCATCTTTTTCGATTGTTCCTAAATCTAGTCCCATAATCTCAGGTATCACTTCACTCACATGAGAAAAAGAGTACACTGAAAAATTCTTTCCTGCCATAGCATTGCGAACATTTCTAGAAAGTATCAAATCCTTTGTATTGGGATGGGGGATGAATACCTTATAGATTGTTTTTTTATCGCCCAATAGTTTTGTAATCTCACACCATGCCTCTACTTTTTGTGTGATTGCCCCGACACTCATCACCTCTCCATATTGTGACATTGATCCGGTAATTGCAATATTACAAGGAATAGCAATCCCACTGAGTGCGGAGAGAGTTGCCAATAGTTCGGCTATGGTTGCTGAGTCACCATCCACAAGGGTATGATTTTGCTCAAATAAAATGGAAATATCCACTCCCAATGAAGGAAAATTAGAAAAGAGTCCTTTTAGATAAGACTGCAAAATAAATACACCCTTATCATGAACGTCCCCTGATAAATTTACTTCCCGCTCTATATTTATAAATGTTCCCGTTCCCATAAGAGCTCTAGATGATATTACATTTACCTGCCCATATTCTTGAAATGTTCCAAATGGTGTAAAAATTGACAATCCATTGATTCGGCCCAACCGAGATCCTGAGAGTGTGATATTATATATACCACTTTTTAAATCTTCATAGTATTTTTTACGAGGGAGGGAGAATCTTTTATCCATGGTGTCAAGTGCCTCTTGGATTTCTTTTTCTCCAATTTTAGTCTTACTTTTTTTGTTTTTAAACAAGACCATAGCCTCTTCGTAAATTGATTTGGTTTCTGTGACATTTAATGAAAACTTTGTTTTGCTCTCATTTTGGATGAGTGCTTCTTCAAATAGACGTTTCTTACCTCCCGTATCTATGGTGGGGTATCCCTCTTTTGCAAGAGAGTCAAGTAGTACAGAAAATCGTTTTATATTTTTCTCATTTAAATCCGCTTCATATTCTAAATCAATTTTAAGTTTAAACACATCACCCAAGCTAATATCTTTTTTTAATAGCTGCTCAACTAAATACTCTTCTCCAATTAGTATCACCCGAACATTTATTGGAAACTGAGGAAGGGTTCTATCCATATATTGGAAAAAATTTACTTCAGGTAAATTGATAAAATCAATCGCCCCATTCAGTAAACATGACTTCAAAACATCAAAAACATTTGGTTCATTTACCAATTTAAACAATGGTAGTATTAAATAACCACCATAGGCTTTTACTAGATTTCCAGGATGGTATTTTCGCTCAGCAGGAATACCAACTAGACTCATTGTATTGGGAGTGGGGTCATAAATTATAGGAGTTGTATTACGTTCAATATCAAAAAGAGGAGTAAAGCCTTCTGAATTACTTGGATTTTGTAGTATAGAGTTTGACTGACGGGAGTAGAAATATTTTAAATCTGTATTTTTTTTTGAATATTCTTTTTTCAAGAGAGATAGTATTCCACTTCTTTTACCAGAACCTTCCTGTCCTGTAATGATAAAGTGGGGATAAAAATCAGGATTATCCAATGCCTGACGAATTACCTTGAGAGATTCTTCCTGAAAAATAAAGTACTCAGTAGAAAATCTTTTTCCACCCTTAATCAGAAAATCTTTATCTTTAAATTCTACAGAAACATCTTTGGGATTCAGCTTCTTTAACATAAGAATAACTCTGCTACAGTACAGAGTTTTGTAAAGCGTTGTTTTCGCTGTGCTTAGCTTGTACTTTCCTAAATGCCGGAACTAATTTGATTTTATTTTAAAGGCTTTTTTCATTTTTTATCTTGCCTTTTCAGAGAAAAAATTCTAAAGAGAGACTATGACACCAAAGGAGTTAGCTGAAGGAGTTGGGAGAGGCGAAAGAAGATCTTTAGCAAAATCTATCACCCTTTTAGAAAGCAAAGCACCCAAAGATCGAATCTTAGGGGAAGAGCTACTTTCCTATCTCTCCAACAATAAAACAAGTTCTATTCGAATTGGTATCACGGGTGTTCCAGGTGCTGGTAAGTCTACATTCATAGAAACATTTGGGCTCTATGTAATCAGCCAAGGGTTCAAAGTAGCAGTTCTAGCAGTAGATCCAACTAGCCCAATTACTGGTGGAAGCATTCTTGGTGATAAAACCCGAATGCCCAATCTAGCAACTCATCCTTCTGCTTTTATTCGTCCCTCCCCTTCGGGAGGTAATTTAGGAGGCGTCACACTCAAAACCAGAGAGTCTATCCAAATTTTAGAATCAGCAGGTTATGACGTAATACTAATTGAAACGGTAGGCGTAGGACAGTCAGAAATTTCAGTTTCCGAAATGACAGATTTTTTCCTTCTCATACTCATTGCAGGCGCTGGAGATGAACTACAGGGTATCAAAAAAGGGATCATGGAAATGGCTGATCTCATTCTAATCAATAAAGCTGATAACAATAATGTTGTTGCCGCAGAACTTGCAAGAAATGAATACAAAACAGCCCTACATTTTTTAAAATCCAGAAGAGACTATTGGACGTCAGACGTCCTAACAGTTTCTGCACTACACAATAAAAATATTGATAAAGTTTGGAGTACCATTGAAACATTTCGAATCCAAACAGCAGAGCATATCCAAAACAATAGAACTTTCCAAAGAAGAAAATGGCTTTTAGATTCTACTGAAAATAGTTTTCGTGAAGAAATCGAACGTATTACTTCTTCAAACCCAGAAATACTCCTCATCCAAGAAAAAGTAGCTATGGGAGAGATCTCCATACGGGAAGCTACGAGAACTATTTTAGAAACTTTTAAAAAATCATAAATTGCAAATTCTTCGAATTTAATAGTAACTTGTCTTTAACACGAAGTGAGCTAATAATTGGATATATATCTGACGCAACTGCAATAACTATCTTTTTCCGCCGGCAGGCGGAAAAAAGCCTAGGATTGTTGCGAATAAAATTGTAAAAACTGACTTTTTGCAAGACCAATATCTGAAATTAATTAATACCCAAAATTCTATAGATTTCTGAATGAATAGTACTACACGCTAATTTTGCTTTGGTTGCAAAATCATCACCTGAGGATGCAAATAGAATAGAACGTGAAGAATTGACAAGAGAGAGGTTTCCACAAATAGGCAAAATATCTTCTAGTTTGCCCCCCTGAGCCCCAAACCCTGGAATGAGTATGTGGAGGGAGGATGTCAATTTACGAACCTTTTCTAGGTCAAATGGATGGGTTGCACCTACCACTATCCCTATCTGTCCTGGATACTTTGAACACTCCCCATCAAAAAAAACAGCCAGATGTTCATAGAATGGTGTGGAGAATTCAAGTTTCAACCTCTGAAAATCAGCAGACCCCTCATTTGATGTAAGGCAGAGTACAAAGATATGCCCACCCATATCTAAATAGGGAAGCAAACTATCCATTCCCATATAGGGGGACACTGTGATACTATCTACTCCAAGGGTTTGAAAATAGTACTTAGCATATTCTTTTGAAGTATTCGCAAGATCCCCTCTCTTCACATCAGCCACAATAGGAATTGACGGATACTTTGTTTTTATATGGTCTATAACTTCTTCAAACTGAGCTATTCCCTTAGACCCATACCTCTCAAAAAAAGCTATGTTGGGCTTATATGCACAGGCATACTCAGAAGTTGCGTCTATAATTTCTTTACAAAAATAAGATAGTGGATTGATTTGATTGCGGGCTATAACGGGAAGTTTTTCCATCTCAGGATCAAGCCCAATGCATAGGGGAGAGAGAATTCTCTCCCTGCGTTTAGAAAATTTTTCAGCAAATTTCAAAGAGTAATAAAACTATCCTTTGCGTTTTATATAGCTTTTTGCAAATTCAGGTAGTACAAACGCTGCTCTGTGCATTTCTGCAGAATAGTATTTTAATCCTTTTGGAATACGATTTGGTTCAATAGGGAAACTGTAGGGATCAATTTTGTTAGATAGACAAGTAAAACCTATTATACCTGAAGGGTATGTAGGAATAGCCGTCCAATAGTACCCGTACTCAGAATAGTATTTTGGAATAAAAGAAAATAGTTCTGAAATAATAGATCCATGGTAGAAAAAACTTTCCGCCTGGGTAGAAATCATTCCTGTATCTCGCAAAGCTCCACTCATAGATTTATAAAAACCTTCACTGAATAGAACTGCCGCAGGCCCAATAGGATCCGATGAATCTATGATGATTACATCAAATTTCTTTTTGTGATCTTCAACATATTTAGCTCCATCTTCATAGGCATGTACCACACGTTTATCACTCATAGCTTCTGCCACATCTGGAAAGTGCTTACGAGCCATATCCACCACGCCCTTATCAATTTCGCAGAGATGAACTTCTTTTACTGATTTATGTTTCAATACTTCCCGGACAGTTCCACCATCACCGCCCCCCACTACCAATACATACTCTGGATTTGGATGGGTTATCATGGGAACATGTGTGATCATTTCATGGTATGAGAACTCATCGCTTTCTGTCATCATGATCACTCCATCGAGTGTAAACACCTTCCCGAAGGCTTGGGTTTCAAAAACGTCAATTTGTTGGAAAGGTGTTTTGATAGAATCGAGAGTGCGAAGGACTCTCATCTTCATCGCACGCCCATTGGAAAGTTCTAATTGTTCATCCAGCCAGAGTTCCATAGTTACCTACTAAAAACGGTTGGTGACAGTGAGACGCATGGTTCCACCTTTGAAAAAATTCTTTGTAAACTCTGAAGCAACTTCAGGGCTATACGCCTTACAAGAAAAAATATCTATATAAGAAGTATTTGTCTCATTGGCAAAATGTGCAGATATACATGAAGTTTCAATGAGCTGCAACATGGAATAACCTGCAACTCTCTCGTCTTCCCCAAAATGTACTACATGGCATTCACCAAAGCGTTTCATTTCTATGAGTTCACAGAGTTCTACTACATATCTCTTGATAGCATCTGCATCTCTAATAGTTGCAGGATCACAAGATTCTAGATCAATGCTAGTCAAGAGTCCCCAAGCTCCTTCAACAAAAGCGGGATACACACGAAGGGATGGTGTGGAATCTATTTTGCGTTGTAAAAAATCTGAAAAATATCCGTAATACTTCTCTCTGATAGATTTGTCTAAAAATCCACCATTG
>JACCDP010219152.1_pt1 | contig 15957 bp, 13 predicted proteins | sample 7445841 | NCBI WGS metagenome assembly JACCDP01 (sample SAMN15323441, study PRJNA562643) | freshwater metagenome | isolation source: river surface water | place: USA:Blue River Watershed | collected 2017-08-17 | reverse complement strand
GACCCCTCTTTGCTGCCGAAACACCTACCACCACCACTGAATCTGAATTTGACATCTCTTTACGAAGTTATTTTACTACTTTACCTTCATATCTACATACACTTTCCATTTCAATTTTTTTTTCAAGGCCACCTTTGGAAAGGTGGCGCCAAACCCACTGCCCATATTAGTTGCATTATCAATAATCAAAATCACTTGAATTCATTAAAATAACTCCCGCTATAATGATGACCATACCAATAAATTGTTTTCGCGTTATAACTTCATTCAAAAAAAGATAGCCTGTCGCCGCAGTCACCAATGGATATGCCGAAAACAATGCAGTTATTAAAACAGCTGATGAATCTTTTAATATATCCAAATAAAAATGAGTAGCGATTAAACCAAACACCGCAGTAAAAGATAACAAAAGGTATAGTTGGGGATTTTTGTTCATTACACGCACATCTTGCATAAAGTTAGTAGGTTTGGTAATGTATATATAAAATACAGCAAGTATCAAATAAAACAATCCTGAAATCAATATCATACTTTCCACGTGAATATATGGCACAATATATTTATATAAAATCGGTCTTGTGCCATAGATTAAAAAGATGAGTATATATTGCAAATATTCAAACAACATTATTATAATAAGTCGCTATAATTATTTTACTAAAAGCCGCGCGGGTGCGACGTAATATAATATTCTCTCTTGAATGTCGCGAGAGAATATTATTTTGCTTGTTTATTTGCGACGCTTTTGAGTGCCTTTTTTGTTGCGTCGTTGTCGTCGTATTGTGCGTTTCTGTCCACGTCTTGGTGCGCGTCGTCGTATCGTTCGGTGTGGAATTTTACTGGGTTTGCGTTTGCGTGTAGAACGCCCTCCCTTCGGACCTGTGGTTCTTGCTCTTTTTATTTTGAATTGTCTCTTCTCGTCATCCGTCACATACTCAGTTTCGCTTCCATTAACTTTATCATAGGTAGCCGTTTGCTGTGTATCCATAGCTGTCCCTGCCTCAGATGGCATGCCCAAGATGCTATTCTTAAAAGCTTCTATTATTTCATTAATTTTATCATTTATTTTCTTTTGAATTTCAACATTGGGTGCATATCTTTTAAGTTTATATAACAACTCTAGTGTTATCGGTCCTGTTATCACTTTTTTAGATTTATCATCATATTTGTATGCGTTATCATTTTGCACCATATTGGTCATCAACATATTGCTGGCATCGTATGTAATACTAATATTACCATTTTGTAAAAAATTAACATTTGTAAATAGAAATGGTTTATCAGCTGGCTTTTTTGTTGAGTCTTCTGTTTCTGTATCGGAGCCTTCACTTGATGAAGCCAAATCTGCATCATTAATAGGAGTAATATTCTCACTATTAATTACTTTAAAGTTTTTATCAAGCTCTAATTGGCTCATATCTATTAAAGTATCCTCATTATCAACATAATATGATGGCGATGACATAACGAGTAAGTCTTCTAGGTCGGGTAATTCAACTATTGCTTTACATATGGCAGATTTATCAGTTAATTCCGTATCCATTATTTTTTGAAGTTTCCGTATATACTCATTCACGCGTTTTATGACGTTATCACGTTCGGTGTTAAACAATTCAACCATCGTTTTATCATATTCATCACTTTTCTGAGTTTTAATATCACCATTCAAACCCAATCTTTCAACAAAATTCAATAATCTGTAGCTCATGCGTATATCCGTAGGAATCAAACTACCAAGCTTGTTTGTGGACGTATCAAACATTGGCGTGTTGCTTAAACCGAACACATCAAATGATTTGGATATTTCAACTGCATACGCGCCTTGTCCCTGACTCGCATCTGCCTGAGACTCAGACTGAACTGGGCTCATATTAGCTAATTGTTGTATCCAATTGGCATATACTAATGTTTTTTTCATAAGGAAAATACCCTCCTTATCGCTATAAACATTTTGCACCATAGGATGCACAACTAACCCTCTGCCACCTAATGTATTTGTATCCACCTCACAATCTCCGTCATCCTGTTCTCCATCGCCAGTTGCATCACTAACGCGATATATCATTAGAAGATTATCTAGCTTTCCCAAAAAGTATTGGATATATACATCACCCCACACATAACTATCTATTGTGCCAATCTCTGTAAGTTCCTTACCAGAAATACGATATAGTTTATCCATGGCAGTTTTCAAAGAAAACACTAGTAGAGTTTTTTCATGAACATTTATCGTCGTATTGAATTCAATTGTTTTGTATTCATATTCATGTGCGAACGCGAAATTCTTACTACGATATGGTATTTGGCTGAAGCCATCTGGTTTAGGTTCAATCTTATTATTAACATACCATATTACATCATCTAAAATTATGTGAAATTTGCTAGGTATATTATTCCATGTTAATAAGGCGGTCTTAGGATTTTTGGTATCATCATGACGTGTAATTTTAATCGTCCCTCCATCTTTATTAGACCAATTGATATTAAAATCATATAATCCATAAATATTTTCTATAATATATTCTTTAGGCGAAGTTGTATTGTCATTCTCCCCAGTCTCACAACCATCAAGCCCACATTTCTTAGGTATGGATGGATAATTTTTGTCATGTTCTTGCAAAGTTCTAGTCATATTTTCAGAAGTATCGATTTTTTTACCAGAACCTGCACTGACATCCGAACTTGCACTTGCACCTGTACTAGTCAATTCATCTATTCTATTTTGAACGTCGGCACAAAATAATATTTTTTTGTCATCATCTAAGTCTCTATAAAAAATCCTAAATGTGTTTATTGTTATCTGTTTTCCTGACTCTGGATAATTCCTACGTTCAACGCCTTGCATCAAATCCACTATTAATTGAACATACATTTCATATCTTGATTCATATTTCTCGGTTGGTATATTTGGAATAATTATTTTTGCTGTTTCGCGAAGATACGTTTCTAATTTTTTTATATTTGTTTCCTGAATTGTATGTGATTTAGAAACATTAATCTTTTTCTCTTTATAACTAAGTAGTGAATTCAGTGCTGTTATTAACTCGTTATTTTGCGCATCATCTTCAGGAAACACCAAACTGATATAATCATTCAAATATTGAAGCGTTCTAACATCATGTGCTAAATCAGTAAAGTCATTTATTGCACAGGTTTTTTTAGTCATATTTTGTATATCAACAACACTGATTTGCTTGATTTGCTCCTTTATTGGCTGAACATTTCCAGATTCATTCAGTTTCTCTACTTCACTTATATTGTCAGGATATCTGTTTTCAGCGGCTTTGCCAAGTCCATTAACTCCATGTTTCATCATATCCTCCATTCTTGAAGATATACCAACCTCTTTAATCATCGCCTCTGCGGGACTAAGCACACTCCATAGAGGATTAGGTTGAATACCAATGTGGATGACTTTATTGGATTTATTATTTAAAATAGTCTTATTCACCTCATCTTTATATTTTGCAATAGTGAATAAATATTTATATGCATCTTTTGTAGACCTTCCATTTGGGTTTGGCACAACCCCGTTACATTGTGAGCTTTCATTTAATTTTTCCCAATTAGTAAATTTCTTAAAATTAAAGGTCCCAGCATTAAAATCTTTTGCGTCGGTTTTAATAATATTTTTAGACATATCATAATCCACACAAATATAACATTCACATTTTGTTTTATTTTTATTTATAATGGTTGTTAAATGAATAATAACACAATTTTTATTTGAAACAGCTCTATAGTATTGCGTCATTGATATTTCTGTTTGATTATTCTCATTAAATTCAGGCACATTTATTAATTCATTATTGCTCAACGCAATCAACCCAATAAAACTAGTATCATCTGGAGCCAATTGTAATGTTTCAGGAAGACGTAATTTTAATGGTTTATTAGAATCATTTATTGTAATGTTAATAACATATTCTGTCTTACTATAGGTATTATCCATTACAACCGGTTCTATCTTTGTAAACGCAGAATTACATGTAATGGTATTATCTGTATCCATTTGAATGATATTGGTACTTGTAGATGGGTTGTCGTCAATAGCAAAGATACCAATTTTGTTTGAGTCATCGCTAGAGCTTCCTGAACCAAAGACTAACTTATAAATATAATCAAATGCATCCCAAAATATTCCTTCATCATCATCCATGTTATACTATTCACCGAATTTAAATTCAATGAAATATGTTAAAATTCCAACAATAAAATAATCAAGTATAGCATAATGTCTCATATTCTGTGGTTCAAAGATTGTTCGTATAAAAACAAACATTTGGTCGGGGGCAAATGCAGTTCTTTAGGCGAGTTATATTATTTGGCCAAAATATTAAATTTCGACGTAGCCGACGGCTTCGCGATTACTACCACACTTTATGATGAATTTATAGAAAAAAATAATTTACAGCCCAAGATTGAGGAGATACTAAATACCATTAATACCGAAGATTTAACAGAATTAGAAGCAAGGGCGCACCAGTTAAGACAGCTTGTCATTGATTCTGAATTGGAAGCAGTCCACGCCGAGATGATTTGCAAACATTACAAGGATTTATGCGACCTCTTTCACAACCCTAATTTAGAAGTCGCCGTTCGTTCAAGTGCCATCGCCGAGGATTTGCCCAATGCGTCTTTTGCAGGTCAACAGGATACGTATTTAAACATCAAAGGTGGTGAGAATTTGGTCATCGCCGTGAAGAAGTGCTTCGCCTCATTGTTCAATACCCGCGCTATTTCATACAGAAAGACGCACAACATTCAGTTGTCCGACGTGAAAATCTCCGTCGCGATTCAAAAAATGGTCCGTTCCGACTTGGGTTCCGCGGGCGTCGCCTTCTCCATTGACCCAGAGACTGGCTTCAACAAGGCCATCGTGGTGAATTCCGCGTTTGGTTTAGGAGAATTGGTTGTTTCTGGTGGAGTCAAGCCCGACGAAATCATTTTGGACAAGCGTGCGCTAAGACACATTGACGGCGACCCCGTTATAACCAAGAACAAGGGGGACAAAAATACCAAAATCATTTACGACGAGGTTTCTGGTGTAAAGGAGGTGGAGACGTCTGAACACGAGAAATCCAATTATAGCATAACAAATAGTCAGGCCATAACCTTGGGACGTCATGTGCTATTGTTAGAGGAGTCTTATTCCAAGATGTTCAAGAAGCGGATTGGCGTTGACGTGGAGTGGGCGATTGACGGCGTTGACCACAAGATTTACATTATACAGACGCGCCCCGAGACGATTCATAGTAATAGTGAAGAGTTGGAGTTGATAAAATATGTCTTGTGCGAAAAAAGCAATGTCCGCGTAACAGGTGTAGCCGTCGGCGATAAAATCAGCACGGGACGCGTAAAGGTATTAACGTCCATGTCTCAATACAAGGATTTCAACAAGGGCGACATTTTGGTGACGGACATGACGACGCCAGACTGGGAGCCGATTATGAAGATTTCATCTGGAATCATTACAAACAAGGGTGGACGAACATGCCATGCCGCGATAGTCGCGAGAGAACTCGGATTAAACGCCGTTGTGGGTGCTGGAAATGCTACGTCGGTTCTGTCAAATGGCGACATGGTTACCATCTCATGTTCAGAAGGCGAGATGGGAAAAGTATACGAGGGCGAGTTGAAGTTTGAAATTGAGAAAATGAAATTCAATAGCAATTTAACCTTGCCTGTGAAACTCATGTTGAACGTGGGCAATCCCGAAAATAGCTTTATCAGTTCCATGATTCCGAACAGCGGTGTTGGATTAGCGAGAATGGAGTTTATTGTAAGCAACTACATTAAAATTCATCCACTTGCCTTGTGCGACTACCCCAAAATCAGAGACGACATACGCGAACAGATTCACGCTATACTCGGTAATGACCATCACAACGGCAAATGGTATTTTATCAAGCGGTTGGCAAGAGGCATGTCCAAGATTGCAAGCGCCTTTTATCCGAACCCTGTTATAGTGCGTCTCTCTGACTTCAAGTCCAATGAGTATAGAAACTTGATTGGTGGCGAGTTGTACGAACCCAACGAGGAAAATCCCATGATTGGTTGGAGAGGTGCATCCAGATATTATTCGCCCGAATACGAAAAGGGTTTTGAATTGGAGTGTGAAGCCATCAAGTATGCAAGAGAGAAAATGAAGATGGATAACATAGTGGTAATGATTCCTTTCTGTCGCACACCTAAGGAGTGCCAGTTGGTGCTTGACAAGATGGCCGAGTATGGATTGGTGCGTGGTGAAAACGGACTACAAGTCTACCTTATGTGTGAGATTCCTTCCAACGTTATTGAGGCCGACTATTTTAGTCCCTTGGTGGATGGAATTTCCATTGGTGGCAATGATTTGCTTCAATTGACGTTGGGTGTTGACCGCGACAGCGACAGAATTACCCATTTGTCCAATGACGAAAACTTGAGTTATAGACGCATGATTCGCATGGCCATTAAGACCTACAAGGAACATGGTGTCAAGGTTGGATTTTGTGGACAACAGCCATCCGACAGCACTGAGTTTTGCAACTTTTTAATTGCAGAGGGAATAGATTCCATTTCGGTTACACCAGATTCTGCGTTGAAGACTCTAACCAATATTGGTAAATAAGTGGTGCGTCATTCGGCGCCGACAATACTCAAATAATATTTTTGTATAATAAGTTAAAACAATAATATTATTTTCATAAAATATACTACTAGTATGGTATTAATCGTGTTGCGTCATGGCGAATCCGAATGGAACAAGGAAAACAGATTCACTGGTTGGACCGACGTCGGATTAAGCTATAATGGAATGGAAGAAGCTGCTCGCGCGGGCGATTTAATCTCGCAATACAACATTGATTATGTATGCGTAAGCACATTGAAACGCGCAGTTCATACCTTCACCACTCTTAGCGAGAAATTACACCCAAGCAATAATGGCATACTTACAACATATTACATGGACGAATTAAAAGAGCGCGATTATGGCGATTTGACCGGTAAAAACAAGGACGAGTTGAAGGAAATGTACGGCGCAGAGATGGTTCAAAAATGGCGTCGCAGTTATTACGAGAGGCCACCAAATGGAGAGAATTTAGAGCAAGTCGCACAACGTGCAGGTGTTTGCTTTGATAAAGATATTCGCCCATTACTTGAACAAAATAAAAATGTGTTAATCGTCTCTCACGGAAATACTATTCGTGCATTGTTTGTCCATCTAGGATTCTACACGCCTGAGAATATAGAGTCTTTTGAAGTCGCTACTGGAAAGCCATTATACATTGATTTGAAGACCAACTCATTTGGTTATGTAAACAAGTATGAGTTAGTTCCTTACCAAATCATTGATAGTCGTGGATATCCCACGATTGAAGTCTCGTGCTATAACAAAACAACGCGCAAATGTGTCGGCAAAGGTTCTACCCCAAGTGGTGCGTCGTGCGGTTCAAATGAAATGTTGGAGTTGAGAGACGGCAAAGCCGATTGCTACAAGGGCAAATCGGTTTTTAATGCAATCAACAATGTGGTGAGGGCCAATCGTGATTTGATGTTAAACACTCAAACAATTGCAAGCTTGACGAATCTTGACAAACAACTCATGGCATTGGATACAACCGAGCTGAAAACTCAAATGGGTGGCAATGCCATCACTGCAATGAGCTTTTGTTTTGCGGACGTTGCATCTAAAATGATAAACAAGCAAATGTTTGAATATATTGCCTTTTTGTACAATCATACGATTGACCCACATCGCCTGCCTACGCCTTTTGTTAATATCATTAATGGTGGAAAACATAGCGTAACGGGTGAGCTAAAAATCCAAGAATTTATGATTTTTACCCGCGAAGATATGAGTGTAAGCAAGAAGACGCAAGCTATTTGTGAGATTTATTACACCCTACAAAAGTTATTAGTAGAGAGATATGGTGCATCTGCCAAGGCGATTGGAGACGAAGGTGGATTTTGCCCGCCCATTCATACGGCGGAAGAAGCATTGGGAGTTATTGAGGAAGCCATCGCCAAAAGCAAATATCAAGTCGGGGTAGATATATTCATCGCGTTGGATTGCGCCGCCAGCGAATTTTACAATGTAGATACTGGTTATTATGAAGTAGAAACTGACCTCTATTTAAATGGCGACGAACTCATTGAGTATTACGGAAAAATGATAGAGGCGCATCCTGGATTAAAGAGCATTGAAGATGGCTTTCATGAGTCTGATTATGAGTCGTGGAAGAAGTTTACTGCATTATATTCTGACAAGATTATGATAGTCGGCGATGATTTGTTTACAACCAATAAGAAGATTATTAAAGAAGGATTGGATAACGGCTGGGCAAACACGCTATTGTTAAAGGTGAACCAAATCGGCACGATTACGGAAGCGATTGAAGGTGCCAAGATGATGTTTGAAAAGGGCAACAACGTAATCGTCTCTCACAGGTCGGGAGAGACAAACCACGCCTATATTATTGATATTGCGATTGGTATTGGCGCCAAGTATGTTAAGATTGGTAGTCCGTGCAGAGGTGAACGCGTAGCAAAATTCAACAGATTGTTGGAAATTGAGCAATATTTGCAATATATCCAACCTCAATAAACGAAATAAAAATATAATACAATTTTCTAATTATATTATATGAATATTAACATAGACAGCAACCCCAAGGACGTATTTTATGATTTTCTAAATAGTTCAGTAATAACTTACGTAGGTGCAGGGTCATCTGGATTGGGAGTATTAGCCTCTAATGCAACTAATGATAGTTATAAAATACTAACAACCAACAATGAAAATGTCGTATGTTCAAAATTATTCGTCAAGATTGTGCCAATATATACAGATATGGATGCAAAGATACAGCCTAGTTTTAGTTTATTACTTCCAGGTATGTATACTGCATCAATATATTCCAATGCAGAAGTTGATTTTTGGAATGAAGTTTATTTACAAAGTAAGATATATAAAAAAACGAATGAATTTTTAGAGGCCGTTTGTCCGCCAATAGTATATTCCGAGTGTCTGGATAATGCCAGTTCAATTGAGATGCTAGAAAAATTATTTTCTCTGGTAGACAAGACATCAGAGCATGATGAGAGCGATGACCCAATGTATGAATTATCTAATAGATATTATAAGAATAAAAGCACACTTAAATTAGGTATTATTGGAATGGGTTTTACAGAAGGATATACTTCATTATATTCAATGTTTCGTAGTAATTACCCAAATATAACACGCTATTTTGACCTAGCAATATATGAATTATTGCGTTTATATTCAGCTGGTTATATACACGGCGATTTCTCTCTAGCAAATGTTATGATAAATACAGATTATAATTATACAGGCACAAATTCTGGACGCGCAATGCTAATAGATTTTGGTATGACATTTAAGCATAACTACAAAGATAGGGATATCCCAGTAATATTACAAAAAATGCTACGTACTGCAACACCATTTAGTGGGATAACGCCCATGGAGCATGGCAACTATAGATGGTTTGTTAATTATATAACCAATAATCTTGAAGACATAACCATCTCAATTAAGAATTTAAATCAAATGATTACAGCTCATATTCATAATATGGTAGATATGATAGATATTACATATCCAGAGGTATTAGCAAGAATACGTACTTATAATGACACCGAACAACATAATAATATATTTAATGGCGGTTTTACAAATCGCGAGGGTGTTTATGCTACGGATAATAAGATGTTTGTCAGCAACCCAATGATGTCTAAACCCGACTCAAAGTCAAATACGCTTTCTATGATTGAATTTAATCATATATTTAACCCCAAAAAAATCGATATTCCACAACTATTGGACGCCTATTTACGCACATTAAATCTAGGAGAGCAAACTATCAGTGCAGGAATTAATAGTGTAAAAGTCAATATGGGTGGTAAAAAACGAAAAAGGTCCTCACGAAACAAAAAGCGCAAACACAAAGAGAAAACCAAACGACGACGCGTTTATCGTAGTAAAAAAACATATAGACGTCGCCGTTAAAAGTTTTTGCCATAAACCAATTTATATTTTCATTGAATAATATAATACATGCAAAAGACTGGATTAACTCCAACATATTATATTATTACTCTTTTAGGGTATGTCGTAATGACCTCGGTATATGCGATATTTTTACGATACAACTTGAAGCACTACAAGTATGGAGTTATATTTGGTTCTGCATTAATACTTTATGGATATGCATTATTAGCATATGAATATTATGAAGAATGGAGTGTAGCAATCAACGAAGAAAAGAGACTACATATAGACAATAAATACGATAAAAAAGAAACCATTAAAAAGGCCGAACAAAAAGAATTTCAGTTTGTAGAGCTTGAATTGGTGACAAAACACTTTTTTAAAGGACATGCCATGTTATGTCTTTTCCACATATTGTCGTTTATAATACCTATTAATGAGCATTTAAAAATGACCGACATTACAGCTATGTTGGGACATTTCATGGTTTACACTAATACTTATTTAACATTTGGCTACGTGTTGTTATTGACATATTATCTCTTGTATTTAATCAGAAATTATGCAGAAACACACAAATACTTTGTAAATAAGTTGCAAGTGGTTGGTTCGGGTATGTTAATATATCACTACATTCAAAATATAATATATATGCTTACACTCTAAAGTTATAGTGTCATCTCCACATAGTGTACGTCGCTATCAATCGCATTTAATACACTTTGGCTCATTACGATTTGAAAGAATCGTTTGTATTTTTTCACGCCTTCGGGAGTATAGCCGTCGCTTTTACGAATCGGTTTCATTTCATATTTGTATCCGTGTAATATTTGTCGCACTAAATTCAATAACGGCCATTTTTGGTTTGCCTCAGCACTTTCTTGCAAACTAGTCATGGCAGAAGAGCTAAATAACTTTTTCAATTCTGGAATACGTTTTTTGATATCGGCGTATATTGAATTATTTAACAACATTTCGCGAGGAATTAATTGTCCGTGTAGCGGTTCAGTTGTAATTCCAACTGATTTCATGATTTCTTTACTAACTTCGTCCAACATTATATTACGAAAAATATTATTTTTTTCATAATATAATGTATAATAATGCGTAAATCTACGCGCATAACTACTAAAAAACAGAGTCGCAGAAGAAGATATAAAACTAAATGTAGGCGTAGTACTCGTCGTTGTGTACAACGAAGAACCCGAAAACAATATGGCGCATCAGGTAGACGTACTATAGGTGGGGCAGACGACGAGATTAAAGAGCGTCTAAAACGAAATGACAGAGATTGGTACAATGCCAATGTTGTGCCTGCAGAAGAACGAAGCGCCAAAAGACGTGCAGAAATGGAAGCACGGGATAGACCAGAAGCATTTACGGCACCTTCTATAGCCAGTATGGGCGACCCCGAAATGATGAGGAAGCATCTAGAGACATTAGACCGCGTGGAAGAACGCGACAATCAATTATTAAAGCACGCTTTAGCACGCTCAATCGCAAAAGCAGATGCAGAAGTAGAACTAGATAGACAACGCGAAGAAGCAGAAGCAGAAGCAGCGCGACAACGCGAAGAAGCAGAAGCAGCGCGACGACGCGAAGAAGCAGAAGCAGAAGCAGCGCGACAACGCGAAGAAGCAGAAAAATACTCATTCAAAAATTTATATCCGATAACAAGAGGTCCAAATCCATTATTTCACTATGCTGATTATATAATGGCGGCTGAACCAGTTCCAGATGGTTCAACATTTATGAATATATTCAATAATAAAGATAACAAGCCATTAAAAAAGAAAAGAAAGCGCTAGTTTTTTTATAATTTATTGTTTATTTTATTAATTTTGTAATGGCACCTAAATTCCAAAGGCGGGGATAGAATATACGTCTCCCGTTTTCACATACTTGGCAATAATCTTGGGATTAATTTTATTCAAGACTATGTCTTCGGCTTGATACACATTTCCCGTCTGGTCCACATAATAAATGATTCCACCAATGTCTTGGGCCCACACTTCAATCTTTTGCATCGTAGGAACCGACTCATTCTGCGCCTCCATCATTCCGTTTGGTGTCCCTTTCATGTGAGTCCCACAATATTCACAATCGGTTTTCTTGCGCCGTGTGCATTGTTCATTATTCGCGCGCTTTGCGGTGCATCTATCAAAGAAGGGGACGACATTTTTTACGCGCTTGCGTTTTGTGAAATCTTCTTTGGTAAGCACAAGACGCTCGTAATCGTAAATATACATCAATAATTCATTGCACGCCTCATTCTGCAGACCAAGTTGCACGGCTTTTTCTTTAATACTATTTTTAAAAGTAGTAGTATACTCCTCAATTAATTTATTCAAACGTCTATCCATGTTTACTATTGTTGTCTAAGTAAACATTGATAATTTTATTTCAGTTTTTTTTATATTTCACCAAAAAGGCTTAAAGCCCGCAAACAGACCTATTTGAAATTATCCATATTTACTATGACTCGCGGAGATTCCAGTGCGTCTTGCGGGTCAATGTCTGTAGAATATGCATCATCATTATCGCTCATTTCCATTATAGAAGGGTCAATAAGAATTTGCGTCCCATCTTCGCTTGTTAATACCTTATCAAGCAATTTTTTCCGTTTTGTTTTTGACATTCCATCTAAATTGATATCACTTTTCACTTGTTTCATCATCAAGTTAACTTTCATAACAAAGCGTGTTAATAATTTTAAATGCGACGTATGGAAAAACACAACATAATTAATAAACAAATTCACCTTCTCTTTTATGACAACCAAATTATAATTAAATGACATGACAAAGTTGTCTATATTTAGACCAGATTTATTCGTCATTTCATGCGTTTTCAATTCTTGGTCTTTAGAAATAATATGTGTGCATAACGTATTTAAGAATAAAAGTATTGCTTCATGCACTTGTTGAATGGTCTCAAAATCATATTGTTTGAATGGCTCCAAATCTTTATATACAGGAAATACATATGCATCTGATTTAACTATCTCTATTATTTTGCCATCGTTTACATTTTCAACTATATAATCCATAATAATTTTATACAACTTGTAATATTCACAATACATTCGGTTATTAATCGCATAAAACAATCGTTTCATGTCTTCATACTCTATACCAATCAATTTCGACTGAAATCGCAATGAATCTAGTCCAAAAATTAATACTTTATCTTGGCTTTTTGTAATAAAATCTGCATATATCGTGTTCAATTTAGTAACTATATTATTCAAACCTACAAAATTAGTGTGCACCTCAGTGCGAAGTTCAATGAGTTTTATGAATGATTTTTTTAAATCGCTTATTCGTTCTTCCATAATATATACTATAAATAAAATAATATAAAGACATTATATATGGCACTTGTGGAAAAACCAACATCCTCAAAACGCAAAACAGAATGGACTCCTGACCACGAGACGATATTAGTAGAATGGGCCGACAAGGCAATGTGTTATAGATGGCTACATACACGAGCAAACGCAATGTATAATACTTTAAATGCGTTTTATACTGTGCCTGTTATTATTATTTCAACACTAACTGGAACTGCAAACTTTGCACAAGACAGAGTTCCGTTGAACTACCAAGGATATTTTGTTATGGTTGTCGGTGCATTTAATATTTTAGCGGGTATTATTTCAACCATTCAACAATTTTTAAAGATAACTCAATTAAACGAATCACATCGTGTAAGCAGTATTGCGTGGGACAAGTTTTATCGCAACATCAAAATAGAACTTGCAAAACACCCAACAGAGAGAATGAGTGCGACTCAAATGATTAAAATGTCTAAAGAAGAATATGACCGACTCATGGAAACTAGCCCAAATATCCCAGCGGAGATAATTGCCATGTTTAAAACTTCGTTTGAAAATAGTGAAAATTACAAAGATATTGTGAAACCTGAGATTTGTGACGTGCTCGTATCCACTGAGAAAACGAAAAATACTTGGCATACACCTGAAAATTTGAGTATACATATCAAAGAAGAAATTGATGAAATAGAAGAAATTGCAAATAAAGAAAAACTCATAAAAGAAACAAATTTAAAGATTGTGAAAGAGTTCAAAACATTATTTTATAGATTCAATAATCGTGAGGCGACTGAGTCTGAAATCATAGATAACTTACAAGAAAAAATGAGTTCTCCTGAATTGAAAAGTTGTATAGAACAAATGAGACAATACACTGGAAGGGGAGATGATGCAGTATAAATATTGCATCAGCCTATACATATTTTATCAATTTTTATCTACTACAGGTTCTAAAATTTGTAGTCTTTTTTTTAAAGATTCAATATCAAAGTGAATATTTTCAACTGGAACAAAATTATACATTAAATCAAAACGTTCAGGCTCCTTATCAAATAAAATATGCGCTTCTTTACCCATACCTATAGAATATCCTAGTTCTAAATGCGCAGATTTACCTGCAGGCATCACCATAACTACTATATCCGAAGAATCAATATGTCGCTTGTCAAATTCAAAATTATTTCTTGCGGCATAACAGGTTAATGCCTCTTTATAATTCCAGCCTCTTTTTTTAGAATATTCAAATAAATACTGGTCAGCTTCAGGTCCAGGAGTTATCCATTGGTCAAAAACATCATATTTAGACCGCAACTGAGCTGATATACTCGTAATATTATCATTTTTTAGAGCACCTATAATGTAGATTTTTTTCATTATATACACCTTTATTTTATATATAATGATACTTTTATATACTAATTCCTAATTTATTCCCCATTCCCCATGGTGCTTATATCGGGCAATATAAAATAAGATACAACTAAAAATAGATAAAATATCAGATACACTGAATATTCTGCAGTAGATATGTTGAAAAAATTAAGAATCTTAGTAACTGCCAAAATTATCAAGAATACTATTATCCAAATACCAATTGTCTGTAATGTTGTCATATATTTGTTTCAGAAATAAATATATCGGTTCTTTCATAAAAACAAACTTTTTTGGCGATCAATAGAATGAGAACTTAAAAACGTCTGTTGGCTATAATCCTTTACAACCCACAAAGGCGAGTTCATATACTTGCACCCGTCGTCCAAATCAACCTTCCCTACATACACACTATCATATTGATTTGTCCATGTGCCATCATAATCAGATATTCTCATGGTAAGCCTTGCCATGCTAGACGTTTCTTCATTTGACAACAAATATTGTTTCATTTGCGACTCGTCTATATTATCCGATGGACGATTCAAAACAACTTTCGTTCTTCCTAAAAATAGAGCCATGCGAAGAACACATCCGTGTCTATACTTGTTATCAGCACTTAAATATTGTTTAAATTCAGGATTCGCCAGTTGCTCTTCCGTAGGCACAACAGCTTGTTTCATTGCGTTAATATAATCTGTAAAATAATAGTATGGACCCATAACTGCATCGCTTTGAGAGCAACACACGCCAAACATTGACATAAATTTTGCATTTTCTGCATATGTTCCGCGGTATGCAACCACTGGCAACTCATAAACTTTTCCCCGAGAATTCTCTAAATATAAAAATTCATTGTGTCTCGTAAAAAAATCCAAGACATCAATACTTATCGATGTCCGACAAACCATTCGGTGATTCATGATTTCATCTGCCAATACGAATGATTGCACGGGGAACATTAATAGAAACATGCCTGCATTATCAGGTCGATAATCAAAAAACAAATATAGCGTTCTATTCTCAAGCAAATGTCCATTGAAGTTGCTCAATGCCTCCAAATCAACTGAGAACTCAGTCCAGAGGATTTTTATAAAGTTCAATGAAATGCCGTCGTTGATTAGACCAAACTGCAAGAAGGGGGCAACACCCTCTGTATTAATGCTATACGGGCAAATTACAACGTAGTCCACATCTGTTATCTCGCCCATGTTTTTTGTTAATGATTCTAGTGCTCGATAATTATATTTTGGGG
>JACCDP010991126.1_pt1 | contig 15959 bp, 21 predicted proteins | sample 7445841 | NCBI WGS metagenome assembly JACCDP01 (sample SAMN15323441, study PRJNA562643) | freshwater metagenome | isolation source: river surface water | place: USA:Blue River Watershed | collected 2017-08-17 | reverse complement strand
TTTGACCGGTTGTTTGACCATTAGCATTAGTTGTCTGACCGTTGGTTCCATTAGTTCCATTGATTGTCTGGTCATTAGAACCATTAGTTTGACCGGTTGTTTGACCATTAGCATTAGTTGTCTGACCATTTTGTCCAGATCCATTAGTTACATTAGTTGTCTGACCATTAGTTTGTCCAGTTGTACCATTGGTTGTTTGACCACTTGTACCATTTGATTGGTCATTGGTTTGTCCATTAGAACCATTAGTTGTCTGACCATTAGTTCCAGTAGTCTGTCCGTTATTTTGACCATTAGTTCCAGTAGTCTGTCCATTATTTTGACCACTAGTATTTTGTGAATTGCCTTGAGTAGTCTGACCACTTGTTTGGTTGTTATTGTTATTTTGTCCGTTTATTTGACCACTATTTGATGAACCATTATTTGATGATTTATCTTTCTTTTTGTCCTTCTTATTAGAAGATGATTTGGCACTTTCTATTGCGGACATAGTATTAAGAGAACCACCAGGACCTACCAGACTTTGTTGTAAGTCACTGAGAGCTGAGATGTTATTTATAACAGAAATAAAATTAATGACTGTTCCTTGTGCTATGTCAACTGCTGTGCTAACACCTATTATAGATCCACATGGATTTCCACCACCAAATGAGTTATAAACATTTGTTGCCCAGCTTTCAAAAACACCATTCTGGAAATCAGTTGGAGAGAATGTTTGTATCTGACCAAAATAAGTCACAGTAACTCCATTTACAGGCACATTCATGCTCTTCATCAAGCCAGTGCAAGGATCAGTGTAAGAATAGATAAATGTCTGAGCCTTTGCAAAAGAAGTGATAAATAAAAATGTTGTAATGAATATGATTTTGAAAATATTCATTTAACTCTTAAATATTCCTTTTTTTATCATTCTTGCTACAACTCTGGAACTTGCAGTTTCTAATGCCTTCTTAGTAGTTATACCAATAGTTGATTGATTAAACTTTATAGGAGTGTCATCAATTCCATCTAAAATAGACTCTGTTTTAATAGTTGATGCTTCACCAAGACCTGAACCAACTAAAACCTCACCAGTTTCAGCGTCAACAAATTTAACTTGAAGTCCTAATCTAGTAGTCTGAGTTGTCTTTGATTCTCCATTTACTTTTACTACATCATCTTCTGATACAGAGAAATCATAAACCTCTATGTAAACAAAATATTTTGCTAACATTACATTGCCCTTAACTTCAATTTTGTTTTGTGAAATACCTTTATCAGATGCTTTGTCTTGAGCTATCATTTTTTCTTTTATCTCAAGTTTATCTTCAGTGAAGATAAATCTATTTGTCATCTCAAGATATTCAATAACAATATTAGTTACACCAAGACCAACTCTTTTATCTTTTAGTTCTGGATACATCTCATATAGTTCAGCGTTGATACCAACTTTTAATAGTTGAATAGGAACTTTTATACTATCTGTATAGTTAGATACGCTGTCTATTGATTGAGTTTTTTCAAATGCTGCTTGATATGATTCAGTCTTTACAGAACCAATTTGAGCACTAATTGTTTGATTAAATCCAAATATTGCCGCAAGCGATATTAAGATAGTTTTTAGTAGTGGTTTCATCTCTCTTTATTTTTTTTATTTTTAATTACTCACCGGATTCATTTCTTAGTAATCCACATATTTGACACTCTTCAAATCCATCTCCATCAGCATCTCCCCAAACGTGTTCACAATTTCTATGTGCAAAATACTCATCAATATCACCATCACCATCAGTATCATACCCGTCATTTATACCATCTCCATCTTCATCAATCTCAACCTTTTCAACTGTATTAGTAACAACTTCTTCTGTTACAACTGATGTTGATTCGGTGTTAGCTTCTACATTAACTTTTTTTTTCAAATTAGATGTGTAGTCTGGCATTTCAGTAGGTTTCTTTGGACTATCAGGAAACTCACTAACATTTGAAAGTGTAACTCCATCTTCTTCATCAACTTTTTGTATCAACATTTTGTCTCTGTCTTCTGAATTAAACCAGTAGTCAACAACTTTATTTAAGTTACCAACAAAGGCACCTAAAAGAATTAATAACATTTCTTTCCAATCCTCATTTATTGATGCCCCAACAAATACTCCGAAATTTATACCAAGAATTATGAAAAAGAACAGACCCAATACAATTGCTGTTATTCTCCATCTGTTTGCTTGCATTTGTTGTAACATATAGTAGAATCTATTTTTATCTTCTACTTTTACATAGTCATTTTTACTGCTAAAGAAATTTTTAAGTGCCATAGTTTTAATTTATTTTTTTTATTTTTTTTTTGATAACTCACTACCTGTTCCCAAGAAGTGAGTTAATATTATTACCAAGGATCTTCCTCTTTTGGTTTTTCTTGTTTAGCAGGTTGTTCTTTTACAACTTCTCTCTCTTTGATAATTGTATTAGTACCACCACCTTGTTTCTGTTGATTAGTGTTATTGTTTTCTAAGTTAATAACAACTGGTGCTGGAGGAGCTTGTTGAACCTGCTCAGTTTTAGTCTCTTCTTTTGGTTCTTCGTGTGATCCACCAAATAACATAGTTGATAACCAAACACCACCACCAGCGATAACTGTTGTTAATGTTGCGATGATTGTCTTTTTAAGTGAAGACCAAGATCCTTCTTCCGGTTCTTGTGTTTCTGCTTTCTTTCTTGCCATAGTTTATGTTTTATTTTTTGTTTTTTAGATAATCACTCACCAGTTCCCCAGAGAGTGATTATGTTATTTTTACTTCATTAATATTGTCTTGTTAACAGATATTGCTGTTGAAGAAATTAATGTTGTGTAGTATGTTCCAGGTGTCAAATCTTTAAGACTTGCGCTGTATGAGTAGTTACCACTTGGCATATACTGTTCAAATACTGTGATTGCTCTTTTACCATTTGCATCTACAAATGATAGATTAACATTACCATCTACTGGTACATTAAACTTAATAATAACCTCACCGTTTGTAGGGTTTGGATAAACAAGTATTTCATTATCTTTTAGTGTCACACCACCTATCATTTTTACTTGATAGACACCATTCGCTGGCGTAACATTCATGTCTTCACAATTTGAACCTCCTACAAATTTTCTTGTAGTATAAAGAGGACTTACTTCCCATTCTGATTTAGGTTTCTTTGCTAAGAAGTTTAATGTGAAAACTGTCTCTCCGTCATTGAATAAGTTTTGACCGTTTGTTCTGTCATATCCACCCCATTCAACAACATTATTCATTGGGTTTATGAAGCTTACCCAGTTCATTGATTTTTCACTATTAGTTAATTCTAAGAATTCTAATAATTCACTATCATACATAAGACCAAGTTGTAAAGCTCCAATACTTTGACCTCCTGTGAAAACTTTAACAGGAAGTTTTACTAAGTTTCCTTCTTGAACTGTAAGACTTGGAACATTAACTTCAATTGAAGGTGCTTCAAAGTCATAAATTACAGACTCATCAATAAGATGATTAGGTGCATTAGTTGGATTATCAATCTCTATCGGAACTAAACGAGCCATATGATAACCAGTGTTGTTTGCATCACCCGGTACTAAAACATAGAAAGTAACTGAGTCAGGTTGTCCAGGAAGAATGTTGTGATAGAAGTTTGTAACACCTGGATAAGTTGATAAGAAGTTTGTTGCTGGTGTACCTATGATAGCATTTCTTTCAGCAACTGTAAAGAATTTTATATCTTTTACGTTGTTAGGCCATACAGAGAATCTACCAGAGATTCTACCGAATACACCCCAAGCATCAGAGATACTAACACCATTATCGCCGTTTACATCAGCATGATAAAAGTCCCAAGATTGTGGGTTAGATGAACCAATAACCCATTGATTAATTTGTTGAGCGTCAGCAACAGAAATAACATTACCAACACCCATTGTATCACCTTGAACAGCCAATCTAACATCCCAATATGTTGTATCAATTATTTCGGTAAAACTAAATTTACCTAAACTATCGGTAAGATAAGTATCATGTGTTGTCCAAGAACCACTAGTTTTAGGCTTCTTCTCAAGAGCTAAAGATAAATTTTTAGCACCCGAACCAGTAACATTGGTAAATGTACCGTGATAATATAACTCAGGTCTTAAGAAGTTACCACCGTAATTATGTAAAGATAAAGCTATATCATTACCTGGTTGTTCAGCGGCAACTTGAGAATATGGATATATTCCTGACCAAGTTAAATTACTTATAGCATTTAAGGCTTGAAATGAAGAAGCCGGTGCTATGTGATTGAAAGTCAACTCAAATGTTTCACCATTAGCTAGTGAATATGTGTTACTTGAACCAGTGTAAACCAATGTTATGGTAACATATCCATTTGAGTTGTTATCCACAGATTGTAAGTATAAATTGGCAGTTGATCCAACTAAAGATACACTCGCGGATGAGAAAGCAGCATTGTCATAGAATACTCTAAATTGAACACCTGTGATTTTGCTAGCGGTTGTGTTTTGTAATGTTAGTCTAGCTGTAGTGTAACCTTGTGTGCTTGTACCAACATTATAGTTTGTGTCAATAATGGCCCAGATTCCCGAAGATGGAGCTGGTGGACCTGACTGGGAATAGAGTGTTGACGTTGTCGTCAACAGTAGCAGTAAACTGCCAATCAGTTTTAGAATTTTCATTTGTAGTGGTTAATAATTTTAACTTATATATTAAGTAAAAAATTTATAAAATTCTAACTATATCACGCAATACCTTGATAATATTGATACTTGACTATTTTCTATTTTTAGAAGATTTGTTATTTTTTTTATCTTCGCTTCTTTTTTTATAAAACCAAATTATTAAAGGAATTATAATTGTGGTCATTATCCATTGCCAGTATTGAGATAAAAATGATTTTACGGTAAAAATGGTATTTGACTTTACTGGAATCTTTTTATCAAATACTGTAATGTCTTTATAAAACTCTTGACCATCTTCTTTTACTCTCACTTTTACTACTAACTTTAGAAAGTTTTCGCCACCTTTTAATGGTTTAATTAACCATTGCCATTCTGTATAACCTGATTCTTCTATGTTTTGAACTTCGGTTGAAAGTGATTTTATTTCAAATGATTTTTCATCAGAAACTAATTGAGATGACATAATTGGTTCAACTCTTATTGATTCTATAGTAACAATAGACTTAATTGATGTATCACTTATAGTGATGTCTCTGTCACCATTTATTAGTTGTATTTTATTATTATCTTTTGAGATTCTTAATTTTATATTATAGGTATTACCAACTTTCATTTCTTCAGGAACAGAATATGCCATAGTTCCTGGTGTTATATTTTCAGTCAATTGATTATCAATAATCTGTGATGTTTTATCTTCAACTTTAATATTCTTTTTTACAATTGTTTTTGGATTTTCTGCTTGTTTTTGTTGTTCAATCTTTCTGACAGGATTACTCTCAATTTTTTCATAATTAGCTACTACAACAGGACATCCGCTATTATCAACTAATCCAAATTCAAGTGGACACTTATCTTCCTCATCAGTAAGACCATCTCCATCAGTATCTTGTGGTATCTTTATAACCAGGGTGCTGTCAATATGGTTAAATTTTTCTAAATCTTCTTGTAACTCAGTTTTTCTGAATAAACTACAAGAAGTTAAAAACAAAACAAATAAAAATAAGTATAATCTCATAATTTATATATTTTGAAAAAAATATTAAAAAGATTTTGTAAATTAAATTTAAGGTAGTATATTTGTAAAACAATTAAGGAACAAAATTTTTTGACAACTTAAAACTTTCAAAAAATTTAATATAAAAAGTTCATAAAAGATTTGGTGAATTAAAAAAATCTCCTTAAATTTGTAAAAGAAATAAAAATGGTCGGTTCGTCTAACGGTTAGGACGGGTATCTTTTCAGATATTAGATAGAGGTTCGAATCCTTTACCGACTACGAGTTTTCGTAGTGGTTAACTCCTCTCCACTAACAGTGGGGTCTGATTAATCAGGGTGGGTACCTCAACCCCACACAAATGGCCCGTTCGTCTACAGGACCCGAAAGGGAAACTGAAGCCACGGCAGAAGTTTAGGATGTCTAACTTTTCGGTTAGAAGACAGAGTGTTCGAATCCTCTACGGGCTACAAAAAAAGAAATTTGAAAAAATTTCAAACTTTCCGAAAAGTCGGAAATATAAAATGAGTTCTTTGAAAAATGAAATTCTGAAACACTAACCTCGGTTGGTGTGGAAGCATCGGCGGCCTATAGTCGTTAAATAATCTCTGAAAGGAGGATAAAATGGGTGAGATTGCTAAACTCACCTGTGTCTTGAAACCGAAAGGTTTTGAGATCGAGTAGGCAAGCGGGATATCACAGTCCCTGAAGTACCGAGGGTAACTCCGTAGGGAAATGGAACTGTGACTGGGCAAGTGTAGATTGTTCAGTTGACTTCGGAAGAGGAATAAGAATAACCCGTAGAAGTTTTGTGAGAAGTGTTGACCCACCAGTTAATATCATTGCGAGCTTCAACTTGAGAGGTGTCTCAAAGTCGAAAGACAATTTGTTGTACAGGTGGTGCTGTTAACAAACACTAATCACTCTACCAAGAGTGTAGATAAACCGAAAGGTGAGTCGTGGTGAAGATATCTTGAAAAGTTGTGATGGAGGCATTACACGGAGTTGTCCAGTATTCTTGGGTTCAAAAGACTTGAGAGCTGAGAGGTGACCACAACTTCGACTTAATCTACACGGCACTTAAATTTCAAAATTTGATTGAAAAATTAAAAACAGAAATCGAAAGTGTCGCCTAGTTACTGATGAAAGGTGACTACTTAGTCGTGAGACGTTCACGGCCACTGAAGCCCGAAAGGCTGATGTGATTTCATCGAAAAGTCTATAAGGTGTCGAAGCCTGAGCTAGTCCGGCAGGGTTGGGTAGATAGAGTAAGTGGAGAGTTGTCAGTAACTCAAGAAGTGGTTAGTCTAACTAACCGTCACTGATAGTATACCATTGGCAACGATGGTGGATAAGGAGGGAAACCATAATCCAACAAAAGAACTATCACAGAAACGTGTAATCTCAGCGTTTATTATTTAAGACCCAACTTTGTTGGGTTTTTTTATTTTAAATAAACTCTTCTGTCTTTATTTTATACAAGTAATATGAATATAGCAGTAATAGCACATGATAATAAAAAGGCCGATATGGTGGCCTTTATTATGAAGAGAATGGATTTCTTCAAACAAAAAGATGTTGTGATATACGCAACAGGAACTACTGGAAAACATATTGAAAATGCGGGACTAGATGTAGAATGCCTACTGTCTGGTCCAATGGGTGGTGATGCACAGATTGCTTCTAAATTAGTTGAAGGCGGAATAGACGCTGTTCTTTTCTTTATAGATCCTCTATACTCACATCCACATGAAGTAGATGTCCAGATGTTAATGAGATTATGTAATGTTCACGATGTTCCTCTTGCTACAAACTATTCATCAGCCAAGTGTGTAGTTTCTTATCTTAAGAAACATGGTGATAGTAGAAGATCTGAGTTTTTAAAAGAATAAAAACCCCTTTAAGTGGTTTTTTTATTTAATACTATTTTGATAATCTTCTGGATACTTTTGTTTTAAGTATTCACACCACTCCTCTTGTTTTCTACTGTTTATAAAAAACCAACCAAGATTTAAATCAAACCATCTTTCTAATTTATAAATAATCTTTTTCATATTAAGGTATTTAAGTTTGTAATTATATATACAAAAATGAATAAAGATTTAGCGTATTATAAATTAATGATGATTTCTGAGCAACTAACAATTGAACAAGTTATGTATGCAAGAAGAAATAGAAACTGGCAAAAGTTTGATAGATTATCAGAATCAGAAAAGTTACTTGTAAGACTTGAAGAGTTTGAGATATATGAGGATATAATAGATCCTAATTACACACCATCAATAAATAGAGGAAATAACTTTTTTGATTAAGATATTTTATGTATATTTGTGATATGAAAAAGTTAACTATAATCCTATTCTTTTTTCCGTTTGTCGCTTTCTCACAAACGGTTACTATATCTAATGTTAAATCTGAAGTAACAAAAGTAGTATCTACAGTTGTTAAAAGTCAGATTGTTACTAACAACTCCGAAGATGTTTTGGATGAAGAATACATTGAAAGACCATTCAGAGGAGAAGAAGATAAAACAATCTACACAAATACCTCAGAAATGACGGACCAAGAGTTATTCAATCATAAACTTAATAATAAAAAAGACCCAAAGAAACAGTAATTCACTTTTTTAGTTTTTTTTTATAATATATACATTATAAAAATGAATCAAAAAATATGAAACATATTAAGAAATTTGAATCTTATGGAGCTCAAGAAGTTTCTAAAGTAAATGAAGAGTTTGATTTTTCTGCTGTTAGTGAAATTTTCAACAACTTTGTACAATGGTTACAACAAACTCACGCTACCGATCCTGAATACGGAACAGGCACTCTTGTTGCTAACTGGGAAGTAGTTACTGGTGTTCTTGGAGCATTAGGTTTAACTTCACCAATTTGGTATGGTATGATTAAACATAACAAAGAAGAAAAAGCAAGACTTAACGCTTTAATAGCAAAAAAAGTTGAAGAGAATCCTAACAGAGATCCTAAAGAAATTGCTAAAGAAGTTGAAGAAGAATTTAAAGGAAAGAAATTCTAAAGAATTAAAAACTTAAAAATATAAAACCCCATCTTTTTGGGGTTTTTTTATTATAACATATTATGATTACAGTAACAGAGTCAGCAAAAAGTCAAGCCATTAAACTTATGACCGAGGATGGTCTTGATAATTACTTTATTAGAGTTGGAGTTAAAGGTGGTGGTTGTTCGGGATTATCCTATGACTTATCATTTGATAATGTGATGATTGAGGGAGACCAAGAGTTTGAAGATAAAGGAATAAAAATTGTATGTGATAGAAAAAGTTTCCTATATCTTATTGGAACAGAACTTGACTTCTCCGGTGGTCTTAATGGAAAAGGATTCACATTTAATAATCCAAATGCTTCCAGAACTTGTGGTTGTGGTGAAAGCTTCTCTATATAGAAAACAAATTCATAAAATGGTAATATCATTTATATGGAAAATCTTACAATTACAATTTTACAACCAGATATTACTTGGGAAAACAAGACAGATAATATAAGAAATTATCAGAGTGTTATCAATAATATACAAGACTCCGATATTATAGTTCTTCCAGAAATGTTTACTACTGGATTTAGTATGTCTCCAGAATTATTAGCCGAAGAAATGTCAGGAATGACAGTCAATTGGATGAGCGTCAATTCTATAAAAAGAAAATCAGTAATATGTGGTTCGGTAATTATCAAAGATGGTGAGAACTATTATAATAGATTCATTTGGGTTCAACCAGATGGTGTTATAATAACCTATGATAAAAAAAATCTTTTTTCTTTTGCTGGAGAAACAAATCATTACAAACCAGGTGATAAAAAAGTTGTAATAGATTACAAAGGGTGGAAAATCTGTCCACAAATTTGTTATGACCTAAGATTTCCAGTTTGGGCAAGAAATAAAGAAGAGTATGATATTTTACTTTATGTGGCTAATTGGCCAGAATCAAGATCAGAAGCTTGGAAGACTTTGTTAAAGGCAAGAGCTATTGAGAATCAATGTTATGTAATTGGAGTGAATAGAGTTGGATATGATGGAAATGGTCTTTCATATTCTGGAGATAGTTGTATAATAGATGCTTTTGGAACTAAAATATTAGAAGTGCCAAAAGACTTACCTAATATTTTAAAGAAAGAAATATCAAAGAAAAATTTAATATATCAAAGACAAGAACTACCATTTTTAAAAGACATTGAAAAATTCAACTTAATATAATGTATTTAGATAAATTAAATGAAATTAAAAATTTTGTAATAAGTGATATAAAATCACCAGATAGTAAGTGGTCTGGTGAAGATGATTTTTTTCAATCCGATGATATTTCTCTTAGAAAAGAAGATGGTAAGTGGCAAGTCAGATTAAAGAAATCAGAAAAAGGAAATTATCATGATATATCTGATATTAAAATAACAAAATGGCATCTTCTATTTTTAATATATTTTTATATTATTCCACAAATAAATAAAACAAAAAAGACTTTGAAAAGTTTGACAATTATTGAAGATTGGAACTCAATTGGTAAACAATCAGAAGAAATTGATACAAAAAAAATTAAAAAAAGATGGTCAAGAAAATAAAAGGATTTATTCTTATTTTATTAGTTGCAGCTTTGTCATTTCTGACCATATTTGTATTCAAAAATATTTTGAATATATAAATATCTTCACTATATTTGTAAAATAAATAATTAACCCTATGAAAAAAAATAAAATATTTCTAACTTTTTTACTTGTTACTTGTTTAAATCTTTTAATTTCATCTTGTAACAATACTGAAAAGAAAACAATTGTCTACAAGTATAAAATTGAAGGTCTTGTTAAATATCATAGAAATGGTCAAGAGTTGACTGGTCCGGCAATAGCATATACTGATACTATTTTTGGACAAACAAAAGATTCTATTTGGTATTTTAATACTAATGGTTCAAAAGTAAATATTGTAGCACCATATAAAGTTTCTGAAATAAAATAATTATTAATCATGATTAAATTTTTGACTGGATTTTTTATTACAGGTTTTCTAATTTTTGTATCAATTTTTTCCTTTTCTAAGTATATTTTTACCAAGCATCCAAATTCAAAAGTAGCAAACTTCCTTAGAAAGAATATAGTAACAGATGAAGATTTAGAACCTTAAACAAATAGTTCTAATTTAATATAATAGAAACAACCGGAGAGGTGGCAGAGTGGTTGAACGCGGCGGTCTTGAAAACCGTTTTAGTGAAAGCTAACGGGGGTTCGAATCCCTCCCTCTCCGCTAACAATTAAAAACAAATCATATGGAAGTATTTTCAGAATTCAAACAGAAATTGCAAAAAGGATTAAAAGTTACACTAAACTATTCCTTTATCATTCTTGGAATGATTGTTTCCTTCACAATTGGTTATTACTATGATGCACTCAAAGAAATGGGAAATCAAGGAAAACCTGAATTTATCAAAAGAAAAGATGTCACAATTGCTATAGATGAATCTAGTAATCTCATGGTAATTAAAAAGGTAGATGGTTCATACACACTTCTACAAGACAGTGTTGGTCAGGCTATATTTGACCTCTACGCAAAAAACATTTGGAGTCAACATCAACCAAGTAGCAATGAGGGAAAATAATGAAACCAAAATTTACATTAATAACGGTATTACTAGCCTCTATTTTTACCATTCTACTTTGTAGTTATTTTCTAAATACCTACACTGAATCAGTAAAGAGTGAGCAGGTTTATGAAATGGGAGCATCTTCGGATGCTCCTGTATCATTAAGAATGTATAATCTAATAGAGGATAGATCAAAAAAATTCGGAATACCAAAATACATTCTTTATAATGTTGCTTATTTAGAAACTAGATACTGTGGTCCGTTTGATTGGGATTATAATCCATATCAAATTTCTTCAGCCGGTGCTCAAGGTCCGATGCAAATTATCACAAGATTCGCTCATAGTTACGCAGGAAGAAAAGTAAGTTCAGATGAACTAAGAACAGATATTGAACTCAATATAGATGTTAGTTGTAAGATGCTAAAGAAACTTTATGGGATGTATGGTAGATGGGATTTAGTATTAGGGTATTACAATACAGGACATCCTATGGTAAATGAATACGCTAGCTACGCATCATCAAATAAGAACTACAAAGAGAAATGGGACAGAATAGAAAAGTGATAATCAAATTTATTTAACTATATTAATTTAATCTTTATGAAAAAAGAAGCCTTACTTGTATTAGCTTGGTTTGTTTTAATAACAACATTAGCACTATTAGTAGCATAATAATATAAAAACATATATCTGTGTTTTTTATATAAATAAAAAATTATAAAATAATGAAGAGACAAGCATTTTATTGTAGCGCAGGTGCCTTAGGAGATTTAATTTGTGCGACGCCAACTATCAGAAAACTATCTGAAATTTTTAAGTCACCTATAACTGTGATTACAAAACAACCTGGTATCTTCAAAAATTTACCTTATGTAGAAGAAAGTCTCAACTTTGATGATAAGAGTGAAGAAGAATACAGACAGTATTTTGACTTACATAGAACATTTCATCAAACTGGAAGAAGAGACCAACATGGTGTTGAATTCAAACATGCCCTGTGTGATATCAGACAATATCACGCAAAAGATCTTGGATTTATGTTGACACCGGATGAACTTAAATGTGATTACTTTCCTAAGTCAGATGAAGATTGTCTAAGTAAGTTCAATCTTCCTGAAAAGTATGTTGTTATACATCCATCACAATCTTGGTCTTCCAGAACTTGGAGCAAGGAAAATTGGCAGTCTCTTTGTAATCTTTGTGGAAACATGGGCATTCCACTTGTAGTTGTTGGTAGAGATGCTCATGAAGAATCAGTTTATTATTCAAATAATGATAAACCAATATTCAAATTGACTTTATCTAATGGATTAGACCTAACAAATCAAACAACATTAGATGAAACTTGGCATGTAGTTAATAATGCACTTTGTGTTATTACAATGGACTCTGGACTTCTTCATATAGCAGGAACAACAGACACCTATATAATTCAACTTGGAAGTTCAATTAAACCAGAGTATAGAGCTCCTTGGAGAAATTCATCACAGAGCTACAAATACTCATATATTGTTGGTGATTGTAAATTACATTGTGCATCTGATTTAAAGTACTCACTCAGAGACTGGGGAACAATTCAGTCAGTAACACTTATTGGTAATTGTTTAGAGAAAAAACCAAAGTTTGAATGTAATCCCTCATTACCACAAGTTTTTGAAAAACTAAGTAGCATTTGGTATAGTGAGTCTCCTAAATCTGATAAAGTTAAAAGTCAGGTTGAAAAAAAAAATTTCAACAAAACTTTAGTTGAAATAGTTAGTAATTCGATTGGTGACAACATCGGAGCTCTTGCAGTTATTGAAAAGTTCAGAATTGAAAATAATAAACAAGTTACTGTTCTCACGGATTTTCCACACCTTTTCCAAAATTCTTATCCAGAAATTAAAATACTAAAAAAATCTGAGAATGATTTTACTTTTTCAACTCTTGAAAAGAATTGGACACTCAATGGTGAAATATACTCCGAGAAAATAACAACCACTTATAAATTTGACCAACCTCTTATTGATGGATATGCTAAAGATTTTGGTATAGAATCAAAAGGAGTTACTCTTAAAGTAGATGGTGCCAAAAAAGAAAGACCAATAAAAAACAAATATGTTTGTATAGGGGTTCATAGTACTTGTCAGGCGAAATATTGGAATCACCCAGGTGCTTGGGATATACTTTGTAAAATGTTAAGAAAAAAAGGTCTAACTCCAGTTTGTGTAGAAAAAGATTTTTTATTTGGTATACAAGGTCATTTCAACGAAGTTCCACATAATGCTGTAAAAAAAATAGGATTACCATTTGATGATGTTATTAACCATATACAACATGCTGAAATGTTCATTGGACTTAGTAGTGGTCTTTCTTGGATAGCACAGGGTCTTGGAAAACCAACTGTTATTATATCAAATGTGACATCTAAAGATAATGAATACATAGATGATAAAACACTTAGAATCTATGAAGAATCTGTATGTCACGGATGTTTCCACAAACATCAATTTAACCCAGGTGATTGGCTTTGGTGTCCTGTTTATAGAGATGATGAACATAGAAGATTTATTTGTACTAAAGCAATAACTCCTGAATCTGTTATGGAAAAAATTGAAAAATTCTATAATATATGAGGAGAATTAAGTACAAAGAGTTGGGAATTTTAACAATATTATTTTTTCTAATAAAAGGTTTAATTTGGATTGCTTTTTCAATAGGTGCTTACATTTCATTAAAATAAAATTAATACCTTGAGTTTTTAAAACATATGTTAAAATTTAGATATACTTTTGTGTATGAGCACTAAGTATATCAAATATAAGACAATTAAAAACAAAGACGGTTCCTCTGAATTACAAATGACTTGTAAAATTTGTGGTTTTCCAATAGACAGAGCTACTGATATAGGACCAATGTGTAAGAACGGATGTGCTCTTAAAAAATCTATAAAGAAAAGAAATACAATTTGTAATTTTTTTTCAAATAAATCAATTTAAACTTTATTAATAATTTATCATAAATATATTATGATATGGCAAATTTCCCCTGTTGATGGTAGATATCAAAGACAGACTTTAGAACTTAGAAATTATTTCTCAGAAGGAGCATTAATTAGATATAGAATCTTAGTAGAATGTGAGTATTTTATTTCACTTTGTGAAGTAATTCCACAATTGTTTGAAGTAACACCAGAACATATTAACAAACTAAGAAATAGACTCTATAAAGAAATCACAGACGCTGATTTCACAAAAATAAAAGAGTATGAGTCTAAAACAAATCATGATGTCAAGGCGGTTGAATATTTCATCAAAGATATATTTGATGAGATTGGAATTTCCGAAGTAAAAGAATTTGTTCATTTTGGTCTTACTTCACAGGATATAAATAACACTGCCTATCCACTAATGATAAAAGATTGTCACTCAAATATATTGAACAATCTTTACAATGATTTAATTGAAAAATTAGATGAATTGTCCAGAAGGTGGAGAGAGATTCCAATGTTAGCAAGAACACACGGTCAAGTTGCAACACCAACAAGACTTGGTAAAGAGATTGCTGTTTTTGTGGAAAGACTTGAAAATCAGGTTAGACTTCTAAATGAGGTACCTAATTCTTGTAAATTCGGAGGAGCCACTGGTAATCTAAACGCTCACCATGTAGCTTATCCTAAAATAAATTGGAACCAGTTTGCTGATAACTTCGCAATCAGTTTAGGACTAACAAGAAGTTTTCCAACAACACAAATAGAACATTATGATAACTTAGCCGCATACTTTGATGGCATGAAAAGAATTAACACAATTCTTATTGACTTATCAAGGGATATTTGGCAATATATTTCTATGAACTATTTTACTCAAAAGTTAAAACAGGATGAAGTTGGTTCTTCAGCAATGCCACATAAAGTTAATCCAATTGATTTTGAAAATGCAGAAGGTAACTTAGGAATGGCTAATGCTATCTTTGAGCATCTTTCATCAAAGCTTCCAATAAGTAGACTACAAAGAGATTTGACAGACTCTACAGTTATGAGAAACATAGGTGTTCCAATTTCACATACTATAATTTCAATAAAGTCTATATTAAAAGGTTTAGATAAAATTGTTGTTAATGAGTCTGAAATTAATAAAGATTTAGATGATAACTGGGTTGTTATCTCTGAGGCAATCCAAACAATTCTAAGAAGAGAGTGTTTCAAAGATCCATATGAAACACTCAAGTCTTTAACAAGGGGCAATGATAAAGTAACAATGGAATCTATTCATGAATTTATCAATACATTAGAAGTCTCAGAGGAAGTAAAATTAGAATTAAAATCAATCTCACCTCATAATTATATTGGAATATAAAAAATAGATAAATTTTTTTGATATATAACAATAAATTTATCTATTTTAATTTATGAGCACAACCAAAGGTATTATTAAGTTTGAAGAAAATAAAATTATTACAAAGCCATTTCCAGGACAAAAGGGATTTATAGAAATCTGGGAACCAGTGAAAACACCAACAAATGCTTGGTTTCATTTCGGAGGAAGAGCTTGGTATCTAACAAGTGTTGAAGAAGTAGAATAATCTACTTCTTTTTTTTTGTATTAATATTTTGGATTCTTAGCCCAGATTTCCCACTGACCATCTTCAGTAGCGTTAAAGTAAACTTCATCTGCTGAAACTATTTCTACCTTATCTG